>Ga0114969_10003240_pt1 | contig 13159 bp, 9 predicted proteins | sample M_130807_MF_Meta_FD_87316 | JGI IMG/M metagenome (GOLD analysis project Ga0114969, IMG submission 87316) | Freshwater microbial communities from Lake Montjoie, Canada to study carbon cycling - M_130807_MF_MetaG | ecosystem: Environmental > Aquatic > Freshwater > Lake | place: Lake Montjoie...
GGCGAAAGAGTTCGGGCGCGGTACTTGTAGTTTCTATGACGCCGCTGAGTATGCTCAACTGCTGGCGCTGTATGGCAGTATGAGCCATCTGCAACGGCGGCAATAAGCGCATTATCTGAATCTGTTAATTTTTCCTTTAGACTTGTTAATCGTTTGGGGCCTTTTGGCCCCGTTTTTTATTCTGCACGGTTGTTTTGATCAACCAGGAAAAAACGCTGCAACCTTCCCGTGCGCCGTGATCGCATTTCGTGCGAAAAACCAGTGACAGATCAGGCTCAATCCCCCAATATGGAACTCCACTAAGATGATAATGCGGGGGCCAGTCTATGCTGAAAGTGAACGAGTATTTTGGCGGAAAAGTGAAGTCTATCGGTTTCGATAGTAGCAGCATCGGTCTTACCAGCATCGGTGTGATGGAGGAGGGGCAGTACACCTTCAGCACCGCACAGCCGGAGGAAATGACGGTGATCACCGGGGCATTGAAAGTGCTGCTGCCGGGCGCGCCGGACTGGCAGGTCTTTACGCCAGGCGAAAAATTCTTCGTGCCGGGGCAGAGTGAGTTCAACCTACAGGTTGCTGATGCAACCGCATACCTTTGCCGTTATCTGAGTAAATAATTTACCGCCGGGATGCAACCATTGCATCCCGGCGGCTTTGCTCGCGTTATCGCTGCGCTTCGCCACCCAAGGCTTCAATGGTATTGCTGATCAACGCTGCCAGTTCGCTGGTCATCAGGATAAAATCGGCATCAAAACGCTGAGCGAAATCTTCACGGTCGATATCATCGTTCTGCTCGCGTAATACATCGGCAAACTTCAGGCGTTTAAGAGAGCCGTCGTCGGCCAGCACCAGTTGGATCCGCTCCTGCCAGTCTACCGCCAGTTTGGTCACCAACTTGCCCGCTTCAATATGCACGGCGATCTCATCGCTGATCAGGTTCTGTTTCTTGCAGCGGATCACGCCGCCGTCTTCCAGAATGGCTTTCAGTTCGGCTTCATCCTGAATGATAAAACCGGCTGGCAGTTCACCGGAGCGCACCCATTCGGTCAACGTCAGCTCGATCGGGCTTTCCATGGTCAACGGCACCACCGGCAGCGAACCCAGGCTTTTGCGCAGCAGTGCCAGGGTATCTTCGGCACGTTTGGCGCTGGCGGCATCCACCATGATCAAACCGTTGACGGTGTCGATCCACATAAAGGTCTGGTTAAAACGACTGAAGGCGCGCGGCAACAGGCTGTGCAGCACTTCATCTTTCAGCGAGTCTTTCTCGGTTTTTTTCAGCTTGCGCTGCTGCTCGCCTTCCAGCTTATCGATCTTCGCCTGTAGCTCCTGCTTCAGCACTGGCGAAGGCAGGATCTTTTCTTCTTTACGAGCGCAGATCATGATTTGGCCGTTAACCGCATGCGTCAGTGCGTCGCTGCGAGAACCCATTGGCGAGACCCAGCCGGTTTTCGCCATATCCTGGCTGCCACACGGGGTGAACGCAAAGGCGCTGAGCTGTTTTTCCATTTCATCCGCGTTTAGCGCAACGTCGCGGCTCAAACGGTAAACCATCAAATTCTTAAACCACAGCATAGTGTTATCCCTGGCTGGGCGTGCATTTGTACCCCGAATTTCTCTTGCGGGTCGCACGCAGATTCGTCAAAAGCAGGGCGGCATGATAACGAATTGACGCTGAAAAAGCGCCTTATTCCCGCCGATTTGCGTCGGCTCCCGCGTTTCTGTGACGCGTTTTCTACAACGCTAACAGTGAGTAAAAGATTTTTTATCTGGGTTACATTAGGCTGTATATCCGTTGTTGTGGTGCGTTGAGGAGAAAAATCGTGCGCATTGGTGTTGATCTGGGTGGCACAAAAATTGAAGTGATCGCGTTAGCCAATGACGGGCGGGAACTGTTCCGCCACCGTATTGCCACGCCGCGTCATGACTATCCGCAGACGTTGGCAGCCATTGTTGGGCTGGTGAGGTTGGCGGAAGAGCAAACCGGCCAGCAAGGTTCGGTTGGCGTCGGTATTCCCGGTACGCTGTCGCCTTTTACCGGGCTGGTGAAGAACGCTAACTCAACCTGGCTGAACGGCCAACCACTGGATAAACATCTTTCGGCCATGCTGGCGCGAGAAGTCCGGCTGGCGAACGATGCCAACTGCTTGGCGGTGTCAGAAGCCACCGATGGTGCCGGGGCGGGCAGCCAAACGGTGTTTGCGGTGATCGTCGGCACCGGCTGCGGCGCGGGTGTGGCGATTAATGGCCAGGTACACGCCGGGGGAAACGGTATTTCCGGCGAATGGGGCCATAATCCGCTGCCCTGGCTGGATGATGACGAACTGCGCTTTCGCGCCGAAGTGCCCTGCTACTGTGGTAAACAGGGCTGTATTGAAACCTTTATCTCCGGCACCGGCTTTGCCACCGACTATGCGCGGCTGAGCGGGGCTGCACTGAAAGGGGATGAGATCATGGCGATGGTGCAGCAGCAGGATGCCACTGCTGAACGGGCGATTGCGCGCTACGAAATGCGGCTGGCGAAGTCTCTGGCGCATGTAATCAATCTATTTGATCCCGATGTGATCGTCCTCGGGGGCGGCATGAGTAACGTGGATCGCCTGTACCAGAACGTACCGCAGTTGGTGAAACCCTGGGTGTTCGGCGGCGAATGCGAAACCCCGATCCGCAAAGCGATCCACGGCGATTCCAGCGGCGTGCGCGGCGCGGCATGGCTGTGGCCGCAGTGATCAATGAGCTTCGCCAAGGAGGGCAACCTCACTCCTTGGCGATGTAATTCCCCTCGCTTTCGCTGCGCACTCGTTCAATGTGGATGGTCAGAAACATCATCTCTTCACGGGTCAGCCGGTGCTGATAGTGCTTCTCGATGTGCTGGTTGATTTTGCCAGCACAGGCGAAGGACTCGTGATATTTGTCTTTCACTACCTGGTACAGCGAATCATCGTCGCTGTCGACGTAGTTTTTCCCCAGCAGGCGCTGGGCGAAGAATTTTAAATGAGTGACGAAGCGGTGATAGCTGAGCGCCTCTTCATTGTAATCAAAGCGGAAATGATATTTGACGATATTCAGGATCTCCTGCATCACGCGGGTGATATGCAGGGTGTTGTGCATCTCGTCGTTAAGCTGGGCGTTGACCAGATGCAGGGCAATAAAGCCAGCTTCGTCTTCCGGTAGCTGGGTTTCCAGGCGCTGGGCGATGATCGTTAGCGCCTCCAGCCCGAGGGCAAACTCGTTCGGGTAGAGCTTTTTGATCTCCCACAGCAGCACGTTCTTGATATCCAGCCCTTGCGCATGGCGCTGCAACGCGAAGTGAATATGGTCGGTCAGCGTGATGTAGACGATGTTGTGCAGTTTCCCCGGCAGCCGCTGGCGGGCGAGGGTGATAATCCGATCGGCGGTGGTAATGCAGGCCAACGGTATTTCCGCCAGCAGCTCTTTGTAACGTTCGCTCATCTCGCCGCTGTTGAGGGTAAACACTTTCTCGATCAGGCTTTCATCGAGGCTATCACCGGCTTTCTTTTTAAAGCCAATGCCACGCCCCATCACCACCGTTTCTGCCTGATGGTCGCCCAGCGTAATCACTACGTTATTATTAAGTATTTTAGCGATTTTCATGGCTATTCCTGGCTTTTCAAACCCGCTGAAAACGAAAAAACCTGACATCCAGGAGCGATCCCGGAGGTCAGGTTTTGCCTATATATATTATACAGTGACAATCCTTTTATACCCGTCATACTTCAAGCTGCAGATGCGTTGGCTTTCCTCACTCACTTACTGGAGTAAGCTCCTGGGGACTCGCTGCGTCGCCGCCTTCCTGCAAATTGAATTATTAGGGTAATTCTACCGCATGATAACCATTGTCAGCCGCGGCTCAACGCTTTTCGCCTTGTACTGCCGCCGCGATCACACTTCTTATCACTCTCGCTACTGAACGGCTTATTCGATGCGGAACTGTGATTCCAGCCTGCTGATGCCCAGCCCGTTGACTTTTTTCACCTTAATCTGCACCGGGATGCGCTCTTTCATTGCTTCAACATGGCTGATCACGCCGATGGTTTTGCCAGTGGCATTGAGGCTGTCGAGGGCGTCCAGCGCGGTATCGAGCGTTTCGGCATCCAGCGTGCCGAAGCCTTCGTCAAGGAACAGCGAGTCAATGCTGGTTTTATGGCTGACCAAATCCGACAGCGCCAACGCCAGCGCCAGACTGACCAGGAAGCTCTCGCCGCCGGACAGAGTGCGGGTATCACGCAGAGCATCGGCCTGCCAGGTATCCACCACCTGTAGTTCCAGCGCATCGCTGGTTTTGCGCTGTAACAGGTAACGCCCGTGCAAGCGGCCAAGCTGGTGATTGGCCAGATACACCAGATGATCAAGCGTTAACCCTTGGGCAAACTTGCGGAATTTGTCGCCCTCTTTCGAGCCAATCAACTGATTGAGCGTGCTCCAGTCATCGTACTGTTGTTGGCTTTGTGCGATCTGCTCAAACAACGTTTGCTGGTTCAAACGGCGCTGCGCATCGCTGCTTAATTGGTTGCGCACTTCCCCTTGGCGCAGTTGCAGCGTTTTTAGCTGTTCGACCAATTGATTCAGGGCTTCCGGGGTGGCCAGTGCCTCGTCCAGATCCGCCGGGCGGCTCAGGCGCTGCTGTTCCAGCGTTTGCACTGCCTGGGCCAATAGGGTGCTGGCTTGCACTTGGCGCTGCTGTAGCCGTTCTTTCTCTTGCTGTAATTGCTGGCGCACGCCGTCTTCGAGCAAGGCGGCACGCAGCGCCGCTTCATCGGTAAATTCACTGCTGGCGAGCGCCTGTTGCCAGTGCTGCTCAGCCAGTTGCAAGCGATCGGTATACTGCTGTTGCTGCTGTTGGAGGCCGGTGAGTTGGCCCATTAAGCGGTCGCGCTGCTCCTGCGCTTGGCTCAGTTGTTCTGTGGCCTGCTTCAGGGCGTTATCGCAGGCCGTTTGCGCCGCCTGCAATTGTTGGCGAACCTGCACTACCTGCTGTTCACCAAACAACGCGCTGCGTTCGCGATGCAGTTCAGCCAGGTTTTTCTCCTGTTGCTGCATCAGCTGTTGCAACTTTTCAAGCTGGCGCTGGGTCTGTGCATGGTTTGTTTGCAGCAGGTTAAAACGTTCGTCCAGCAGCGCGATGTCCTGCTGGGTTTTCTGCTGCTCCTGTTGCAGTGCGTTCAGCGCATCCTTGGCCTGCTGAACGGCGCGGGCGGCCCGATCGTGCTGTAACAGCCACTGTTGCGCCTGGTTCTCTTCGCTGTCGCAGGCTGCCAGCCAATCGTTCAGGCGCTGCGTGTCGTGCAGGGTAAAATCAAACGCCAGCGGTGCGCTGAGCGTTTGCCAACTTTGCAAATGCTGTTCCTGCTGCTGCTCTTGTTGTTTCAAGCGCTGTTGCAGTTGTTGCTGCTGTTCTTTCAGGTTTTCACTGCGCGCGCGCAGTTCGGTGCCTTGCGTATGCAGCGCTTCGGCTGTTGCACGCATTTCTACCAGGCGCAGCGCGGTTTCTGAGGGTTTAACTGCCTGATACTGGGCGATCGCCGGGTGGTGGGTGGAACCACACAGCGGGCAGGGCTCACCGGTTTGCAGCCGGGCGCGCTCGGCCTCCAGGCTGACGATCAGTTTTTCCAGCTCGTGCGTTTTCTCAACGTCATTGAGATGGTTTTTGTGCTGTTTGTACTGTTGGCGGGTACTCTCAAGCTGAGTTTCTGCCTCAGCCAACTGTTTCTGGCGAGCATCAAACTCCAGCCGTTGCTGCTCCAAATGCTGCTGGCCTTGTTGAAACAGCAACGCCAAGTTAGACAGTTGTTGGCGCACCGGGCGTAGCTCGGCCAATTCCGTTTGGCGCAGGCGCAGTCTCTCCTGTGGAGATTGCTTTTCCAGTGCCGCCTGCTGTTGCTGCTGTTGCTCCAGCGCGGTGGTTAGCTCGGCCTGTTTCGCCTGCGATTGGCCCGCCAAAGTGGCAAGCTGTGTGCGCTGGTTTGCCAGTTGTTCAAGCGTGAGACGTTGTTCCTCATGCTGCTTTTGGTTTTTGGTAAGCTCTTTATGCGTCTCAGTCAGGGTGTTTTGTAACTGGCTAATCTGTTGGTCGAGCGGCACCACTTTGTCGATCAGGTTCTGCTGCTGCTGTTGATGTTCAACCTGCGCCTGTTTTGCCGTTTGCGCCTGTTCGAACTGCTGCTGCAACGGAACAATTTGCGCCAGTTGCTGTTGCTGTTGTTGCACTAACAACGCGATCTGCTGTTGCAGGGCTAGGCTGTCTTGCTGGCAGCGGTTGCGCTCATCAAGCCGTGGGCGCAGCTTTTCTGCCGGTTCGCTGCGTGCCAACTGCTGCAAGCGTGGTTCCGCCTGCTGAGTGTCCTGCTGCACGGCGCTGAGCTGTTGCTGGTATTCCCGCAACTGCCGTTGGGTGCTGTGCCACTGTTGCAGCCAGTTCAACTGATGCTGGCGCTGCTGTGCCTGCTGGCTGAGCTGTTGCTCCTCAGCGCTAAGGGTGCTGAGCTGGTTTTCCAGAGTTTGGCGCTGTTCGTCATTCAATAGTTCAATACCGCTGGCGCGATGATGTAGGGCCTCCAGATCGGTTTTCGCCTGCTTGTGCTGCTCAAATACCCGCTCGGACAGCCGGCCATAAATCTCGGTGCCGGTCAGTTCCTCTAGCAGTTCGGCGCGATCGTTGGCGTCGGCATTGAGAAACGCGGCAAACTGCCCCTGCGACAGCATCATCGATTTGGTGAAACGGCCGAAATCCAACCCGGTAATCGAGGCGATCAGATCCAGCTTATCCCGCACTTTATCTGCCAGGATCTTACCGCTTTCCCGTAGCGCCAGCTCCACTTTGGGGGCTTGTAAGTTACCGGTGGGATCGTTTTTGGCGCGACGCTGGCTCCAGAAGGCGCGATAGCCGATGCCTTTCACCTCAAACTCCACTTCCGCCAGCGATTCAGCGGTATGGCGCGTCATTAATTCGTTTTGGCTTGGCGTGACGTTCAGGCGCGGCGTTTGGTGATACAGCGCCAGGCAAATTGCATCCAGCAGCGTGGTTTTGCCCGCGCCGGTCGGGCCGGTGATGGCAAATAGCCCGTTGCTGGCGAAGGGTTCGGTGGTGAAGTCGATTTTCCACTCGCCCTGCAACGAGTTCAAGTTTTTCAGGCGCAGGCTCAGGATCTTCATGCGGAGGGCTCCTCATCCTGGTGTAAGGTTTCGACCACCTGTTGGAACATCTGGCGCATCCGTTGTTGGCGCGGTTCTGCCATTTCGCTCTCCAGCGCCAGCCGCCGTTCGAATACGTCGCCAACGCTCAGTTCATTCAGGGTTTCTTTATCCTGCTGGGCGATCACCAGGCGGCGTTGCTCTTTGCTGCGCCGCAGCAGTAATACCTCGACCGGCAGATCATCAGCCAGTTGCTGGATGCGGCGCTGAATATCGCTAAGGTAATCCTGTGTGGCTACTTCGATATCCAGCCAAACCGGCAGTTCCCCCTGATAATCGGCAAACTGCCGCAGTTGCTGTTCGATCTGCTGTAGATCGCCTTTGATCAACTGCATCGGCTGGAAGGTGGGGACTTCCAGCGCAGTAACCTGTTGCAGAGCACCGTCGGCGAAATCGACCATCAATACGCTTTTGGCTTTACCCAGTTCGTCGAAGCTAAGCGGAATCGGCGAGCCGCTATAGCGAATATGTTCGGATTTAGCCACGTTCTGGGCGCGGTGAATATGGCCGAGAGCAATGTAGTCGGCCGGGGGGAAGGCCTGCGCCGGGAAGGCATCCAGCGTACCGATGTAGATATCGCGCACCGAATCGGAAGTGGTCACCCCCACGGTGGTTAAGTGGCCGGTGGCGACGATCGGCAGCTTCAAGCTCAGCGCATCGCGGCGCGCGCAGGCCGCCTGATACAGATTATGATAATGCTCGGCAATGGCTTCCTGTAAGGCCTGCTGCTTTTGCGTGCCGGATTCTCCGGCGCGGCTGGTGAGCAGATCGCGCGGGCGCAGGAACGGGATGGCGCATAGCACCGCACCCGGTTGGCCGTCGCGCTGCTTCAGCACCAGGATCTGCGATTCGATCGCCGTTTGCGCATTGGCAATTACGGTAGTATTCAGGCAGGAAAGTAGTTCACGTGATTCATTCAGCGTGGCCACGGAATCATGATTGCCACCCAAGATCACCAACTGGCAGCCGGTGTGCTGCAATTCCACCACAAAGCGGTTGTACAGTTCGCGGGCATAGCTTGGAGGGGAACCGGTATCGAACAGATCCCCGGCGACGATCAGCGCATCCACCTGCTGCTGTTCCACCTGTTCGATCAACCAGCGTAAGAAGGCCTGGTGCTCGGCGGCGCGGCTTTTGGTGAAAAAGTATTGGCCCAGATGCCAGTCAGAAGTATGAATCAGGTGCATGATACTCCCTGCATAAAATATAATTGCGGTGATTATAAGGGGGCTGAGTGCCCTGTCGTGACGTAAGCATTATGACATCTAAATGGTTTTTCTTTGATCGTTAGAATAATCACTATGCTTAGAGCCGCAAAGGCAGTGGTGATTTTCATAAAAGTGTCACAAAACTGACGCATAATGTCGCCGCAAAATAGCCTAATAACACATTGGCAGGGTTGACGATGGCAAGACGCATACTGGTGGTGGAAGACGAAGCGCCGATCCGTGAGATGGTGTGCTTTGTGTTGGAACAGAATGGTTACCAACCGTTGGAAGCCGAGGACTACGACAGTGCCATTGCGCGCCTGTCCGAGCCGTTCCCTGATTTGGTGTTGCTCGATTGGATGCTGCCCGGCGGTTCTGGCATCCAGTTTATCAAGCACATGAAACGCGAAGCGCTGACCCGCGATATCCCGGTGATGATGCTGACCGCACGCGGCGAAGAAGAAGATCGGGTGCGCGGCCTGGAAGTGGGGGCGGATGATTACATCACTAAACCCTTCTCGCCAAAAGAGCTGGTGGCACGCATTAAAGCGGTGATGCGCCGTATTTCACCGATGGCGGTGGAAGAAGTGATTGAAATGCAAGGGCTGAGCCTGGATCCTTCCTCACACCGGGTGATGGCAAATGAGCAGGCGCTCGATATGGGGCCGACCGAATTCAAGCTGTTACACTTCTTTATGACTCACCCAGAACGGGTTTACAGCCGCGAACAGTTGCTTAATCACGTCTGGGGCACTAACGTTTATGTAGAAGACCGTACCGTTGATGTGCATATTCGCCGGCTGCGTAAGGCGCTGGAGACCAGTGGTCATGACAAGATGGTTCAAACCGTTCGGGGCACCGGCTACCGGTTCTCAACGCGCTATTAATCGCGCAATGTTGGAGCAGATGCCGTGTTAGAACGCCTATCGTGGAAGAGGCTGGCGATTGAGCTGGCCCTTTTTTGTTTGCCTGCTTTACTGCTGGGGCTGATTTTTGGTTTTTTGCCCTGGTTCCTGCTGGTTGCGGTGCTGATTGCACTGGTGTGGAATTTTTATAACCAACTCAAACTCTCTCACTGGCTGTGGGTCGATCGCAGCATGACGCCGCCGCCTGGCCGCTGGAGCTGGGAGCCGCTGTTTTACGGCTTGTATCAGATGCAGCAGCGTAACCGCCGCCGCCGCCGTGAGCTGGCGCTGTTGATCAAACGCTTTCGCAGCGGGGCGGAATCGTTGCCCGATGCGGTAGTGATGACCACCGTTGAAGGCAATATTTTCTGGTGTAACGGCTTGGCGCAACACCTGCTGGGCTTCCGCTGGCCGGAAGATAACGGCCAACATATCCTTAACCTGCTGCGCTATCCGGAGTTCAGCCAGTATCTGCAACAGCAGGAGTTCTCGAAGCCGCTGACGCTGCAACTGAATAACGAGCACTTTGTCGAGTTCCGTGTGATGCCCTATTCCGAAGGGCAACTGCTGATGGTGGCGCGTGACGTTACCCAGATGCGCCAGTTGGAGGGCGCACGCCGTAACTTCTTCGCCAACGTCAGCCATGAGCTGCGTACTCCGCTGACGGTGCTGCAAGGCTACCTGGAGATGATGAGCGATCAGGAGCTTGATGGTTCACTGCGCGGCAAAGCGCTGAGCACCATGCAGGAGCAGACCAAACGTATGGACGGATTGGTGAAGCAACTGCTGACGCTGTCGCGGATTGAGGCGGCACCCAACGTCGATATGAACGAAAAGGTCGATATTCCGCTGATGCTGCGGGTTTTGCAGCGTGAGGCGCAGTCGCTTAGCAATGGCAACCATGCGATCAGCTTCCGGGTGAATGAAAACCTCAAAGTGTTTGGTAACGAGGATCAGCTGCGCAGTGCGGTATCTAACCTGGTTTACAACGCCGTTAACCATACGCCGCCGGGCACCAATCTTGAAGTGAGCTGGCAGCAAACGACGCAGGGTGCGCAGTTCCAGGTAAGCGATAGCGGGCCGGGCATTGCACCCGAACATATCCCGCGGCTGACCGAACGTTTCTACCGCGTGGATAAGGCGCGTTCACGCCAGACCGGCGGCAGCGGGCTGGGGCTTGCGATCGTCAAACATGCGCTCAGCCACCATGATTCACGGCTGGAAATATTGAGCGAACCCGGTATCGGCACGCGTTTCATCTTTACCCTGCCTAATCGGTTGATTGTGCCCGCCGCTTTGGCAGAGAATGCGGTGAAAAATTAACGCGTGGACTTGGTAATGGCCCGATTCACCCAAGGATTGCTGTTTTGCCTGATGTTGTTGCTCAGCCCTGGTGCGCTGGCGCAGCCGGACGGGATGCTTTCCGGCAATCTCTCCAGCGCCGGTTCCGACACGCTGGCTAATCTGATGGCGCTGTGGGGGCAGGATTTCAGCCAGCACTACCCTAATGTTAACCTGCAAATTCAGGCCGCCGGATCCTCAACGGCCCCTACCGCATTGGCGGCAGGCGCGGCGCAACTGGGGCCGATGAGCCGGCCGATGAAAGCGGCGGAAGTGGCGGCGTTTGAGCATCGCTATGGCTATCCGCCGCTGGCGGTGCCGGTGGCCGTTGATGCGCTGGTGCTGCTGGTACATCAGGATAATCCGTTGCGTGGGCTGAACTTGCAGCAGCTCGATCAGATCTTTTCTTCCACCCGCCGCTGTGGCGAAAACACCGCGATTCAGCGCTGGGGCGAACTGGGGCTTCAGGGCAGTTGGGCACAGCGCACTTTGCAACGTTTTGGCCGTAATTCCGCTTCTGGTACTTACGGCTACTTCAAGCTGCGCGCGCTGTGTGGCGGTGATTTTATGGCGCGGGTGAACGAATTGCCCGGCTCGGCTTCGGTGGTGCAGGCGGTGGCGGGATCGTTAAGCGGCATCGGCTATGCCAGCATTGGCTTTCGTGCCAGCGGGGTGCGTTTGCTGCCGCTGGCGGAATCGGGCAACAACTACGTGGCCCCGACGGAAACCAATGTGCGCAACGGCAGCTATCCGCTGGCGCGTTACCTGTATATCTACATTAATAAAGCACCTAACCAACCGCTGGAACCCTTGACCGCAGCGTTCCTTGATCGCGTGCTTTCGGTGCAGGGGCAGACGTTGGTGAATCACGACGGTTATCTGCCGTTACCCCCGGAGACGCTGCGCAAAACGCGCATGATGCTGGGGCTGGAGCAGGCCCGCTGAGTGACAAAAATTGAGCGCATGCCACGCATTGAATGATCTGTTTTTGGTGTTGTCGCGCGATATTTAACCCCATGATTCACACTCTGTGAGTTTATCGCTCAAAGATAATACAAATCATGTAGTGTATATTTATTGATAACCCCTATGATCGACTGGCTGTAAAATATTATCTGGACGATCGCTCTGCTTTCTTCACTGCATCTTGTCTTTTGGCGCTATAAACGTTTAACTTAGCCCCCGTTGCTGGACTAAACCTCCATTCACCCTTTGGTCTTTCAAGCCCGTTGCCGTTGGCTACAGCTTGAAATCTGTCGGGGATATAACTTCTAAAATTCTGCCCATCATCATGAGTGGTCATCTTTCGAGCAAGGACGAAGCGCCGGTTATTGTGCGTTTTTTGTGCTTTTTTGTCTCAGGATGCAATGGCAGACCAGCAACCCAATTTAGGCATTTTGCCACCACACTGGCGGAAATTTATTCATTTTTACAGGCAACACAACATCCTATGAGTCAGCGTTTAACATCAAAAGATATTCTGGCGTTGGGGTTTATGACCTTCGCCTTGTTCGTCGGTGCCGGGAACATTATCTTCCCGCCGATGGTGGGTTTGCAGTCCGGCGAGCACGTCTGGACTGCGGCACTCGGTTTTCTGATCACCGCAGTGGGTTTACCGGTGATAACGGTGATCGCGCTGGCGCGCGTGGGTGGTGGTGTTGATGCACTGAGTACGCCGATTGGCCGCAGCGCAGGTTTGCTGCTGGCGACGGTGTGCTATCTGGCTGTCGGCCCGCTGTTTGCCACCCCGCGTACCGCTACCGTTTCCTTTGAAGTGGGGATCGCCCCGTTGACCGGTGACGGCCCACTGCCGCTGTTCATCTATAGCCTGGTTTATTTTACGCTGGTGATCGGTATCTCGCTGTATCCGGGCCGCTTGCTCGATACCGTGGGCCATATTCTGGCACCGCTGAAGATCGTGGCGCTGGCCGTTCTGGGTATTGCCGCGCTGATGTGGCCCGCAGGGGCACCGATCCCGGCGGTAGAGGCTTACCAGAGCGTGCCTTTCTCCTCCGGTTTTGTGAATGGTTACCTGACCATGGATACGCTCGGGGCAATGGTGTTCGGCATCGTGATCGTCAACGCTGCACGTTCGCGTGGGGTGAAAGATGCCGGTCTGCTGACCCGTTATACTATTCTGGCGGGGTTGATCGCCGGTATCGGCCTGACGCTGGTGTATCTGAGCCTGTTCAAACTAGGTTCCGGCAGCGGCGTGTTGACGCCCGATGCCACCAACGGCGCGGTGATCCTGCATGCTTACGTGCAGAATACCTTTGGCGGTTTGGGGAGGTTCTTCCTGGCGGCGCTGATCTTTATCGCCTGCATGGTAACGGCGGTGGGCCTGACCTGTGCCTGCGCCGAGTTCTTTGAGCAGTATCTGCCGTTCTCTTACAAGACGCTGGTGTTTATTCTGGGCCTGTTCTCGATGTTGGTTTCCAACCTTGGTCTGAGCCATCTGATTAAGATCTCGATCCCGGTGCTGACCGCAATTTA
>Ga0114969_10003241_pt1 | contig 13154 bp, 17 predicted proteins | sample M_130807_MF_Meta_FD_87316 | JGI IMG/M metagenome (GOLD analysis project Ga0114969, IMG submission 87316) | Freshwater microbial communities from Lake Montjoie, Canada to study carbon cycling - M_130807_MF_MetaG | ecosystem: Environmental > Aquatic > Freshwater > Lake | place: Lake Montjoie...
CCGAAAGATGATAACGACTTAAGAGCTTTAGAAACGACATTTCTCGAAGATGCGGATGGTCTACCAGCGTAGGTTTCCTCTCTATTTACAAAGCCTGCCATATTAGTTTATTTTAGTATTTTAGTATTTTATTATTTATTCGTTGTGATCGAGCCATAATGACTTCAATTACTTATTTTATGAATTTATATCTATTTAGTTTTTTCGCCATCTCTCGTTTCTTAGCGTTTGCAGCACCATTACTCATTTGAGATTTAAGATAAAGTTCAAATCCTTTATATACATCGAACAAAGAAACTTTCCCTTCTAATTGTGGAAAAATCTTGGGCTTATCCATTCTAGTAACAATTTCCCAATCTTCGTAACAAACAATTGCTTTAGGTGATTTTATTCTATCTGGAATATAAGTTCTTACGGCATATGATAAACCGGCTCTATCTAGAGCAACTTTAAGAGCATACAAATCAATAGGTACAAATGCTTGTTCTTGTCCATCAAATGGATTCTTCTTTGATGCGGCTTCATATAGAGGTTTATACATTTCTCTAATTTTACCAACAATATATTTTCTAGCTTTTGGAGGATACCAACTAATATTGATACCAACTTCTAACTTTCCATTCTCTGTCATAACTTGACCTAATGCAATAACAATAGGATGCATATCATAATAATCTAGAACGGTCTTATATTTTGGATCGTATTTAAAAACGTATATTTTACCAGGCTTAAGTTTATTATCACCGGTTTCAACTACTCTTTTATTTCGAGTATCTTTGAGTGTGTCAATAAACCATTGATATGCGTCGTCAACGCCTTCGGATTGAGGAGTTTCAGGATTTGTATTACCTTGGACTTTAATAAGGTCCAAAAGCATCCCAAAAAGATCTAATAGCCCTTTCATGAATTAAGTGTTTTGGTAAAAAAATCTTCAGTGACTAACATATATTCCCAACCTCTAGATTTAGCATATTCTTCGGCATATTTCTTTTTGCACATATTAGTAACAAAAGCTGAATATGCCCATTTATAACTTTCTAGTTGTTTGGGAGTTTTACGTTTTGGAGGATTTGGCTTCGTTAATTGAGCCTTGGGTTTAACTTCAACTATAATGGTTCTTTCATTAGAAGTTTTAACCAAAAAATCAGGGAAATATGTATGATATTTCTCGTCTAGAGGATTGAAGTATTTAATAGAAAGCGATTCCGAAGACCACTGAATGATCTCCGGATTCCTTTCGCAATATAAGCAAAATTTCTTTTCCCATGATGAACGGTAAATGATTGGTCCATTACCGAAGTATTTCTTGCACTCTTGGATAGGGAAATATCCTTGAACGAAACCTGATTTCTTAGTTGGTTTGTTTCCTTTTATTGAGCGCATACATGTTGAAATTATTAGTTTTGTTTAATAATTTCGCCATCTTTAATAGCTGATTCTAATTCTTTGTCAGTTAATTCTAGAGGTTCTGCTTCACCAAATTGTGTAGATGAATTGAATATATGAATTCCACCAGTGTAACCTTGATAAATGTTTTCTGCTTGCCAATTATCCATTCCAGGCTCATATATAACATATTCAGCACCAACTTTTAACTCTTTACTGTTTTTAACAGGAGCACCAAAATCTCTTCGTGGATCAATATAATCAGGCAAAACTTCTTTTCCTTTATAAAGTTTAGATTCATCCAATTCAGTAGATTCTCTTAGAGCATCAACCTTTTTCTTCAAATTAACAACCGTCATTTTAGCATGAGCTAAATCTAATTGAGCTTTATAAACATTAGCTTTTTCTGGTTTAGATTTCATCATTTCTGAATAACGAGCAATTTGATTTTTGATTCGATCTTCTGCATCTTTATTTACTTGATCTGCAGTTCTTTTAACTGCTTCATTTACTGGTTGAACACCACCATCAGAAACAGCACTATTAATTTGGTCACGGTTAAGATTAAGCACAGTTTCCATATCTTCAGAATTGAAGATATAACTACCATCACTTACTCCTTGATACATCATATTCGCATGAGTTTTACCATCTAATTTAATGACGTATTCTTTACCAGGTTTTAATTCTGATGCAGATTTAATTGCGGGTAAAAGGACATCAATATCAGATGTATTAGCTGGATTAAATTCAGCGGCTTCTGATACGAATTCAGAAAATGTTTTTAGATTCTTCATATAGAATTTTTTAAGTTTTTATGTATTTTAAAAGATTTTTATTATTTAAACTTACTTTCGTCGTCTGTTAAATAATACCAAGCGGTTATTCCTGGTTGAGAAGCCTCTATAACATTTAGATTTTTATCGTAAGAGTATGAAATTCCTTCCAATTCACCTAAACTTTTATTAGCGTTAACATTATCTTTTAACCATTGTATTAATTTATCGTACTTGCTATCGGTTCCGGCTCCTTCAGTGTTTACCTGAGAAATAAGTTGTTTCTTTGCACCTAAATGTTTTTCGATTAAAGCACCTTCTTCTTTGGTGGTGCCATTATCCATTTGATCTTCAAGTGTCCAATCTGCAATAGATTCATTCAGATTTTCATTAATGAATTCAACGAATGTTTTTAGATTCTTCATATAGAATTTTTAAGTTTTTAATTAAGCAGCAACGATTTTACCGGCTTTAAATGCAGCAGCATATTCAGCTTCAGTAAATTCACATGGAGAAGTAGTTATACCATCTTCTTTAGCTTCTGGGTTGAAGATATAAACTCCGTCAGTATTACCTTGATAAATGCAAAGAGAAGTTTCTTCTCCTTTTTTAACATTGTATTTTTTTCCTGGAGTTAATTCTTGATTGAATTCATCGCTAGTAGCTTCTGCTGCCGGATTAAATCCTGAAGCATCGTATTTACCAGCTTCATTAACTACGAATTCGTCGAAAGACATTAAATTTTTCATATTTGTATTATTTTGTTTTTTATATTTATCTATGACATATAGTTATATGCCTAATTAAGTCATAATTGGATTCCAACCACCGGATGCAGGATCCGCAGTTTTAAATAAACCTTTAGTCATTACATTTTTATCGGATGTGGTAGTGGTATAAGTTCCAGTACCAACCGTTCTATTTGGATCTTTATTAATAGAAGATTCTGCATTAGAGCTTGATGGATCTAAAACAGCATCAGCCATTTGTTGCAAATCTTCTTCAACTTTTTGACCATCATTAGTTTCTAATGGTTTAGTTTTAAGCATCTTATTAACTTCTACAAAGAATTCGGTTTCTTCTGGAGTTAGCTTAGATTTTACGTATTTAGCCATTTCTCTTAAGATCTTAGATCTTTCTTTATTATTGGCAGCAACCTTAGCAGATTCTCTTTTACCTGCCATAAGAGGCTTCATATAAGGAAATTGTTGAAGTTTAGTCATAAATCCATTTAATTCTGGATCATCGTTAAATTTAGTAGCGATTGCTTCAGCAGAAGCCTTCAATTTAGCATCTTTTCTAGCAGCAATCATTTTCTGAGAAATGCCAGTAAACCATTGAGAGAAAATTACTGCGGCAATAGCAAGACCACCACCGGCAATAGCCATTCCGGTTTTAATTGCATCAGCAGCAAGTATACCTTTGGTAACTTCCCACCATTGAAGATCTTCATTAATGGATTCATCAATAACTACATTATGAGATTCAACTAAATGATGTACTCCTAAATGATCCCTGAACATTATTTGTCCATTAACCATTTCTCTTGAAATTATAATACCCGAGTAACCATCGGCAGCTACAATTCTTTGACCTACTTTTAAGTTGGTTCCGTCAAATGCAATTGGAGGACCTAGAATAAAATCCGAGTATGTTGGTAAATGATTCATTGTTATTATATATTTTTTATTCTTCTTCTGTTTTATCGGTTTCTAATTCACCTTCTGCTTCTTCCTCTTTTGGAGTTCCACCAGGAAGAACTTCTTTTTTACCAGTTTCGGCATCGGTTTCTTCGGCTTTAGCTTTTGCTTTAGGATTAACTCTTTTTAACTCAAATTGTTTAGGTGAATCATTGGTGAAAACTACATTACGACCATAATCAAAAACGAAAGATAATTTAGGTTCTTTATCTTTAGTATACACTTCGAAAGTTTTAGTAAAAGAATCTTGTTTTATAGTATAATCTTCTTTGTTTTCAATTTTCCATAAAGCCCACCAAGTAGAACCCATAGTATAAGTTCTATTGAATCCTGAAGTTTTACCTTCATTAACGAATTCAGAAAAGGTTTTAATTGCGTACATTCAGTTAATTTATATTGAGTAGATACCTTCGCGATCCATACCACCATCAAGTGATAAAGTTCCTTTATATTTACCTGGATGTAGTTTATTCCATCCTTTAGCATAAGCATTCTTTGCAACTTGTGTATAGAATGCAAATGCATTTTTAGTTTTTTCTGGTTTGAATCGATCCCAGTACTTGAACAAATCCAAAAGAGCAAAAGCGATACAATCCTCTCGGTCCATTGGATTTTCATATCTTAGCTTTTGATTAGCTCGTTCAGCTATTAATATGAGCATCTTCTCCGCCTTTGGAGTTAGTTTCTTTTGCTCTAGTGATATACAAATTTCTTCGTATAGTTCTTTTGGTTTTACGTATATTGCCATGTTTAAATTTTAGCGAAAAGTATTCTTTTTTTCACTTGAGCTTTACTTCCATCAGGCATAATAATATCAATCATATCATTATCTCCTCTTTTAGTAAAATCTAAAGCGTCCATCTTTACTGAATCACCTTTTACTAAACCTTTAAAGGGTTCAGCTAAAGTAGCAACGACATAATCGTCATTTGCTTCAATTAAGAGTTTTTTTTTGTAAGCTCTTCGCTTTGAGTGTTAATTTCACTCTCTACTATAGCTTTCGCTTTATTTATATGCTCAACATCATAAACGGATAATTTCTCGATTCTGTTAAGTTCTTCTAATTTCTCTTGTAAGAATTGAATTTTTCTTTCAATTTTAGAGTTTTCTTCGGCAATTTTAGCTTTAGTAACTTCTTCAGCCTCAATCAATTTAGTCAAAGATTTAGTAATATCATAATTCATAAATTCTTTAACGATTGATACGGCAGCTTCAGCAGTTTCAGCTTTAACAAATTCATTAACATTCATTGCAGGATTAACCTTTTGAATGTAGATATTTTCTGCAATAGTAAATACGGTTGTAGATACTCCACGGAATTTTTTAGATTCAACTCTATAAGCGAAATCCATATCTTTAATTTCTGCACCTTCGGCAATTGCACGATTAATAACATTAACTTTATTGATTTCGTTGAACTTGAAAAGGCCAGTTTTAAGTAGGTGAGTTTCTAGATTAGCAGCCTCAACTAATTTACCATCAACTGTAATTTTAGTACCATCTGCTTCGAAGGTAACATCTAAAATAGATCCAGCCTTAGGATAGAATCTCATACCGTTTTTAACGATAGTAGATGATTCCATTAAGTTAAGTAATCCTTTGAATTTTTCGTCTGGTTTGATTGTTGATTCAGTGATTTCTTCACCTTTAATAGTTAACATTTTTCCATTAGAATAGAATGTGTAAGATTTTTCTTCTTCGTTAATAATAACTGGAGAATAAACTTTAGAAACTTTGTAGTTACTATCACTTTCTGAAAGAGATCCTTTAGATTTTTCAGCAAATTCAACTAATTGTTTAACAAGAGGAATCCATTTTTCTGCAGTAAGATCTTCAGAGATGGCAAATACTGGATTTTCTGCATTTGAACATTCACGAAGTTTATTGATTGCATTCATATAGAATTTAGATTCTCTATGATTTTCTAGATCGAAAATAACAGATTCAACTAAAATAGCGAATTCATTTTCAGCAAGGATGTTATTACATTCTTTGATGTAATCGTTAATAACTGGCATCCACGAATAAGCAGATAATTCTTTAATGGCAGTTCTCATGATATTTACCTTTTCAATTAAGTAAGGATTAGCAACCCTTGAAGTTGATTCATTGATAGATGCGTTAATGACATTTTTTGCTTTTGCTTGTTCAACACCTTTACCCATTAGGTATGTGTATGCATCGTTTGCAGTTGTAGTTCCTTCAGAAACTTCTACGGTAGCGAATCTAGAAAGAATACGTTCAGCAATAAATTTAGATGTATTGTTTCTATCAATACTCTCAAGTAGAGTTGAAACTCTATCTTTCAAAGAAGCAGATTCGAAAGCGGTTTTTAATTTTGACATGTTTATATGTTTTTTTGTTTTAATGATTTTACTTTGCAGCACCTACACCTTTAAGGTTAGGATATTTTTTGATAACGGCTTTAACGATATCATTTTTAAGATCTTTATATTGTGGCCAAGTTGCCCAAACTAAAGCAGTTTTAGCGTGTTTTTCGTCATGGATAGGCCATGATCTTTTAATTGGAAATACAAACTCATCATCTTTCAATTTAGCTCTAACTTTAGGATCGAGTTTTTCGTTTAAATGATAATCTAATAGATCAATTAGTACTTCGTCTTCGATTCCTTCGATTTCCATTTCCATAGATTCGCTAAGAATCTTCTTGATTTTTTCTAGCTTTTCTGCATCTTTAAGAGCAGATTGTAATGCAGCAACTTTAGCGGAAGCATCGTCATCGTCAGTTTTAGTTTCACCATCTTCTGCTTTATCTTCCATATCTTCGTCATCACCTTTTTTCAATTTATCTAAAGCCGCTTTAACGTCTTCATCAGGTTTAGCTTTTGATGGTGGAATTCCTTTAGTAAGGTCAGATGTATCAGCTTTAAGGATGTCATCATCTTCAAATAAACCTTCATTTACTCTTTCGAATACTTGCCCAAGAACACGTTGTTTGCGTTCTTCGTCAATTCCTAAAGTTGTAAGGTAGGTATAAACTTGTTGAGGGGTTTTCCCTTCTTCAGCTAATTTTTTTACAATTGGGTACAATGACCCTTGTCCGTAATAAGAGTAAGCTCCTATTAAATGTTCGTTTACAAATTCGTCGTAAGATTTGATACTCATGTCACTTCTTGATTTTATTATATATCTTTGTTTTTATGCATTAATAGGTCCTTGAGGATCACCTGGTCTTGGCCAAGGATCAGCATCCGCTGAAGGGATTGCACTACTTATTTTTGTAACTCTAGTTGCATTATAATTTTGGTCGGTTGTTAATGGTGCAGTAGCACCACCAGTATCTGCCGAAGGACCAAATCCGGCTTCTACTCCAGTATTTCCAAGTATTCCGGTAGGTCCCATATTAAAAGGAGGAGCTACAGTAGATGTAATAAATCCTTGTATTGTATTACCTGCAAAAATCTCAGTTTCTGGTCTAAATATTGGTAAATGGCTTTTAATTTGTAGAGAAAAAGTTACTTTGAATTCTTTCTTATCATTGAATGTGAATTCTACGGTTCTTTCATTGGCAAGATCATCCGGAAACATAATTAGACATGGTATTCTAGTATAACCAATATCTACTTGATAAACTTTATTCTTATAAAAAGTTTTGATAATAGCTTCTGAACATTTCAATTGATCTAGAATTGAATCCAAATAGATTGTGCAATCTACATTCATAATCATTGGAACCATATAGGTTTCATAATTATAGGTATTAAGAGTACCATCCTCTTCTTGTTTAAGTCTATTCATACGAACAAACTTATTAACGATAGCAGAAGTTTCAATAGAAATTCCAGAAAAGTCACAGATTCCTCTAGGAATCTTGTTATAGAATGATTCTGCCTCTAATAATTGAGGATCAAAATCTATATTATTCAAGAAGTTATCTTGTAGGTAACGTTCAGTACCGGTTGTACTAAAATAAAAAGGAACTTTAATTTCTCTTTTATCACTAACACCCCTTCCAGTCTGATTATACCATTTGATAGAATCATAAAGAGTTGCCAATAACCCTACCATGACGTTTCTAAAATAAACGTCATCTTTATTAAAATGAAGATCGTATTGAGACAATTAGTATCTTTTATTTTATATATTCTCTTATAATTACGAGATATTCTCTATATGCAATTTGGAGAACCCAGATTCTTTTATAGCTTCAACTCTTTTGTCGAAAAGTTCGATAGGAAGTTCTGTATGATTAACCACCCATGTATTTAATGAATTTTCAACCGATACATCTTTTAGAATTTTTAGAATTTCATAAATACCACCCGAATCTACCGATGAGAATATTTCATCCAAGAAAAGTAGGTTTAATGAAGGATATCTAATTTTAATCAATCTTAAAAGAGAAATAATAATAACAAAATCGGCTTTTTTACGTTCACCGGTTGACATGCTTCGAGCATTAATTTCTTCACCTAAAGAATGAATTGAACAATCAAATTTTTCATCAAAACGAATCAAATACGGTAAATGCATTTGTTTTGACATATTTTGAATTGATTGATTGATGGTAGGTAGAATAGTTTTCATCGCTAAATTCTTAACACCATCATCACCGAGTACACCTTCAACAATATCTAAGAAGGTATCTTCCGTTGAGTTATTAGAGACAGTTGATTTTCGTTCAAGAAGTTTTGTTTCGTTCTCGGATAGGATTTCATTAAGATAATCCATATCTTCTTCTCGAGTCTCTTTAGCAATTTTCTCTGCTTCATTTTTATATTGTCCAATAAGAAGATTGATCTTAATACAAGACGAATCCATTTCTTTTATTTTACCGGAAAGAGAATTCATTTTGCCGGAAAGATCTAGATATTCTTCTTGAATATCATTATATTCTTCCTGTTTAGTTCTTACTTTCTCTTCTAATTCAGATTTAAGATGTTGATGATTTTTGGTATTTAGATCTGCATTACATGTAGGACATTTTGCATTGTTGTATAGCTTTAATGAATTTACTGCATTTCTTAGCTCAAAAGATAATTGTTCTTTTTCGGTTCCTTTTGATTTGATTGCGTCATTAAAGTTAGTTTCTTTGGTTTTAACTAAGGATAAAGCATCATTGATCTTACGTTTTTGTTCGATCATCTCTTTAATTTTACCTTTGTACTCTTCTATTAATCGAATTCTATCTACCTTTTTAGAAGATTCTAATGTAGAAATTTTAGTGTTAACCGATTCAATTGATTCTTGAATAATATTTAGTTCATCGCTAAGAGTTTTAATTCGATCTCGAAGATCTTTTCTTTCGGATCTAATTTGGTCACGCATTTGATTAATTATAGTGAATCCGAATAGCCTATCTACAATATTTCTTTTATCACCAGTAGACATTGTTAGGAATGATCTAAAATCATTAATGGAGAGCACAATGATATTCTTAAATACTTGGTATGGAATATCGAATATCTCATTTTCTAAATAATCCTGAACATTTGCGTTTCCAGCAGTATCATATGTGACCGTATCTATCTTAACATCGAATAGATTTGGTGATACTCCTCTGGTAATTTCAATCAATTTATTCTTCGATCTAATAACAATTCGGCACCAAAGATTTTTGTTAATTCTGTTAGGTAAATCTGATTTGTTTTTTCTTTCGATTCTACCATAAATAGCAAAGGTAATTACTTCAGATATTGTAGATTTTCCATGACCATTAGATCCTAGAAGTAAATATAAATCACTTGAGTCTTTTTCAAATTCTATCTTTTGAATTTGATTTCCATAACTATTGAAATTTTTCCATTCTACTGTTTGAATTCTCATATTAAATTTCTTTGATGGTTTGATTGTACAAATTAGATATTTTAATCTCGATTCTTTTCTTTACTGAATCATCTATACTACGCATTTGTGTGATGTATTTTTGACACATTTCAAATATTGAAAGAGTTTCTAGATCTTCGCTAGATATATCAATATTTTGATCTTCCTCGAATGGAAATACTTCTAGCTTCCTAGCCACTTCTGAGATGGCGTCTATGATTGGATTAACTTGGTATTTAAGTATATAATGCGAAGGTATATACAGGTCAACTCTGTTATTCCTACATTCATCTAATATCTCTCCTAAAGTATTCTCTAAATAACGATTTAGATGAACTCTAACGAACTTCGGTGAATAAGTATTCTCATGAAAAGTTTCTTCAAAAGTGTCGAAGTTAAATTCATAGAATCCTTTTGGATTTCCAGCATCGGAACGAGTCATTTGATATGGATTACCAACCATAGTAACATTTCCTCGTTTCTGTCCCCAATGTATATGTCCAGAATAAACTCGTTCATATGTTTTTAGATCATCGGCATGTAAACCTTCTTCCACATCTCTTGAACTATCAAATTTAAGAGAGTAAATATTGGTATGACAGAAAAGAAGTTTAGGATCTTCTTTTCCAAATTCGGCAATACAAGATTTTTCTTCGGTAACATCTGTTCTCCAAGGCATAAATAGAGCTTTGGTTCCATTGATATCGGCTAATGTAGGTTCTTTGATAATATGCACTTTGGGTATATACTTTAAACAATCTAAAGAAGATATATCATTTGATGTTTTTTTCATAACATCATGATTTCCAGCGATAATGTATATAGCATCAAATATATGACTAAGTTCTTCGAATATTGCCATTCCTTCGTGAAGAACCATTAAATTAATAGATTGACGATTATCAAATACATCACCAGTATGTATTAGTACGGTACCTGGTTCATAAAGCTCTTTTGCTTTAGGTATAAAATCTTCGCGAAACCAATCCATCATTGTGGTTAACCATTCAGAAGAATTAGATCTTGCTCCTAAATGTGTATCTGATACAATAATTGCTTTGTTTGCGTTTATCTTCATTAAAAAAGTGCTTTTATGTTTTGTAAATAACCTCTAGATTTGAGATCCTGAATAAGTTCGGTTTTGAACTTATTAGATAAAGATTCGTAAAATTTATCTGGGGATATTTCGTATATCTCACACATACAAGAGTAAATTTCAATTCTTGTTCCGGGACCCATTGCTTTGTTTAAATGACTGTATATTTCATTAATTTCAGATTTTCCAATTTTCTTAAATTCGCCATTGATGGGTTCTAGATATGCTTGATATTTCTCGACTTTAGCGATTTCTTCATATAGTCTTTCTTTCACCAGATCAACGTCAATAGAATCTTCGATTGATTGAGCTCGATAAGAAGTATCAATAGAAAATGTTTGATTTGAACTATCTAATTCGATTTGATCGTATTCATTATCGAATATCTTGTCTCGTTTTATGGATTCCTCTTCAGGAATCAATGGTTGATTATCTTCTGGTAGAAGATTTTCTGGTAGGGTATTTTCTGGAGTATTCATTTTATATACTTGCTGTTATTGTTGTATCGCTTTCCGTTAATCTCATATATTCATAATTTATTCGATACATGGTTCGGCTGTTTTTACCAGAACCGTTTCTTATTTTTAATAGCTTCAACCAATATTCATTATTCATATGCATTGAAGTATCTTGTATGATACCATAAATCATATCGGCAGTGTGTGATAAACCAGCAGATTCAGCGATATTTCCTAGGTTTAATTCAGTTGAATCATAACCACCTCGATTAATTTGAGTAGCCGTTATTACAACCCAATCGTTTCGAACCGCCATAGCACGAAGATCTTCGGCAATTTGTTTAATCTTCATGTAAGTATTTTCTGTATTAGGGTTTCTGTAATTTGATAGAATATTAATATAATCAATTATAATTACCTTAAGTTTGATTCCTTTCGTTAGCTCTAATTCTCTTAAATACATTTCGATTTCAGGAACAGTTACTTGAGAAGTTGGATATTCTTTAACAAATAGATTTCCTGTTGGAATAACACCATTTGATAAAGAAGCTAAACGAGTTTGTATAAATCCAGATTCTTTCGATTTTCTTTCATATTCGCTTACTTTAACATTTAATAAGTTAGAACCTATACGATGGATAAAGTCGATATCAGCCATTTCAGCAGTTATTACCGCAACATCAAAACCTGCACGAACATAATTAACAGCATCATTAGCTAACCAAATCGATTTACCGACATTCTGTTCACCGGCATATACAATAAGAGATTTTGTTCGATAACCACCACTGAAAGTATCAACGAAATTATGACATGTTGTAATTTTGGAATTTGCTGTAGGTATGTGATTTTCAGCAGAGAAGAAGTCTTTACCTAAGTCCTTATCGAAAGTAATAGAATTTCTTTCATTGATAAGAGATTTTACTTTTTGAATTACGTCTTTTACGTTATCAGGATTAACCTTTACGGTTTTTACATATTCAATGGTATCTATTAGAGATTTATCTAACGATTTCCATAAGATCCAAGCTTCACTCGTTTCTCGAATCCAATCAGGATCGTACGAATCAAGAGGTTCGTCGAATACAAGATCGATAATAGATTCCGTAATTTTATCTTTAAATTGATCTTGTCTAGCAATTAATTTAACTTGATCTCTAGTGGGAATTTGCGAAAATCTACTATGAAATCCTTTTGTGATTTTGTGTAGAGTTGAGATTTCCTCGTTATCATAGAATCCTTCATCTATGCTGGTTAAATATTCTGGGTTTTTACGAGTGTATAAGTAAAATGCCTTTTCAAATTCGGATGATCCAATCATAGATTTTATAATTATATGTTAATTATATGTTGTTATAGAACTTCATAGTATGTTGTGAATTTCGTATCTTTAAATATTTTAATCTTACCATCTTTTAGAAGAGTATTTATTAGATTCGTATATTGTTCGAGATTTCCATTTAGCTTTTCTTTTAAAACCGAATCAGGGAAAATTACATTTCCGGTTTCTTCTAAACCTCGATAAGTGTGTATGAAGTTATGACCATTTTCTACCCAGTACCAATTATGTACTAGGTAGATAAAGTCTTCGTGTGTAGGAAAGTCTAGCTCGTCTCGAAAAGATCCGAGCATATGTTTGATTTTTATTTGATCTTTATTCAGCATCGGAATTATCATCAGAGTTTAAGAAAATTGATTCAACTTCATCTTCAGCAGAATTAATTCCATAGCTGAATTTAGGTTTAATACATTTTTCATTAATCATCTGTAATATTTCGTTAGTCCAAACTTCAGGAGTAAATAATTCATTAGCTGGAATACCTCTTCCTAAATGTTTAACGATGTAATTACGAGCAGTTTCACGAGGAACGAAGTATTTAGTTTCACCTTGATAATCAAACAAATAAACATTTGCTTTATCTTTATCATTCATTTTATCGTATTCTTTATC
>Ga0114969_10003242_pt1 | contig 13153 bp, 15 predicted proteins | sample M_130807_MF_Meta_FD_87316 | JGI IMG/M metagenome (GOLD analysis project Ga0114969, IMG submission 87316) | Freshwater microbial communities from Lake Montjoie, Canada to study carbon cycling - M_130807_MF_MetaG | ecosystem: Environmental > Aquatic > Freshwater > Lake | place: Lake Montjoie...
TCCAAAAGCTGTTTTTCAAAAGATGAAAACTTAAAAAAATAGTTTTCTTCATCGATAATTTGAATTTCCAAATTCGGGTGGTCCGGACACTTTCCATTCACCAATTCTGAATCTGTTTTTTCAAGTTCGCATCCCACACAATATTTTGTCTGATATCGTGCTTTGTAAATAAATCCGTTCTTTTGAACAATATTCCAAAGTTCTTGGGCACCTTTTACATGATCTGAGTTAGTCGTTCGGCTAAAATGATAATCCTTATTTACTCCTAACTTATCTAAAAGATTTTTAAAGTTTTCGGAACCATTGTCGACATATTTTTGTATTTCTACCCCTTCTTTTTTTGCAGCGTCAAATAGTTTCTGGCCATGTTCGTCCGTACCAGTATTAAAGAAGACGTCATACCCGTGTGCACGTTTATACCGCACAACAGCGTCAGCACGGACAAATTCAAGGGCATGGCCAGAGTGGGGTTTGGCGTTTACGTACGGCAGTGTGGTTGTGAGGTAAAAGGCTTTAGACATGGAATTAAGGCTTTATTGTAACGTAAAAGCCATATCATTACTATTGACACATACATTTAATCAATGTAGCATATTCCGATATTGTTCATTCAAATTCTAGTGGTTTTAGCTGTGCCTTTTAGGTCGTTTTGAAAGTGACTTGAAAGGCACAGCTAAAGTGGCTGGGTCAAACCACAACAACAAAGCAAAGAAAACACACCAAGAATGAAAAACCCTGCAGGAGCAATCGCATTGCCCATCACCGTCGGCGAAGTCAAGGATAGTTATGCCTTCGGATATTACGGGGAGGAAAAGATCTTCCTCCATTTCACCTCCGCACAAGAAGTCGAAGGGGTTATTGGCACTCCGGTATTCTCCAGGAAAAAACTCAAGTACAAGCTGAGGTCAGGGGAAAAAATCATGGGGATCATTGGACCCGGGACCCCGAATCGTCGGGTGCTTTCCTGGGCTCCACTCGCGCTGTGGGAAGCGGTCTCGAATGGGCAGGAAGAGGTGCAACCAGCGACCATCACCAGGGTCAAAAGCGACGTTGGTACACCGCCACCGTCAGTCGAAGTCACGTTCGACTCAAGGGACAAACGAGACTACCGTGTCATGGAAGCAGGTCGTCACGGACCCGACATTGTCCAAATGGGAAAAATCGGGCAGTTGCTCGAACGTGTGATGGCAGGATCCATGAACATGGAGGGCAAATGGCTCGAGCAAAAAGGATCGCAAGGATGGGTTCGCGTTAGCAATGACCCAATCGGCGAAGCGCTGGAGCCCGCACAGAAGATATAATACCCCCACAACACACCACCACTAAAAGAATCACAGCGGGTATACCCGCACAAACAAAAAAGGTACGTAGCTACAATTTCGTCAGAGCTACGTACCTTTTCTTTTTATCCACGCTTACTTTGCCTCCGCATCATGTACCTTTCCGTCAGTTCCACCTTCTTCTGTCTTTGGAGTCTCTGCTGCGCCACCCTTCGACATTGCCTCGCCTATCTTTGACATCTCTGTAGAAAGCGCTTCAGTCGCAGTTTTTATTACAGCAATATCAGTTCCCTCTTTAGCCTTTTTAAGATCTGCAATCTTTACTTCAACTGCGGTAATAATATCCGCACCAACTTTATCTTTGTTGTCTTTAACCGCCTTTTCAGCTGTATAAATTAATTGTTCCGCAAGGTTTCTTGTTTCAACTTCATCTTTTTTCTTTTTATCATCTGCGTCGTTCATTTCTGCATCTTTTTTCATACGTTCGATGTCGTCTTTTGAAAGCCCTGACGAAGCTTCGATTCTGATTGACTGCTCTTTGTTAGATGCCTTGTCTTTTGCCTTCACGTTCAAGATTCCGTTTGCATCAACGTCGAATGAAACTTCTACCTGTGGCATACCGCGAGGAGCTGGTGGAATTCCGTCTAGAATAAATCGTCCTAGGGATTTGTTGTCCCGTGCCATTGCGCGTTCTCCCTGGAAAATATGAATTTCTACAGATGTCTGGTTATCAGCCGCAGTTGAGAAAGTTTGTGAACGAGAAGTAGGGATAGTTGTGTTCTTTTCAATAAGTTTTGTTCCCACTCCTCCCATAGTTTCAATTCCAAGAGATAGTGGAATTACGTCCAGTAGTAAAATGTCTTTAACATCTCCGCTGATAATTCCACCCTGGATGGCAGCTCCCAAAGCCACCACTTCGTCTGGGTTGATTGACTTGTTTGGCTCCTTACCGAAATATTCTTTAACCATTTGCTGAATCTTTGGCATTCGGGTTTGACCTCCGACCAACACAACTTCGTTAATATCTGTAATTTTAAAAGGTGAAGCTTCTAGTGCACGCTTTGTGATTTGCATCGCACGAGTCAAGAATTCATCTGCAATCTCCTCTAATTTTGCACGGGTGATTTTCATAACCAAGTGTTTTGGACCATTAGCATCCGATGTAATGAATGGAATATTGATTTCAGATTCTGTTGCAGTCGATAATTCGATTTTGGCTTTTTCTGCCGCTTCGTCTAATCGTTGCATCGCAAGTGCGTCCCCCCGAACATCAATTCCACTGTCCTTTTTAAATTCATCTGCAATCCAGTTCAACACCTTATAGTCGATGTCTCGTCCTCCTAATCGGTGGTCTCCATCAGTTGATTTAACCTCTACAACATCATCTCCCACTTCTAGAATCGAAATATCGAAAGTTCCTCCTCCAAAGTCGAAAATCGCGATCTTTTCATCTTTCTTTTTATTGAATCCGTAAGCAAGAGCGGCGGCTGTTGGTTCGTTGATGATTCGTAGAACATTTAATCCTGCGATCTTTCCCGCATCCTTTGTTGCCTGTCTTTGTGAGTCATTAAAATATGCAGGAACAGTAATGATCGCCTCAGTGATTTTTTCTCCAATCTTGGCTTCTGCGTCATTCTTTAATTTTGTCAGAATCATGGCAGACACTTCTTCTGGTGAATAGAATTTATCGCCCATTTTCACCTGAACTCCATTTGTAGAAGTTTTACCCACTTCGTATGCAATAGTTTTCATATCTGCCTGTACACCTGCTTCGTCGAAACTGTGACCAATAAATCGCTTGATACCTTGAACGGTATTCTTTGGGTTCGTTACAGCCTGGCGTTTAGCCAAAAGTCCAACCAATCGTTCATTCGTCTTTGAAATCGCAACAATAGAAGGGGTAGTTCGCGCTCCCTCTGCATTTTCAAGAATACGAGGATCCCCCGCTTCCATGATAGCGACGGCCGAGTTTGTTGTTCCTAGATCGATTCCAATGATTTTTGCCATATTTTCTTTTTTTAAATTAATTTTGTTTTATTATTATACACGACGTGTCAATACCCTACTCAGTTTTAGTCTCATACACCGAAACCATCGCTGGTCTTATGATTTTCTCACCTGTTTTATATCCTTTCTGAAGTACCTGAGCAATAGTCCCATCTTGTGCTTTCTCTTCTGTTTCTACCACTTGAATTGAATGATGAAGATTTGGATCAAAAGTTTCTCCAATATCACCAAATCCAGTAATGTTGTTTTTATTAAACACTCCTAGAACTTTTTGGTAAATTCCCTCTACTCCACTTCGCCATTCCTTTGAGACACTCTCCCATTTTTCTTTGTCTCCCATCGCCTGTTCGAATGAATCCAATGTAGGAAGAAGTTCCTCTGCAAAATGCACATTCGCGTAGCGAATCATTTCAACCTTTGATTCATCATCGCGTTTTTTTGCGTTAACGTAATCAGCCTTCATGCGCTGCATTGATTCAAGGTATTCCATTTTGGCTAATTCAGCATTTTTAAGCTTTTCCCGGAGCTTTTTTATAGTGTCTTTAGCTGTTTCACCTTCCTCTTCGAATACAACATCATCCACTTCCGGAGCATCGGATTCAACAACCTCCTCCTCTAGGGGCTCTATATTGTCATCTTTTTTCATAAGTAGGGGTATTTTAGTGATTTTTAAGGGCTTTGGCAAGTTTTAGATTAAGGATTCCTAAGGAGTTTTTGAAGGAGGCTTAAGGTCATTTGAGGATAATCTTTGAGTGCAAGTAAAAATTACACTACAGATAAAATCAGTAGGAGAGATTTTTCACAACTTCTTAGGCTATTTCACAACTTGTAAACATAACATATATGGTATATTATAAAAATATGTATAAAGATATAAAAACAATAACATTTGAAGAAATGGAGGCTAAGGCTTTGAAAAATCCAAAGTTTAAAAAAGCCTATGACGATTTAGGTCCTGAATTTGACATAATTGAACAGATATTAAAAAAACGGATTGAAAAGCATATTACACAAAAGCAGTTAGCCAAGAGGTTGGGCACAAATCAGTCCGCTGTCTCTCGTCTGGAATCTGGAAACTATAATCCATCGCTTAAATTTATGAAGAAGTTGGCAAAGGCATTGAAAAGCAAGTTGGAAATTAGGTTTGTATAAAATGCTATAATATCCCCATGTCAAAATCTGGTGCTTGGATAGGAATGGTTATTGGTTCAGCTATAGGAAGCTTTATTCCAACCCTATGGGGAGATGGATTTATTTCTTTTACTTCTGTCGTCCTAACCGCAGTCGGCGGAATTATCGGGATTTACATAGGATTCAAAATTTCAGAATATTAAAACTAAACCACAGAAATTGAGAAAGTGATTACTCTATCGGTCGGCTTGAATAGTGAGATTGTTCTGGTCACACCTTAATATTTTTCAAAGGAAGTTGCATATTATTGCAATCCGATGAGCACCTTCTAGATTCTAGGGGAGTTCTGACGAAAACATGTTGCACAAACCGAAAAATTACCAATGGGAAGACTAGGCGGTCTCTGAAAGGAACATCACTGTGAGGTGGTGTTTTTTTGTGGGAGAAGTGTTAAGTAATATTCATAAATTCTTTAAAATAATTTAATGTTGAATGTTTAAAATACTTAATATGAATACTAATATGATTTTATTGAGTAAAATTGGTATATATGTTAAATTAAATTTAATGAATACACTTAAGAGTGGTAAATTTAGACATATAGTATTTAAGGATGGTGATACGTGGTACGCCGTTGCTTTAGAGTTTAACATTGTAGCAGAGGGTGACGATGCTCAATTGGCCTATTCTAATCTGATACAGTCAGTCTTAGGCTACCTTGAATCTTGTAGAAAAATTAAAGGAGCTCGAATGCATCCATTGAACCAAAAATCTGATTCAGAATACGAGGATCTTTGGACTAATTTAAATTCAAAAAAACCACTGAAATCTCCTTTTAAAATAGCAATGTACGGCTATTCCGCTGTCTAAAAAACAATATTCATGCCAAAAGGGCTATTCAACTGGACTTTCAGAGATATAGAAAAATTTCTAAAGAAGAATAAATTGGTTTACAATTATACCAACGGCAGTCATTACTACTATATAGGCCAGCATAACAAAACCCTCTGGCAAGTTTGTGTTCCATTTCATGGATCCAAGACTATCAAGCCCAGAACTTTACGAGGTATTATTTTACAGTCTGGGATTCCAAAGTCAGATTGGCTAAAAAATTAAATATTTTTGTGACCCTACAGGGAATCGAACCCTGATTTAAGCCTTGAGAAGGCTCCGTCCTAACCGTTAGACGATAGGGCCGTTGGAAACAGTGTCGCATATTTTCACTTAAAAATAAAGCCTAAATGCTTTTAGTTGAAGTTCCATTCACCACATCCCCCATTCCTCTATCAGGAGGAATTTGATAGTAATTAATCAAATATTTTGTAAGTTCAATAAAAGGCTTCGCCAAAGTCTCTGAAGCATAATTCACCCCTCGTGGATTTACCGTATAAAGGAACACAATAAACTTTGGATTGTACGCCGGTAAAAATCCAATGAAAGAGTGCAGATACTGGTCTTCAGCGTAACCACTACTACCTTTTGAAACTAATTGTGCTGTTCCGGTTTTTGCTCCAACAGAATAGCGAGGGTTCTTTGCTTTTCCATCTAGAAGCGATGTATCTACGTTATTAATCAACATTCGTGTCACCTGAAGTGCGGTGTCTTCCTTCAAAACTCTCGCGCCTTTCGCTGGCTCTACGTTCTTATCCAAACCAACTCTATAATTGATTTCCTTTACCACATGAGGAGTCACCAGATACCCACCATTCCCAATAGACGCCTCGGCACGAATAGTTTCAATGGGACTTACCGCAATACCCTGACCAAACGCAGCTGTGACAAATTCAACGTCATTATCATGTTTTAAAGTATCAATGAGACCTGAGGCTTCATTTGGTAAATCAATGCCAGTTTTTTCCCCTAGCCCAAACGACTCGAAGTACTTTCTAAAAAGCGTATTACCCACTTGTTGTTCAATGAAAACGAATCCTGTGTTTAGAGACTTGGCCAACGCGTACAACAACGTAATCACTCCTCGTCCCTTTTTGTCAAAGTTTGAAATTGTTCTGTCGTTTACCTTTACCGATCCTTGATCGTTGTAAGTAGTCGATGCTGTGACCTTCCCAACATCCACTCCGGTTGCCACAGTTAAAGGCTTAATAATAGAACCCATTTCGTACACGGATTCCACAAGATCATTTCTTAAAGTGCCAAGATCTGAAACCGACCCTAAATTATTTGGATCAAATGAAGGAGTTTTTCCCATGGCGTAAATCTGCCCATTCATTGGATTCATAATAATCCCCCCAGTCAACTGAGAACTGTATTGCTTTTGAATTCCCCCTAATAAATCCTCTAGATATTTTTGAGTGTCCGGTTCGATTGTCGTCACAATATCCCCTTCCATTTTTTCTCCATCAACCGCACTTTTTATATTTGAAAAAATTTCTGCAAAAAAGTTTACATACACATCATCGCTATTTCTTTTTAAAGTATCTTCATAATATCTTTCAAGTCCATATCGCCCAGCATATTCGTCACCCTTAAAGCCCATAAACCCTAGGACGTTTGATGCTAAAGATCCCCCTGGGTAATATCGCCACTTCTCTTTATATATAGAAATACCTGGGATTTTTAAATCGGTAATTTTCTTACCAGTAGCCTCGTCAATGTGTTTTGCAATTTCTTCGTAAGAATCGTTCTGCTTATTCGCTCGCATTAGAAAATCCTGTTCATCAATTTCTAAAACTTCCGAAAGTTTTTTAAACACTTCTGCAATTCCTTCTGCATTTCCCTTTTGTAAAATCTTTGGATTAATTGCAACATTAAATCCTGTTTTTAAAGTCGCTGCTGAAATCAGTTCTCCGTCTTTAGTACTGAAATAAATTGTTCCGCGATTAAAAATTTGGCCTGATGGCCGCTGATATTGACGATCCGCCCGATCTGCAAAATCCGTATAGTGAATGATTTGCACAGAATAAAGCTTGATCACAAGCATAAGAACAATGGCCAAGAAAATAAATGAAATAATACGGATGCGTTTCTGGAGCATAATTACTGGCTATTATAACCTATACGAAACGAATCTCTAATTTTTTATTGAAAGTCTCCGCAATTTTTCCTAAAGTCGTAAGGCTGACATTCTCGCTACCGCTTTCAATACGAGCAATATTGCTCTGGGTCATGTTTAATTTTTTAGCCAAGGCAAGTTGTGAAAGTCCGGCTTTTTTCCGGAGGAGTAAAATTGCATAAGCAGTTTCAAGTTGCCTGCCGTACATGTCGAAGTGCCTTTTAAATTCTGGGTTTTTCAGGGACTCCTTGAGATCTTCATCAAAGTCAGTAGCTTTTGTGAATTTTTTGGGTTTTTTATTCATAATAATGTGGATTATTTAAAGTATCGTAATAAAAAGATAAAGCTTTTTTTATCTCTTTTAAGGGGGTTTTTTCCGTGTTCTTAAGAAAAGCAGACAGAATAATTATTTTCTTATTTATAAATCCAAAATAAAATATTCGATGACGGTTATGTCCAAAACCTACTCTTAATTCCCTTATTTTACCGACAATGTGCTTTGAATACGGCTCCTCGAGGTATCCATTAGATTTCTTCAGAAAAATTAAATATTTTTTTATTTTAGCTTGATTTTTGTCATCTAATTTCAACATATAATCGAGAACAGGCGTTCGTCCTGTCCTGCTGTTTTTATAATATTTTATTTCGTATTCGTCCATAAGTAGTATATATCCTATAAGATATATGTCAAATTAAAGATAATACCTACTATTATGAATACGCGAGATTAAATTTAGATGAAGAAAGTGTGAAATTTTCCAAATGAAAACCCCTGCATAGGAATTATGCAGTGGGTTTTCACCTGTCAAACTACCGCATCGCCACAGTCTTCAAAATCTCCTTCGTCACAAACGACACCCTTGCCGGCTCATCAAACCCTAAAGCCTTCGCACTTTCCATAGTAATAGAACCCTTTGATTTAATATATTCAAATTCCTTCTCACCCAATTGCGAATTAATCGCCACAATTTCATCTTGCATTTTTTCACGAGCAGCCACATTCCAAATAGTCTTGTTTATGAAATACATATAAGTGAGTCCGAGCGCAATTATAATCGCAAGCATCGTCCAAAAAACGCTTTTTGAAATTTTCTCTATTTTTCTGATTGCTTGTACTGCTGTTTCGGTCATTTTATTTGTTTTAATTTTTTTCTATTATTCTTAATTTGGCACTTCTCGATCGAGGGTTTTCTTTCATCTCCTCCTTGCCTGGAACTATTGGCTTTTTAGTGATGATGTAGACTTTCCCTTCTTCCTCTTCTTTTTTAAAATATTGTTTTACGATTCTATCTTCTAAACTATGATATGAGATGACTGCAAGACGTCCACCGAGTTTAAGGATTTGAACCGCACCCTCCAAGCCCTGTGACAATGTCGTAAGTTCATCGTTCACTGCCATCCGTAGAGCCTGAAAAGTTTTTGTTGCTGGATGAATGCGGCCGAAGCGAAGCATTGATGGATATGTACTTCTGATTAAGTCTGCCAATTGCTTTGCTGTCTTAATCGGTGACTCATCCCTTGTCTCTACAATTTTTCGTGCGATTCTTCCTGCGAATTTTTCCTCTCCGTAACTTTTGATAATTGTTTCAATTTGATCTACTGACCAATTGTTTACAATGTCGGCTGCGTTAAAGTTGTACTTGTCGCGAGCCCCAAAAGTCATTTCGAGCGGATCGTCGCTTTTGAACGAAAAACCTCGTCCGCCTTCTTCCAATTCATATGAGCTGAGCCCGAGATCAAAGAGGACTGCGTCCACGGACGATCCAGCTGTGACTTTTTCCAAGGCTTCTCGAACCAACTCGGCAATGTTAGCGAAGTTGTCTTGGCAATAATGGATTTTGGATTGTTTTTTTGATTCATGTTTTTGTAAGTTATCTTTAGCGCGTTTTAACGCTTCTGGATCAAGATCTATTCCAATAATCGTTACATCCCCTTTTGTCCTTTTAAGAACCTCTTCGCTGTGTCCACCATCTCCGAGATTGCAATCAACGAAGATTGAACCTTTCTTGATGGCTAGTTCATCTATGACAGTCTTTAAAAGTACGGGTGTGTGGCGCATAATTTTAGATCACGCCGATCTCTCCCAATTTCTGAGCCAAGTGATCGGCCTGCTTAAGGACTTTAGATTTGTATTCTTTCCATCGTCCTTCGTCCCAGATTTCCACTCGACTGTGAACTCCTGCGAAAACTACTTTGTTATCCAAACCTCCAAATTGTCGAAGAAAATCGGGAATCAAGATTCGGCCAATTGCATCGATTTCAATTTCGACGGCACCTGCAAGCATGATTCGGTTGAATCCACGTGTGTCTGCCTGCCCCATCGACAAACTTCCAAGTTTTTCGGAAATTTTATTCCACTCTTTTAACGGATACATGAAAAGACAGTTATCGAGACCGTGAGTCACTACAACTTTTTTACCAATCTCTTTGCGGAACTTTGATGGCATCGAGATTCGTTTCTTTTCATCCTGAGAGTGTGTATATTCGCCGATCAACATAGAAGAGTTCTTAAAGATTTTGAGAAGCTTACTTAAGGCTTTTCGTGGCTCTTTAAATTTACCACTTCTTCCCACTTGCATACCATTTTATCCCACATGAATACCCTTTGCAAACACAAAAGCCCACGGAGGAGTGGATAACTTGGATATTTTGCAAAAATTAGCGAAAAAGGTAGTATTTATGAGGGAGTACGAGGAGTGAAAACCACCAAATACATACAAGCATGAAAAATAAGAAAAAGAAGGAGGAAAGACAACGGAGAAAGATACTGTTCGAAGCCAATTGTGGCGGAGTCACCAATTCAATCAGGCTTCAATTCGGACAGGTGGCAGTAAAGAGAACCTTCGAAAACAATACTGACGTGTCACTTCTTCCAGATGGCAGGCATAAGCGGTGAACCAATCGATAAATTAAGTACAAGTCATGAAAGCAAAAAAAATGCAGGTCGCGAGACCGAAGCAGAAAAAACCGAAGAAACGTATGCTTCCGCTTCGCAGACATCTCCGCGAAGATCAGTTTACCTCTGAGGCAAGGGCCACCGACATGCCACATCATCCGGACTGAGCCCCAAAATCAAAAACACCCCCGCGTGACCATATGGTCCCGCGGGTGGTTTTGTTATTGGAAAAAGAAAGGCCCCGCACACATCGTGAGCGGAGCTTTTCGATGTGTGCGGAGCGTTATTTTTTGATGGCCTTTACGATTTCTTCTCCCTTCGCCAGAATCTTCTCCAGTTGGCGGACATGGCGAACCCTTTCGAGGATGACGCTTGGAGTCCAAACCGTTTTACCCCACTCACTCTTGATGTTGAGGACTTTGGTCAGGAAGTATTCTTGCTTCCCGAGCATTTCCATAGGGGTTATTCCCATTTCTTCGGCCAGTCCCTTGCAGATCATCTGCTGCCAGATTTCCTCGAAGCCTTGGGTTGTGTCCGCATCCCCAATTGCGAGCTCGAGTTGGCTTTTCCCACAATTAATGGTGTGTGGAAATTGGGTTGCCCTGATCAATTTTTCGATCTGCGGGAGCCGACCTTTGTCTTCAGGGAGGATGTGTTGGTGCAAGCCGATCAATGCTTGTTCAATTTCTTCGACGTCACTTTCCACTTTTTTCGAATGGTTCCAATCGTGGAACATGACAGCAACGATCAAATCGTGTATCTCATCCAAAGTGCATTGACTCCTATCGAGGTACCAAAACCCAGCTTGGATGCACTTCCACGTGGCACAGGTTGTGTGGGATAGGCCGTGATAGACGTGGTTCGCATTTGGCATGTTCCACATCCGGGAGTAGTAATAGCTGAGGGATCCGCCAGGAATGAGACCCTCCGAGTTTCTGATGAAGTCGAGAAGGTTTGGCGCTAGGTGTGTTTTCATAGGTAGTATTCAATTGTTGTGATGGAATTAACCAGCAGTTTGGTGCTTTGGTCGAACTTTAATATATAATAAAATATGGAAGTGTCAAGGGTTATTCGTGCACCAAATTTAAAATCTTGGTGCATTTACTTATTGAACTCAGTATAATAAGAACATGCCCCACATCCAAAAACTGGCTTACTTCGGAGACAAAATCACCCCAATCGAAAACGCAAACCTCAGCATCGCAAGCTCCGCTGTACTTTACGGACTTAGCGTATACAGCGTCTTCCCTGCTTTGTATATAAATAAAAAGATTGCTATTTTTAGATTACGAGATCATTACGATCGATTAATTAACTCCGCAAAAATTATCGGCATAGATTCGTTTGAAAAAAATTGGGACTTTAGTAAATTTAAAAAAGCAGTTAAAGAACTTATTAAAGCAAATAATTTAAAACAAAATTCTTTCATCCGAGCGACGGTTCATGTTAGTGAATTAGTTCCTGGGACCAAATCTCGTGGGCTTGAAACAAAACTAAGTATGTTTATTTATGAAGCTAAGCCAATTGTTCCTCAAAATGGTGCCCGATTGAAAACAAGTGTTTGGAGACGAGTGCCTGACACATCAATCCCCGCTCGCGCCAAAGTAAATGGTGCTTATGTTAATTCGGTTTTAGGAAAACAGGATGCAATTGATAGTGGGTATGATGACTGTTTGTTTTTAGATACAAACGGACATGTCTGTGAACTTTCGGCGTCGAATATCTTTATGGTTCGAGATGGAGTTTTGATTACTCCGAGCACTTCAAGTGACATTCTCGAAGGAATAAGCAGAAAAACTATTTTAGAGTTGGCTAAAAATATGAAAATTCCTACAGTAGAACGCAATATTGACTTAACAGAACTCTACATTGCAGACGAAGTTTTTGCCTGTGGAACTTCGACTTTAATTGCACCGATTGTGGAGGTTGATAAGAGGAAAATTAGTATTGGTCAAATCACTTTAAAATTGAAGAAAAAGTTTGATGAGATTATGAGTGGAAAAAATGGTAAGTATTTGGATTTTATATAACCTCCCCAAACCTCTTCACCAAAAACTCCCTATCAATCACACTAAGGAACCATCCAGCTTTCGGACCGCTTTTCTTGTTTAATACCGACAAATAAATCGCCTCAAAAAATTCCTTTGGATTAATCTGCGTAGCTTCCTTAATTTCATGCAATTTCGAGTGCATTGCTTGCCCATCAATCACATCAACCGATTTTAGATATTCCAAAACCATTCCAATAGCTTTTTTCTGAATGTCACTTAACACCACATCAGGTTTTTTCTCCTGAATAGCAAACTGATAATCCTCAGGTGCATACGTATCAATCCACACTTGTGCATAATGCAGTCTTTTCTTAAGTTCTTTTTTATCCTCATCAGATAGCGGATGCCCCACCAAATGCTCCGCCTCCTTTTCAATATCCAAATGTCGCATCTGTGAAAGAAATGCAATTTGTGAGAAGCGAGGTAAAGCACGAGGAACAATTTCCTCTCCTTTTGGATGAATCAATTTGAACATTCGACTGTAGTCATCCTCGATCTTTGCAAAGTAACCAGTCGCAAACTTGTCATAAGTATCAAAAAGAATTGCTACTGTGTCGCCTTCTGGGTCAAACTCAATCGTTCTCTGTGGTTCTTTTTGAAGCATCAATAATCGAACAATTTCTGCAGGAAGTAAATCAACAATATCTTTTGAGAAAGATCCTCTACCTTTTGATGAAGACATTTTCTTTCCAGCGATATTAAAGAATTCATAGGGAATATTGTATGGAGGTTCATATCCAAAAATTTCCCGTGCGATTGTTTCAGCTACATCGCGAGA
>Ga0114969_10003244_pt1 | contig 13148 bp, 6 predicted proteins | sample M_130807_MF_Meta_FD_87316 | JGI IMG/M metagenome (GOLD analysis project Ga0114969, IMG submission 87316) | Freshwater microbial communities from Lake Montjoie, Canada to study carbon cycling - M_130807_MF_MetaG | ecosystem: Environmental > Aquatic > Freshwater > Lake | place: Lake Montjoie...
AGCTTGCGCCCAGTTTTCCCGATTGGTGGCAGGACTGCGCCGACATTCTGGTGCAGCTCGGGCGGCGCGACGAGGCTGTTACCGCCTACGACCGCGCTTTGGCGTTACGGCCCGGCGATCCCGCCCTGCTCTATGGCCGGGCCAATGCGCTGTCGATCTTGAAGCGCTACGACGAAGCGATCCGAGACTGCGACGCGCTTCTTTCGGGCCATCCCGATTATCCCTACGCCCGCGGTGTCCTGATCCAGTCGAAGCTGCAAGCCTGCGATTGGGATGGGCTGCAAGAACAGACCGAACGGGTTGCGCGCGGCATTGCCGGTGCGCAGCAGGTGATCACGCCCTTCAACCTGAAAGCCCTATCGGACTCACCCGCAGAGCATCTGCAATGTGCCCGGAATTGGATTGCGCACGAGGTTGCGCCAGTGGCGACGACAACGGCCCTGCGAACGGCGCGCTCTCATGATCGCATCCGGCTGGCCTATGTCTCGGCGGATTTCACCAACAGCGCGGTGGCGAGTTTGATGGCCGGGGTGTTCGAGCATCACGACCGCGGCCGTTTTGAAACCATCGCCGTATCGTTTGGACCGGACGACCGCGTCCCAATGCACATGCGGCTTGAAGCGGCCTTCGAACGGTTCATCGATGTGCGGAGAATGACCGATTCCGAAACCGCCGCGACGCTGCGATCCTTGGATGTCGATATTGCCGTCGATCTGATGGGCTTGACGGGACCTTGCCGCACCGGAATTTTCGCGCACCGGGCTGCACCCATTCAGGTGAACTATCTCGGCTTTCCCGGGACCATCGGCGCGCCGTTCATGGATTACATCGTGGCGGACGCGACCGTCATTCCCGATGGGCACCACATCCATTACGCGGAGAAGGTGGTAACGCTGCCTCATTGCTATCTGCCCCCGGGTGACGCGCGCACGATCACGGAACGTCTCCCCACGCGCGGAGAGGCTGGTTTGCCGGGGAACGGTTTCGTTTTCGCCTCCTTCAACAATGCCTACAAATTCAATCCGGCAATGTTCGACATCTGGATGAACCTGCTGCACGCTGTCGACGGCAGCGTGCTGTGGCTGCCGGAAAACAACGCCTATGCCCGGCGCAATCTGATCCGCGAGGCAGAACGACGCGGAGTATCGGGCGAGCGCATTGTGTTTGCCCCATTGCTGCCGGACGCAGGCGCGCACATTGCCCGGCTTTCATGTGCCGATCTGTTTCTGGACACCTGCCCCTACAATGCCCATACCACATGCATCGATGCGCTATGGGCTGGGCTGCCCGTGGTGACGTTCATGGGCAACAGCTTTGCCTCGCGCGTGGCGGCAAGCGCGTTGAAAGCGGCCGGCATGGCGGAGCTGATCGCCGAAAGCGCGCAGTCGTACGAGGCGCTCGCCCTGGCACTGGCGCGCGAACCAGCCCGGCTTCAAGCGATCCGGTCAAAGCTGGCCGGGCAGCGAAGCACGGCGCCGCTCTTCGACACAAAACTGTTCACGCGTGGCCTGGAAGCCGCTTTTATGACGATGTGGGAGCGGCAACAGAGGGGCGAACCGGCGGCGCCCTTTGTTGTCGCGCCGTGCGCCTAATTATGGTTCATTGCGGCCCGCATGAACGATCATATTTTGCAGAATGCATGGCGGCTGCATCAGGCCGGACAGTTCGACCAGGCAGCCCGGCTCTATAACGAGGTGCTGCGGGCCGACCCGCGCCATTTGGGCGCGCTGCAAATGCTTGGCTATCTGCATTTCCAGAAGGGCGAGCTTGCCGATGCCGACCGGCTGATGCAGCGGGCCCTGAAACTGAACCCGAATTCCGTCGATATCCTTTATAACCGCGGCTGCGTGCAGCAGGCGATGGAACGGCCAAAGGATGCGCTTGCGGCCTTCGATCGCGCGCTGGCGCTGAAGCCCGATTATGCACCGGCGATGGTCAACCGCGGCAACGTGCTGGCGCAACTGGGACGCTTCGCCGACGCGCTGGCGAGCTATGATCTGGCGCTCGTTATGATGCCAGCTTCCGGAGAACTGCTTCTCAACCGCGGCAATGCCCTTTTTGAAATGGGCCGCTTTCGCGAAGCCCTGCAAAGTTACGAACAGGCCCTCGCGAAAGAACCGCAACAGCCGCTTCTGTGGAACAATCGCGGCAACGCGCTGGCGGAACTTGGACGCGCTCAGGACGCGGTCGCGAGCTTCACGCGGGCCATTGCGTTGGTCCCGAACGATCCGGATTGTTACGTCAGCCGCGCGGGGCAACTTGCAAAACTCGACCGCACGGCGGATGCGCTAAGCGACTACGAGAAGGCGATCGCCCTCGATCCAGCCCATATCGCGGCCATTCACAGCCGCGGGCGGCTGTTACGGCAGACAAATCGTCTCACGGAGGCGCTGGCGAGCTTCGAGCGGATATTGGCTATCGAGCCGAAACACGTCGAAGCGGTCGTCGATATCGGTGTCGCGCTGATGGATTTGAAGCGCAACGAAGAAGCGCTCGCCGCCTTCGACAAGGCGTTGGCGATTCAACCCGGTCACATGGAGGCGCTGATCGACCGCGCCAGTGTGCTGTTGCGGTTGAGGCGCTTCGAGGAGGCGCGCGCCGATGCGAGCCGCGCACTAGCAGCAGACGGCAACAGCGCGGCCGCATGGCATAACACAGGCACGGCGCTGTCGGGGCTGAAGCACTATACGGACGCCCTGCCCTACTTTGACAAGGCCATCGCTCTGGCGCCTGGTAACGCGCCCTCTTGGAGCAATCGCGGCGGCGCTATGATCGCGCTGAAGCAGGAAGAAGCGGCGATCCCTTACATCGACAAGGCGCTCACCCTCAATCCGCGCGATCCTGAAGCGTGGGTCAACCGGGCGCGCGCTTTTACCGGCGTGAAGCAACTCGGTCCCGCCATTGAAGCGTGCGATCGCGCGCTGCAAATCGATCCGGACCACAGCGCGGCGATGCGCGCTGGGATTCATGCGCGCCTGCATGCCTGCGATTGGACGCGGCGCGACGAAGACAAACGGCGCATCACAGCGGGGTTGGCCGACGGCGCGCGCATCGTCAATGTGCTGGACCATCGGGCGCTCTGTGAATCGGAAAGCGAAAGCCTGAAAGCCGCGCGCCTTTGGATAAAGGAAGAGTTTCCCGCATCCATGGCGCCCCTCTGGCGCGGCGAGCGTTACAGCCACGACAAACTCCGCATAGCCTACATCTCCACGGATTTTCGCGACCATGCGGTGGCGTTTCTCATTGCCGGCTGTTTCGAGCACCACGACAAGAGCCGTTTCGAAACGACGGCCATCTCGCTGCAGGCCGGCGACGGCAGCGAAACCCGCCGTCGTATCGAAACAGCTTTCGACCGCTTCATCGATGTGACGCAGATGAGCGATGCCCAAGCCGGCGCGATGCTACGCGAACAGGAAATCGACATCGCCATCGACTTGAACGGCTATACAGGCAATGCGCGCACGGGAATTCTGGCGCACCGGCCGGCGCCAGTGCAGGTCAACTATCTGGGTTATCCAGGCACGACGGGCGCGCCGTTTATGGACTACATCATCGCCGATCGCATCGTCATCCCGGAAGAGAGCCGCGTCCATTACAGCGAGCAGGTCGTCTATCTGCCGCATGCCTATCAGGCAAACGACCGCAAACGCCGGATTGCGGAGCATACGCCGACCCGCGCTGAGGCGGGATTACCGGACACAGGATTTGTTTTTGCCTGCTTCAACCACACGCACAAAATTGGGCCGGAGATGTTTGGTATCTGGGCCCGGCTTCTGCAGCGGATCGAGGGCAGCGTGCTCTGGCTGTTTGAAGACAATGCGCTGGCAGCGGCGAATTTAAGGCATCAGGCGGCGGCGCGCGGCATCGCTCCGCAGCGGTTGATCTTTGCGCCGCGCGTGATGCCGCCTGAGCATCTGGCGCGCATACAGCTCGCCGATCTTTTCCTCGACACCCTCCCCTACAATGCGCACACCACAGCCAGCGATGCGTTTTGGATGGTATTGCCCTTGGTCACCTGTCCGGGAAAAACCTTTCCGGCGCGCGTGGCGGCGAGCCTGTTGCACGCTATCGGATTGCCGGAACTCGTGACGCATTCGCTGGAAGAGTATGAGGCGCTGGCGTCCGCGCTGGCGCGCGATCCGGCCCGTCTGGCCGCAATCCGGGCCAAGCTGCTGCGAAATCGGGATACCGAACCGATGTTCGATACCGCGCGATTCACGCGCGATTTGGAATCGGCTTACACCACAATGTGGAAGCGGCAGCAGGCCGGACTGGCGCCCGAAAGTTTTGCGGTACCGGCGGATGCGTGTTGACGCCCTCACTGCCGCTGCGAAGGCACATTTCGACGCGGGGCGCTTCGAGGATGCGCTGCGCCTGATACAGGCAGCCGCTTCCGCCGAACAGAACTCACCTCAGCTGTGGAGCAATTGCGGCACTATCCTGGTCGCACTGCACCGTTTTGCCGAGGCGGAGGATAGTTTTTCGCGTGCGCTGTCACTCGCGCCCGATTTCGCGGGCGCGCTACAGAACCGCGCGCAGGTGCGTATGCGGCTGCACCGCTATCAGGATGCCGCGCGGGATTACGAGGCGCTTCTGGCGCGCAATCCCGGCATACCCTTCGCGCAAGGGTCGCTGCTGCGGGCAAAACTGCAAGCCTGCGATTGGGAGGGATTACCTGAACACTGGACGCGGGCCGTCGAGGAATTGCGGGCCGGGAAGCCGGTTTTGACCGCGATAGCCGCGACCGCCTTGTGCGAGACGCCGGAAGATCAGTTGCGGGCCTCGCGCACACTGGCGCAGACGCGATTTCCCCCGCGCCCACCTCTCTGGAAAGGCGAACGCTATCGCCACGACCGCATCCGTATCGCCTATGTGTCCGCGGATTTCCATGCTCACGCCACCACGATCCTGGCAGCTGGGCTTTTTGAATCGCACGACCGAGAAAAGTTCGAGACGTTCGCCGTTTCTTTCGGACCGAACGATCACAGCGCGATGCGTGCGCGTGTCGAAAGCGCGTTCGAGCATTTTCTAAACGTCGCCGGCAAGAGCGATATGGAAATTGCTCAGCTCCTACGACAGAACGAAATCGATATCGCGGTCGATCTGAAAGGGTTCACTGACGACTCCCGGCCTGGAATTTTTGCCTTACGGCCTGCGCCGCTGCAGGTGAATTACCTCGGTTTCCCCGCGACGATGGGCGCGCCTTACATCGACTATATTATTGCGGACGCGGTCACGATTCCGCCGGAGGACCAGCAGTTTTACAGCGAGAAGGTGGTCTATCTGCCGGATACCTATCAACCCAACGACCGTTCCCGGCAACATCCTGACATGATGAGCACGCGCAGTGAGGCCGAACTGCCGGAGAATGGCTTCGTCTTCTGCTGCTTCAACAATGTCTACAAGATAACGCCCGCTATGTTCGACGTCTGGATGCGGCTGTTGCGCGATGTACCGGGAAGCGTTCTGTGGCTGCTCGAAGACAATGAAACGGCGATGCGCAATCTGAAGCGCGAAGCAGAGAAGCGCGGCATCGCGCCGGAGCTGCTGATCTTCGCCCCGCGCGTTGCGCCGGACGCGCATCTGGCGCGGCATCGCTTCGCCGATCTGTTTATCGATACCGCGCCCTACAACGCGCATACCACCGCCAGCGATGCGCTGTGGATGGGGCTGCCCATCGTCACCTGCGCCGGGCGGACGTTTCCGTCATGTGTTGCGGCATCATTGCTGCACGCGGCCGGGGTGCCCGAATTGGTGACCCATTCCCTGCCCGCCTACGAAACGCTGGCTCTTTCGCTTGCCCGCGAACCGGAACGCCTCGCGGGGCTGAAGGCGAAATTGGAGAAGGCGCGAGAGACAGCGCCGTTGTTCGACACCGCGCGCTACACACGCAATCTGGAACGCGCCTTTGTCACGATGTGGGAACGCCAGCAGCGCGGCGAAGCGGCGGAAAGTTTCGCGGTATAGGCGAGGCCTGCGCCCGCTTGGTGACACACTGCCCCGCAACTACCCATGGCTATGGCAGATGTGATCACCACCCACTTGTGGGGAGGCAAATTCGATGTGTTAGCCCCGCCGTAAGTACGGGGGAGGATAAACGCTATTGCGGGGGTGGGCCTTGACTGATGCGAACCAGATCGCCTGGGCGTATCCATTTTTTGAAGGCGGTCTGAATTTCGGCAGGGCCCAACGCTATGTACCGTTGCGCGGCGCGCGTAGGTTCATCGAACGGCAAGTCCAAATCCCAGCGTCCGGCAAGACCGCGCGCGATCCCTGAGATGCTGGACTCACCAAGCGGTATCTGCCGCAGCATCAACGCTTTCACGCGCTGCAGCTCTTCGGCGGTCACCGGCTCGTCCTGCATCTTCTTCAATTCCTGCGCGATGATCCCGCTGGCTTTTGAGACGTTCTGCGGATCGGAGGCGAACTGAATGAAATAGTTCGCGCGCGTGCGTCCGGCTTTCATGTCGGCGCCCACCGAATAGACCAGCCCGGCATTCTTGCGCAGATCGATGGAGCGACGCGTCGAATAGAAACTGCCGCCCAGAACAGCGTTGCCCAATTGCAGCGCGTAATAATCGGGATGCGCGCGATTGATCGGGATTGTTTGGCCGAGCACGACCATGTTTTGCACCCGGCTTTCATCCGGCACCGCCACGATCTTGGGCCCGTTGTTCGGCACGACCGGCAAGTCGATGGGCGGCTTCTCGCCGGCCGCGGTCCAGCCGCCGAAATATTTTTCGGCCACTTCGCGCGCACGCTGCGGCGTAATGCGCCCCACCATGACAATCGTGGTCAGATCGGGGCGGAAGGCCTTGCGGTAATAGTTGACGATGTCCTCGCGGGTCAGAGAGCTGACGCTTTCCGGGGTCGCGTCCCGCAGCGAAGGATCACCCGCGGGGAACAGAGCTTCCCGCAGATTGCGCTGCATCAGGTAACCGGGGCTTTTCATCTGGGCGGCAACCACCCGCGCCACCTGGCCGCGAACCACGTTCAAAGCCTCCTGCGGAAAGGCGGGGTGAAGTTCATTGTCCGCGAGAAGCTGAACGCCGCGGTCGAGATCGCGCGTCAGCGTTTGAACCGAAAAATCCGTGCCCGCACTCTCCGATGCGCCGATGTCGTCCAGCGCCTTCTGGAAGGCAACGCGGTCTAAGGTTTCGCTGCCGTACTCGAACAGCTCGCCCATCACCTGGGAAAGGCCTTCCTTGCCTTGCGGCACGTTCAATTCGGGCCGCGATTTGATATGGCCATAGATGGTGACGGTATCGCTGACGTCTTCGGGCTGCACGACAAGTGTCAAACCGTTCGGCAGCACACTGACGGTCGGATGCACGCCGGACGCGGGCACCGAGAGCCGGTTCAGCGCGCTTTCGGCCCAATCGGGAAGCTTGGTGCCCTGCGCCTCACCCAGCGCAATGCTTTCCTGCCCGCCAAACCCGCCCGATGCCACAGGACTGCCCGAGCCGCGCGGGACCAAAACAGCGGTGATGGCGTGATCGATATCCAGATAGCGGCGGGCAACGCGGTTCACATCCGCCACGGTGACTTTCCGGATACGCTGCAAATCTTCATCCGGCGAACGCAAATTGTAGACCGCAACCGCTTCGGACCAGATGGAGGCGAGCCCGTCGATGGAATTTTTCTGAAATTCCGCCTGGCGCTCCTCGGCGATTTTAGCCGCCTCGACCAGCTCCGGGGAAACGCCGTCCGCGAGGATTTTCTTCAACGTCGTGCGCAGCTCGTTTTCGGCGGCTTTGGCATCCCCATCCGCAGGATAGGAAATCGAGGCATAGGCCATGCCGACTTTCGGCAGCGGATCGAGCGAGAAGCCCGTTGCGAGCGCCTTGCCCGCCGGAACCAACTCATACAGATCGCCGCGTTCGCTGTTCAGCACGTCAGACAGAACCTCAAGCGCGGGGAAGTCCGGGCTGTCGAGGCCGGGCATCCGCAGGGCCAGCACGGCCCCCCCATTGGGATTGTCGGTCGGGATGGATATGGGGGCCACGCTCTGCAACGGCTTGGGATTGATCGCCGGATGGGTGCCGAGAGTCTTGCGCGGGATCGAGCCGAACAGCGTGCGTATTTTCGCAAGCGTCGCCTGCGGGTCGAGATTGCCGGCGACAACAAGAATGGCGTTATTCGGGGCGTACCATTTGTCGTAGAAAGTCTTCAGGTCGGCCGCCGTGGTTTTCTCGAAAGACGGGCGCGAGCCCAGCGCGTCGTGCTCGTAGGGCGTTCCGGCAAACACGATTTCGCGCAGCTTCTGGAACATCACATAATTGGGGCTGGAAAGGTCTTGCGCGACTTCCTGCGAGATCGCGCCGCGTTCCTGATCCCAGTCCTTGGCATCCGCATTCATGCCCTGCATGCGCGTGGCTTCGATACGCAGAGCGACGTCGATGTCTTCGGACGGCACCGTGAAGAGATATTGCGTAAGGTTCTCGCGCGTATTGGCGTTGAAGTTTCCGCCCATGATGCTGCCGATCGCGGCCAGCTGATCGGCAGTCAAGCCCGGACTTCCGCGGAACATCATGTGTTCCAAAGCGTGGGCCGTGCCGGGGAATCCATCCGGTGTGTCGTTGGACCCGACGAGATAATTCACCGATGTCGCCACCACCGGCGCAAGCGTATTGCGGACCAGAATGACCCGCAGTCCGTTCGGCAGCGTCGCGCGCAGAATGCCCGGTTCGCTGGCGGTTGCTGCAGCGGCTTGAGCGGGAGGCGGCGCCGGGTTGATAAATCCGGCAAATCCCAGAGCGGCCAGAGCAACGCCGCCGAATATGAAGCTCGCAAACGCAAGTTTGCTCGCCCTAGGTGCGCGAGATTTGCCCATGAAAATGCTCCTGAAAACGATGGATAGCGGCATGAAACGCCCGGACGGCGAACCCGTCTATCTTAGTTCCGCAAGCTTTACATTGTAACGTTTCTTTATGGTCTTCACGTCCGCGTGGGTGAAATCACCTCGGCTGAGACACCACGTCGATGAAGGCCGGCTGGCCCTTCTTCACCACGGCGATAGCGCGCGCCAGAGCCGGTCCCAAATCGGCCGGCTTGTCCACGGGGCCTTCCGCGTAGACGCCGAAGGAACGGGCGAGCATGGCGAAGTCGATGTTCGGATCTTCGATTGCCGTGCCGATGCGCGTTTGGTCGATTCCGCGTTCATGCCGCTGGGCCATGAGCTGCACATGCATCCATTCCTGATGGTAGGCGCGGTTGTTGTGCAGCACGAACAGGATGGGAATGCGGTGATGCGCGGCGGTCCACAGCACGCCCGGCGACATCAGAAAATCGCCATCGCCATTCATGTGAACGGTGATCCGCCCATGTTCCTTGTTGGCCAGCGCCGCGCCTAAGGCGCCCGGCGCGTTGTAGCCGACGCCGCCGGCGCCCGAGCCGCCGATGGAGTGGTAATGGCGTTCCATGTTCCACAGGCGGTAAGGCCAGTTGCTCATGTGGTGCGTTTCGGTGGCGAGAGTCCATTCTTCGTGCTCGATGTGGCGCCAAACTTCCGCGGTCAGCCGCGCGGTGCTGATGGGGCTTGCGTCCCATCCCAGCACGGCCTGCGCGTTAACGGCCTTGATGAATCCTGCGCTCATGTCGCGCAGCTTCTTCGCCCGCGTCTCGATGGCCGATTTGCGCGCCGGGGTGATTTCTTTTTCCACCGCGCGGATCAGCGAGGGCAATGTGGCTTCCGCATCGCCCGTGATCGTCAGATCGGCGGGCGAGTATCGTCCGTACACGGTGAAATTGTTCTTGGGGGCGACATCGGTTGTGCCTAGCGCAATCACCTTCGCGCCGGCCTTTATTTTGGACGTGACGGGGTGGCCGATGATGTCGGCCATGGCATTGAGCGTGGCGTACAAATCCATCGGCTCCAAAGCCAAAATCACATCGGCATCGCGGATCGCCGCGCCGGTCCGCTCGGTGTGGTTCAGCGGATGGCGGTTGGGCATATTCATGCGGAAGCGTTCGTCGACAACCGCCGCGCCCAGCGTCTCGGCAAGCTGCACCAGCAGCTTGGGTCCGGCTTCGGTGCGCGTATAACGGCTGGTGACGATGACTGGATTTTCAGCGGCGGCCAGCATTTTGGCCGCTTCCGCGACGGCCCCTGTGTCCCCCATGGATTGCGACCGTGCCCGCAATTTCGGGATGAACAGCTTCTCCCGCGCCGGGATTTCGTCTTCCTGCTGACCGGCGTCGAGAATGGTCAGCACCGGACCCATGGGTGCGGTGGTGGCGATATCGTAGGCGCGCACCATGCCTTCGGCGAAGTCTTGCAGGTTCTGCGCCTGATCGTCCCATTTGACGTAATCGCGCACGATGATCGCCTGATCGTGGGCGCTGTGGGGCCATTCCACGCCGGTACCGGGACGCCGTTCCGTGCCTTGCCCGACGTTACCAGCGAGCACGACAGCGGGCGCTTGGTCTGCGAAGCAATTGTAGATCGCCATCGCGGCGTGCTGTAGCCCGACCACGCCATGCACCATGGCCGCCATCGGTTTGCCGGCGATCTTGGCGTAACCGTGCGCCATCGCGACGGAGGCTTCTTCGTGCAGGCAGGTGATGAATTCAGGCTTCTTGTTCTTGCCGTAGTTGACGATGGATTCCTGCAAACCCCGGAATGTCGATCCTGGGCAGGACGCGACATAGTCGATGTCCAGCGCCCTCAGGCAGTCGACCATGAAATCCGAGCCGGTCCGGCCCACCGTCAGCTTGCGCGCATCCGGTGTGACCGGCGCGTTTTCGCGCACGACTGGCGAGGTCGCGGGGACGGCGCTTGTGGTTTCCGCCGCGGATGCCTTGCCCGTAGCAGCCAGACCAAGGGCTGGGGCGGCAGCGGCGCCTGCCAGAAACTGGCGGCGCGGGATTTTCGGAGTTTTCGACATGGTTTGGCCTCCCTTTATTTGGCGCGCACTATGCCACGCACCTAAGCCGGAAGGCAGAGCCCTTAGCGGGGAAGCGCAGCGGTGTTATCGTCGCGCCAAACTGGGAGGACAGCATGAAACGGCACTTCGTTAAGGGGGTAATGTTTGCGGCGGTGGCTTTTGCCGGCGCCCAGCCCGTGATGGCGCAGAACAAGCCGGTGGTGCCGATTTTCAAGGTGGACTCGAATTTCCCGACACTACCGGAGCATATGCTGCTTGGCGGCGTCGGCGGTGCGACGGCTGATTCCCACGGCAATGTCTGGGCCTTCCATCGTCCGCATACCCTCGAAGAAGGCAATGCCACCGAGAACGGCTGGGGCCCGGCGCCGCCTGTCGTCGAGTTCAGCCCCACCGGAAAATATCTGCAAGGCTGGGGCGGGATCAGCAAGGACGGCCAATATCAATGGTTCAACCGCGGCGGCCTGCATGCGGCCTTTGCCGAATGTCCGTCTTGCACGTCCGAACGGCGGCTGAACGGCGATGGCCGTCCCGGCAGCGGCGAGCACGGCATCGCCATCGACGCACAGGACAATGTCTGGCTGACCGGCAATGGCGACGGCGATGGGCAGGTGCTGAAATTTACAAAGGACGGAAAATTCCTGCTGCAAATCGGCAAGGGCGGCGTTGAGGTTGATTCCAACGACACCACGCATTTGAGTCGTCCCGCAGGCATCACCGTCTACGACAAGACCAATGAGGTGTTCGTCGCGGACGGCTATGGCAACCGGCGCGTTATCGTGTTCGACGCCAAGACCGGCGCGTATAAACGTCATTGGGGCGCTTACGGCAACAAGCCGGACGACAAGGCCTCCAAGGGGCGGCAGGCAACCGGCATGGGACCGGCGCAGTTCAACACGCCGCACGGAATCGAAGTTTCGCGCGACGGCATCGTTTATGTGACCGACCGCGCCAATAACCGCCTGCAGGCCTTCACGCTGGAAGGCAAGTTCATCAAAGAAGGCTTCATCAAACGCGTGTCCAAGGGCACGGGCACGGCCTTCGGGGTTGGACTATCCGCCGATCCGGAGCAGCGGTTTTTGTACATCGCCGATGGCTCGAACGAGCGCATCGCGATTCTGGATCGCCAATCGCTACAGGAAATCGGCCACATCGGCGGCCCCGGCCGCAAAGCGGGCGAGTTCTTCCACCTGCACAGCCTGGACGTCGATCCGCAAGGCAACATCATCACCGGCGAGTCGCAGGGCTACCGCGTCCAGAAATTCGTCTTCAAAGGCCTTTCAAAATAACCCCTCTCCCCTTTTCGGGGAGATGGTCAGGGTGAGGGGGCGGTTTCAACGCGCCTCAGTCATCGACGAACAACGGAGTATCGCGATGCAATGGGTTTTCAGAATTCTCGCAGTGCTCTTTTGTGTCTCCGCGCTGTCCGCGCAAGCCGCCGACACAGCGCCGACCGGTGCGTGGCGCACAACCGGCAGCTGTTTCTTGCTGGCGTTCATCCTGACCGATGGCGGCCGCGCGCAGACGGTCTACGGGACCGGCGAAGAGGACGAGAACGCCGCCTGGGCTTGGGATGGCAGCACCCTGAAGATCACATCGAAGATGTTCGACCTGGACACCTTTACGGCGCATGTATCCGACGACCGCCTGGAAGCCGATTATGTCTGGCACGATCTGGACAATGACAAACTGAACCACCAAGCGTGCGAATTCGAACGTTTCACACCGTTTGGCATTTAGAGGAGCGGGACATGAGTCGGTTCATTCTTGCGGCGTCCATTGTTCTGGGAATCGGCACCGCTGCTTTGGCAGCCCCCGCGCCGTCGAATACGGCGATCCCGGACTTTGCCGGCATCTGGTGGCATCCTTCGCTGCCGGGTCCGGAGCCGCTGGACAATGGCCCGACCGGGCTCAGAAACATCATGCGGCGTGTCGAAGATGGCGCCAGTGACTACGCGCGGCTCGTGGGCGACTATCGCAATCCCATCCTGAAACCGGACGCGGCGGCAACCGTCAAAAAATTCGGCGAAATGTCTCTGGCCGGCGAGGTCTTTCCCAATCCGGCCAACCAATGCTGGCCCGAGCCCGGGCCATTCATCTACAAGAATTTCGGGCTGCAAATCCTGCAGCGGCCCGATCATCTGCTGATGATCTACGATCAGGATCATGAAATGCGCTATGTGCGCATGAACCAGCCGCATCCAAGAAACCTGAAACCGTCCCTGTACGGAGATTCTGTCGGCCATTACGAGGGCGATACGCTGG
>Ga0114969_10003245_pt1 | contig 13145 bp, 11 predicted proteins | sample M_130807_MF_Meta_FD_87316 | JGI IMG/M metagenome (GOLD analysis project Ga0114969, IMG submission 87316) | Freshwater microbial communities from Lake Montjoie, Canada to study carbon cycling - M_130807_MF_MetaG | ecosystem: Environmental > Aquatic > Freshwater > Lake | place: Lake Montjoie...
CTTATCTTAGTTCCGCCGCCTTAGCTCAGTCGGTAGAGCGTCGCTCTCGTAAAGCGAAGGCCTCGGGTTCGATTCCCGAAGGCGGCTCCACATCCTCCTTAACTACTGCTGCAGCACCATTGTGCTTTGTGCGCCAACGTTGACCGTGGCCATGTTTGCACTGCTGATGACGCTAGTTCCGGCCTTGTCACCTGAGACCACAATGGACCACTTACCCGCCTTAGGCAGCTTCACGGTTTGTGCTGTGGCGTTGGGGTTATGAATCACAACAAAGCTTGCGACCTTATCGCCCACAGCTTTGCCTGCAATCGAGTACATAACAACGTTTTTAGGCACGGTATAGAACTTTAAGTTCTTAATAACCTGAGCCTCAGTTGTCATTCTAAAAGCAGGATGGGCTTTGCGTAAGGCGATCAAGCCTTGGAAATACTTATAGGTCGTCAAATTTGTTGCCTTGGTATTCCACTTAATGGAGTTAATGGCATCGGATGACTTATAGCTATTTTCATCACCACCCTTACTGCGTAAGAACTCTTGACCCGCCTGAATAAATGGCAGACCTTGAGCAAGCAGCGCAATGGAAGATGCAAAGCGCGACATCTGCGCAACTTGTGCAGTCGTTGCTCCAGGCACACTACTTACAATCTTGTCTGCAAGCGTTAAATTATCGTGGGACTCAACATAGTTCACTGACTGTCCCGGAGCGATCGTTGTCCACTTTTGCGCCCATTGGGGTGAATCCGAATAATAAATATTTCCAGTGATTCCAACTTGAACACTATTGGTTGCAGTTGTTTTACCCGTTGCAAATCCCTGATCTAATTTGTCGAAGACTGAGCCTTTGATTCCATCGCGTAGTTGGTCGTTAAACATTGAAACACCAGGCAAAAGATCAGCATTCATCTGACCAGCCTTATCTTTATCGGGCAGCGTGCCCATGTTCCAACCCTCAGCGATAATAATGATGCTCTTATCAATCTTCTTAAGCTCGGCAGTAATTGCTGTGACAGTCTCGATATCCATCAAGCCCATGAGGTCAAAACGGAAACCATCGAGGTTATATTCACTAGCCCAGAATTTAACTGAGTCGACAATAAACTTGCTCACCATTGGACGCTCTGAGGCAACGTCATTGCCGCATCCACTGCCATTAGTCAGATTGCCATTGCTATCGGTTCTAAAGAAATAGCCCGGAACAATCTGATTCTGGCTAAAACCACCTGCGTCATAAACATGGTTATAAACAACATCCATATTCACACGCAGGTTTTGATCATGCAAGGCCTGAATCGCAGTCTTTAACTCGGTTATGCGAATCGTTGGATTACTTGGATCCGAGCTATATGAACCCTCTGGAACGTTGTAGTTTTGAGGGTCATAGCCCCAGTTAAAGCTAGGGTTTTTCTCATCAACTGATGCGTAATCAAAGACTGGCAGTAGCTCAACATGGGTTACGCCGAGGGCTTTAATCGATGCAACGGCAGTACTTGTTCCCCCCGCTGAAGTCTTGGCCTCAGTGAAGGCTAAATATTTACCGGCATTGCGTGCTTTGACTCCAGAGGATGGATCGATTGATAAATCGCGAACATGAAGTTCATAAATAATCGCATCAGTTACCTTGCCACTAAAGGCCGGCTTCTTTGTAGACCAACCCTTTGGATTTGTCTTTGATAGATCAACTACGACTCCACGCGCACCGTTAACCGTTGTTGCACGCACATATGGATCTACGGCCTCGCGCGTAACACCATCGACAGTTACTCGGTAGCCATAAATCAAACCATTCTTATCGCCACTAATGGAGGCCGTCCAAGTTCCATTGATGCTTGCAACCATCGCACTAGCAACCCCTTGCGCTGTTGGAGTCTCGGCCGTTGCATATGTAACGAGTGAGACTTTCGACGCAGTTGGCGCCCAGACACGAAATGCCGTCTTAGCTTTGCTATAAGTATTTCCTAAATCGCTACCTTTGTATGTGTATTTCTTAGTAAATGCTAATGAGTCATAGAGTTTTGCTTGAGCGATCGCAGGATTAGCTTTTATAGGTTCAGTCGGCAGTGAGTAATGAATTTCAGGATCTCCTTTTCGTAACCACACTTCAGCTTTCCCATTAGCATCAAAGACGCTAATAAAGCGATCTGAGCCGATATCTTTTTCCGCCCAATCATTTAAACGAACAATGATTCCGATGTCTTCGAAGTTTTTCATATCTGGAACTTCTAGAGTTAAAACTTTTCCAAAACTGTCATCGCCATTAAATGGGACACCTTTTGAATCAATCGACTTATCGTTGGAGTTAACCGAAGAGTTTTTCCAGAGCCACAAATTCCAACCCGTGTAATCACCGGCTGGGCGCTGGTAGTGCACGACGAGCTTTACAACATCTGGCGCCGCCGCCGAGCTAATGGCCGGCAGGGTGGCTCCCGTAAATGCTGCGATTAAGAGCCCTGCAAAGGCGATACGGGTGGTTTTGGCGGCAGATTGAATTCTCATGGGAGGAATGTAACGTCTAGCGATAGATGTAGTGGGAAGCGGGGATTATTCATAAATAAAACTCATGGGGGCTGGCGCTCCTAGGGAAGAGTTATTGAACCACCGGGCACCTTTTCCATCGGCGATACAGAACCAACTTTCATCCCAGCTAGAGGGCTGTGTTGCTGCAAAACCTTCGGGCGAAAGCATTGCAACACAGAACGCCTTGTCTGGATTTCTGACCGATGTGTATTTAATGCCAGGTACACCGGACTGCCGAACCAAAGAAGCAAAGCGCTGAGATTGTGCGTAGCTATTCTTATCGTGAAAAATCTGTGGACTTTTACTAAAAGGTGCCAAACGCACATCCACGAGCTCCATTGAGAGCTCTATAGTAAAGAATGTAAAGGCAGTCGCTCCTGAACTTTCGAGCTCCGGTGAGTTCTTTACAAAGAGATTGTGATGGTATCCACGCTCTGCTGCCGCTGTTTCAAATCTATCGGCGCAATAAAATACGCCAGGATCAAATTGAGCTCGAAAGCGCGAGCCACCCGGATATGCCTTAGCCGTAAAAGGCTCTCGCATTAATGGATGCAATTTACCGAACGTGTTAATCGAGTTCGCGCGCTGACTAGTAATCGCTCTTACAACAAGGGCCGCTTCATCGTCGGTATCGGTAATTTTATAGATAGATGATTGCGAACTCTTAAGAGCCAACCGACCCATCCTTTGAGAGAAAGCTGTGGCTTTAGAAGCTATTGCCGCTGGAGTCCACGTAGTTAACGACATGAACCAACCCTTCAACGCTTTGAATCAGGTTAAAAGGTGAATCGCCTAAAGCGATATTTTCTCCTCGCAGCCAAGTTCGTGCCGCCTCTTTCTCCCCGAGAATTGCATCAATGGAAGTAAAGAGACGGATGAAGAGAATCGAGTTTTCCCACTCGCTCTTGATCGATGGATTCAACGTGTAGTGTGCCGACCACAAGTGCGAGACCTTCGTCGGACTCAGGCCAATAATCTGTCCGAACTCTTTCTGCTTCAAACCTAAGTACTCAGAGGCCCGAAATGCCGCCTTGGACAGGGCAGCGGCAGTGACCTGTGAATCTACCTGGAGCTGCGCCGTCATCACCATCTCTGACCTCTTTCAAATGCAAGAATATCACCAATTACTTTCATTTAAAATACCCCTTAATCTGACGTGTGAAGCCAGTAAGCCCAATCCGAGATTCGCACAGTAGAACTAAGCACCGACAGAGCGTTCAATCAATTCACAGCCTCATACCTATACTCGCTCCATGAGTTTTAGCGCCGGCCAATTCGCGCTCCTTGGCCTCATGGCCTTTGCCCTTACAGGCCTGCTGACATGGCCCATAAGGCGCTTAGCTATCCGCATAGGTGCAATGGATAAGCCCAACCTTGAGCGCAAGACTCAGAAAGAGCCGGTGCCGTATTTAGGTGGCGTCTCAATCGCCATCGCAGTTACCGCCCTTGCCTATGCCGGTGTTGTTGCATCTGATTTCACAACCACAAACTTTCCACTTGCGAGTTACGTCTTAATCCCGGCGCTCGCAATGGGGCTAATGGGATTAATTGATGATCTAAGGGGGCTACCAGCGCTGCCTCGATTATTTGTGCAAACGATTATTGCAATCGGTGTCGCCGTTGTTTTAGTTAAAACCGGCACTGTCGGCGTGGCCTTCGGCAGTTCATTTATGAACCAAGCGCTCACCGTTTTATGGATCGTCGGAATCTGTAACTCAATTAACTTTTTCGATAACTTAGATGGCGGCGCCGCCGGAACTGCTGTCGTTGTTACGCTTGGTATTTTCTATATCGCTTACAACCAAGGCCAGGAATCCGTTAGTGCGCTCGCAATGGTTACCGCCGGTGCAACTCTGGGATTTCTTATGTGGAATAAACAACCGGCCAAGATCTATATGGGCGATGCCGGTGCACTTTTTCTAGGCGTAATCATTTCGGTTTTATCAATACGCGTTAACCCAGACATTCACCCGAGCTGGAAATCTTTGGCCCTCATGCCGATTTTATTGGCCGTGCCTATCTTGGATACAACTGTCGCTGTGACATCGCGTATCTATCGTGGCTTATCGCCATTGACGGGCGGTAAAGATCATCTATCTCACCGCCTTGTCCGTAAGGGAGTTTCACACAAATACGCAGCCATTTTGCTTTGGGCCGGTTCTGGTCTATTTGCCTTACTGGCCATTGGAATTTACAACGCCCCAAAAACGCTCGGCACGCAGTTTACTTATCTGGCGGCAGCCATCTGGGCTACCGCATTGATCTGTTTTCTGCGAATCCCATCAGAGGATTAATTGCATCAAATTCTTATGCGCAATTTATCTTCCCGCGAGATAATCAAGCAACAAACACGTCACAGTTTGACTGGGCGGCCTCTTTGTGCGCTGCAGAAGGTGCCAGATAGTATACATGAGTGGTTGCAGTCGATTATCAACCCGCATCAGGTCAGATGGTACAGATATTCCTTGGAAACAGATTCATTTTTTTGGAGCACTATTGGATAGACAACTTCAATTTTTCACCAAATGAATTGAACGCTACGACTAATAAAATTTTGGCAGGGTAATTGCAAAAATAGTTAGAATCAAAATTTGCAGAGATCAAGAAACAATCTCGAACATTTTTTGTCCAGATTCGGCGAAAGCTGTAGGGGAAAATGTTGAAATTGCATAGTTGTTACCTGCCGATAATGTTGGCAAAAATGGCAGCGTTTCGTTGTGTTTGGATTCACCAAACAGAGTTACAAGACTCGGTGAAGAACTGCATCCTATCCTTGGACAAATTGTTTGAATTCAGCATAATTTCGAATATAGTCGCTCGAATCATATTTATCGGATGCTAGTACAGCCAAAACAGTACCTTTACTGAATTGGAATTGAGTTCCCCACACCATCGGCGGAATATATAAGCCAGAGTTTGGAGAATCCAATAAGACTTCTGCCCTATTAACGCCATCGTCTAGTAATACCTTCAGTGAACCCGTAAGGGCAATCAGAAACTGGGAACATAATTTATGAGCGTGTTCACCTCTAATATACTTGGTTGGAACGTCAAAAACATAAAAAACTCGATTCACTTTAAAATACTCAAAATCAAGAAAGTCCAAAGCCATCAAGCTTCCTCGAGTATCAGATAGAACTGGAAGTACAGAACGTTGGGATCCGCCTGGGAGTGACACACCAATTTGTTCCTTAGTCGCGCCCTCTTCGTAATTTAAAGCAGGTGATAAAAAATCAGTTGTAGCATCAACATAACCTTCAATTCGAGCAGGATTTCCGTATGCAATAGCAAAAGGAGGAATCGAAGCCGTAACAACCGATCCAGCACCAATCATGCACCCCTCACCAATTGTGATCCCAGCCAGAATAGTTGAATTTGCGCCTATGGATGCCCCTCTCTCAATCTTGGTCACTAGCACGACATCTTGCCATCGACGACTTCTTGGGAAATTATCATTTGTAAATGTAACGTTTGGTCCAATGAAAACATCATCGGAGATCCTTAAGCCATTCCACAGTTGCACGCCGGATTTTATTGTCACACGGTCGCCCACAATTACGTCATCTTCAACAAAGACATGGTCGCACAAGTTACAATCAGCGCCGATTACTGCTTTAGGCAGAATATGGGTAAAAGCCCATATTCTCGTATTAGGACCGATAAATGGGCTTTCACAAATCGAGAACTCATGTCTAAAGGAATTCACCTTTATTTACTCCAATCTCAGCGGAAGTTATGGAAAATGGCCGCATTTGCGAATTTGCATAAGCTCTCCATAAATATGAACCAAGAATTCCGAGTGCAATAAGCATCGCAGAATTTCCAAACATAATGGCAAGCATTATAGGCGCATATCCTGGAACAGATATTCTATTAGTAAAAGAGGCAATAATTAAAAAAGTGGCAAAAAACAACGAAAAACCCACTCCTGTAAAGCCTACAAGCCTAATTATTCGAATTGGCAAATCAGAAAATGCAAAAACACTATCTGACATATAACGTAATCTTTTTTGAAAAGACCAGGAACTTTTGCCATGTTGGCGTTGAAGGCGTTCATACTTAACAAAAGTACGTCTAAATCCGACCCAAAATAGCATACCAATTAAAGATGTATTTGATTCTTTAAGAGTTCTTAAGACATTTACTACGTTTCTCGTACAAGCGAAAACGTCCACACCACTTTTTGGTATCTCTTTGTTTATGAATTTTCGATACATTTCCCAATAAACATGAGAAAGGAACTTAGTTAGGAAAGGGTCTTTACGTTCATTTCTGGAACCAAAAACTATATCGGCTTTTCCATGGGCAAGCTCAGTGAAAAAATCTGCAAGAAGGCTTGCGGGTTCCTGTAGATCAGCTGAGATGACACCAACGAAATCACCCTTTGCATATTCCATACCTGTACGTATAGCAGCGAATGAGCCGAAGTTGCGCGAGTGTTGGATAATTCTAATCTTTAGTGGGGACACTCTAGCGCATCTTAGAATCATGTCATTTGACTCATCAGGGGAAGCGTCATTTACAAAAATGATCTCAGCAGGGCCCGCCAAATTTGCCAGTGAGGACTCTAATGAAGCAAAAAGCTGATCAATGAATTCGGCGTTCTTAAAAATAGGAATAATAACCGTAAAAGTTGGAGATTGAAGTCGTGCAAGTTCATTATGTTTTTCAGTTCTACTCATTGGAGTAATGATACCTTCATGCTTCGTTCCTATATTCCGATAAGGCTCGACAAATACGGGAGACTTCTTTCGGAGTGAGTTCAGGGAATAGAGGAATGGAAATAATTCTCCTCGATGCATCTCTAGAAACCGGAAGTTCAGGGCTCGAGCTGGACTGCTTCAATCCATTTTGGTCACAATCCAAGATAGGGTAGTGAATATCGGTTTGTATCTCCATTTTAGTCATGTAGACACTAAAATCCTCACGCCGCATCTCTTCTGGAATAAGCAAAACTGCAAGATGTGCCACAGCCTCATCCTTTGAGGATGTGATTAATCTGATTTTTGACTCACCGAGCGCCTCGAAATACTTGGAAACTATTTCCCTACGCTTCATATTTAGTGCATCTATGTTCTTTAATCCAAGACGCAAGACTGCTGCTTGAATTTCATCCAGTCGACTATTCATTCCCCCAGGGGTTTGAATTTCGTACTTTGAAGCCCAGCCATATTGACGAATTTGAATTATATTCTTGGCGTATTCAGAACTACTTGTTGCTAGAGCACCGCCATCACCAATCCCACCCAAATTCTTAGTTGGATAAAAACTAAAGGTGCCGATATCACCGACTGAGCCGGCTCGCGTTTCGTCAACCAATGCTCCTATCGCTTGTGCGCAATCTTCAATGATTTTGATTCCATATTTATCACATAGTGTCTTAATTTCATTGACTGGTGCGACATTCCCATACAGGTGCGTTACGACAACAGCAGTAATTTCTTCTGAAAGGAGGGGTTCCAAACATTGCGGATCAATAAGTAAGAACTTAGGATCAACATCGCAATAAATAACCTCGCAACCAATACTAGCGGCTGCAATACTGGTGTATCCACCAGCATTTGCTACTGTAATAATTTTCGAACCTTTTATGCATCCAACTGCGCGTAAAGCGATTTCTAAGGCATCCGTACCATTTGCTACACCCATTACTTGGCTACTACCTAGGTACTGAGCAAGTTCCTCCTGGAACAATTTGTGTTCTGTCCCGTGAATCCAATATCCAGACTCCAATACGCGAATTATTGCCTCAGATATGCCACCAGAGGCAATTGACCCCCGCCTCAAATCATTTAGGGGAATTTTCATTGAGTTCCTACCTCTTTAATCCTGAGGATTGGACCTAGCACAGTCAATGTAACCGCTCTTCCCGTAAAAACCAACCTTGATTCCCTAAGTACCAATCAATGGTTTTGGATAATCCTACTTGGAAACTAATCCTTGGTAAAAATCCTATCTCAGCAATTTTATGGGAATTCACGGAGTATCTAAAGTCGTGGCCCTTTCTGTCCGACACATAAGAAACCCTATTTTCCGTGATACCCATTTCTCGCATAATTGCTTGCGCTAAATCGGAATTAGTCAAATGATACCCAGTTCCAATATTATAGATCTCACCTGCCGTTCCTTTTTTCAGCACCGCTTGAATACCTTGGCAATGATCGTCAACATGAACCCATTCTCGAACATTGTCCCCATTTCCGTAAATTGGAACCGAGCCACCACCAGACAACGCTCTAATAAAGACCGGAATTACTTTCTCAGGAAACTGGTACCTTCCATAATTATTACAACACCGCGTGATTCGAACATCAAGACCATGTGTCACAAAATAACTCCTGGCAATCAGGTCGGATGAAGCTTTACTTGCCGCGTAAGGGGAATTAGGTTTAAGTAGATGGTCTTCACTAGCTGAACCAGTAAGTAATGAGCCGTAAACTTCATCTGTGGAAACATGAATCAAAGTTTGCACACCCAATCTAAAGCAAGCCTCCAATACGTTAAGTGTGCCTGCAACGTTAGTTTGAACGAAGTAACTTGCATTCTCTATTGAACGATCCACATGAGATTCTGCTGCAAAGTGGATTACGTAGTCATGATCTTTCATGGCCAAATTAAGGGCCTGGGCATCACAAATGTCACCTTGGATGACTGTTAATCGTGGGTCATCCAAGTAGTCTTCATAATTCTTTGGATTACCAGCATATGTGAATTTGTCATAAATAGTCACGGCAGAGAGATTCTTTTCAGTAGCAAACAAATAGGCAACATAATTTGAACCAATAAATCCCGCACCGCCAGTGACGAAATAACGCATATAGACATCATAACTCCATTTATTGATGCCAAAGGGTAGGCTTACTCAGACAACTTTAGAAACAGCGCAATATGGCAGGTGAGGAGGAGAGAATAATGAAAGGAATTGTATTGGCAGGCGGCCTTGGAACGAGGTTAAGCCCCTTAACAAAAGTTGCAAGCAAACAATTGCTACCTGTCTATGACAAGCCTTTGATCTATTATCCACTCTCAACTTTAATGCTTGCAGATATTAAAGAGATTCTGGTAATAGCTACTCCAAGCCAAATGCCCAGATTTAAAGAATTACTGGGAAATGGTTCTCAATTTGGTGTAAGCCTCGAGTATAAAATCCAAGAAAAGCCTGCCGGGATCGCTCAAAGTCTGCTTCTAGGTGAAAGCTTTATTGACGGTGGGAAATCAGCCCTCGTTCTTGGCGACAATATTTTTCATGGATCTGGACTAGGTAGAAAATTGGAAGTATTTGGTAATCTTTCTGGTGCACAAGTTTTTGGTTATCATGTGAATGATCCAAGTCCTTACGGGATAGCGACAATAGATTTGAGTGGCAACGTTTTAGAATTAGTTGAAAAACCATCGGTATCCCTTTCCAAAATCGCAATCCCCGGATTATATTTTTTCGATGAAAGCGCATCTTCTCGTGCGAAACAGTTGAGACCAAGCGCGCGGGGAGAGTTAGAGATACTTGACCTTCTCCGTTCTTATTTAGCAGAAATGCAACTAAGATTAGAATTATTGCCGCGAGGCACTGCCTGGTTTGATACAGGAACTTTTGATGATCTCCACGAAGCCGCCTCATACGTACGCCTTATGCAGGAACGGACCGGCGAGCGAGTGGGCGATCCGATTGAAATCTCAAGAATGAGAGGGTGGATAAATTGAGTCGCCGCAATAAGAAAGCGATTAATTAGAACGTAGGGTATGTAGAAACTCCTAGAGCGAAAATTTACGATAGAAATTTGGCTGTCAAAACAGTCCCGAAGGGCAATATTTAAACCGCCAAACCTCTATTCTCTTTTTTTCCGCACAGGCTAAACCCATAAATTATAATTAACCCTAACAATACAAGATTGGTCCAAACAGGCTCTGTTAGCATTACCGCAGATGTCCTAAAATCTCCCCCAAAGGGAAACCCGATCAAATTCCTAATATTATTAAAATCCAAGAAATACAGTGGAAGAAATGAATACGTGAAAAATAAAAGAGTCGTAAATCTTGAAAAGATACGTGACCGAGCGCCATTAGTATCATGTAAGTACAAATATTTCAAGGCTATGAATACTGGGGCTAAAAATAAATATGTGTGACGATGAGTTTGACTGAAGTGGAAAAACGGCAAAAGAGTTATGAACAATGCAAATATATATGCCACTTTCACTTCATGTTCTAGATTCCTCTTCAGGGTAAATATCCTAAAGGAAATTATTACACTAATTAGGAATGATACAAATATCAAAACATTCGCCAGCAGCAGGACGTAGTGAAAATTTTCACCAGGTTGCATCCCAAATAACCTTGCGAGGCCGCTACTCAAACCAAGATATTGTTCAGAAGCGGGTTGAGGTCCAGCAGTTTTTACGTGAATTATCTGCGAAATACTAGATAGAATACTTTGGTTCTGCCCGATTGAAACTATTAGCAATACCCCCATGAAAATAATGAAGCTCTGTATTAGGCCAGACCAAGAAAAAAAGAACAGCAAAAGTGGCAGAAAAATGATTGGAGCAAGTTTGGTCAAAACGGCGCAAGTGAGTGCGATCCAACCTAAAACGTAACGTTTCCTTGAAAAACTCCACCACATCATTAACACAAGAACTAGTTCGATTAACTCCGGATTTGCTGCAACAGAAAAAGAATAGTAGAAGTATGTGTTCAAGGCCCAAGTCACAAAACAAAATAACATAAGTGCCCTGTCGGCTCGGACGATTCTAATGGTTATTAGTAGAGCTGTAGCGATTAGAATCAAGCAACCAATTGCGAAAAACTGAACATTTACTAAGGATGGTATTGAATTTACAGCCCATCTTTCGAAGACAAAAATTGGGCCATAAAAAATCCCTTCTCCATTCCACCATTTTGGATCGTACATGGCGGCGTAGAAATCACCTTTAAAACCTCTTGGTTTGGCGAATCCTAAATATGTCAAGAAATAACCGGCACACATTATGATAATCAGTGCGCCGAGAGCCAAACGGTATTTCTCAATTGCTATGTCTCTAATTTTAGTAATCACAGTTTGAAAATAACCAATTAGGGAATTCATAAATGCAGTATAGCAATTTGTAGGAGTAATGGAAGGCTACAGCGCCAAGAAAGATTTAGGGCAAGGAAGTGTCTCAGTTCAAACTGTTTCAAGATATTGTGAAAATAAATTACTAGTTAAGTTTCATTCTTTCTTTCTTATCGCAAAAGTCCAAAATGGTTCGGATTCTGAAAACGTTAAAGTAGATAAATTGAAATCTGCGGCGCGCAGCATCTCAGTTATCTCGGTCTTGCTAAAGCGTTGCTCAAGGGACGTGCCAAAGCGATCAAGGGCGTCATTGGCTAGCATCACAAAAGGCATATCGGCATAGTGATGCAAGGGAAGGTTCGAGGTGCCGCGCCCAAGTTTTTTTAAAAGCTTAGAAAACCGCGCTAGCGGCAAATAAATAAGTGCGGCGATAATCGTGGCGCTTAAGCGCTTAAGTGGCTGCGGCAGACTGGAAATAACCCTGCGCGCCAAATTCACTACTTGAAAGATCATTTTGTAGTACATCGGTTTATTTTCAAGGTCGTAATATAGATAGCAAAGGAGATAGCCGCCAGGTTTAATTCTGCGCGAGACGTCCTTAATGGCCAATTCTGTATCAGGGATATGGTGAAGTACTCCCAATGACATCGCAAGATCTAATGATTGCGCCGGAATCGAGTTGACCCCAACCGTCTCTTGCAAAACAGTAATCTTTGGATCATTAGTAAATTTCTTCTTTAAAACCGCGCTAGCTCCATCGCTTGGCTCTAAGGCATAAACTAAAGAAAAAAATGGAGCCAACCTAGAACTCCAACGTCCACTGCCCGCACCAAAATCTGCAGCAATTGAAGTTAAGGGGTTAAATGCGGTTAAATCGATTGGTGCGCAATAAGCCACAAACTGAGCATCTAGGGCCTCGGCCGTATCAGTCTCGGCATAATCAAAGGTGGCCCATTCGTGGCCAAATCCATCGATGACCCCTTGATCAAGATTTCTATCTTTATCCCGTTGGGTCACAAAGGCTCCTGATTCCTTAAGGGCACTATGTCTAGTGCTAGTGGTGGCAAGTATATTTAGATTTCAGTAAATCACACTCATGCCCCTTAGAATTGCCAGCATGGCAAAGGTAGCGGTTACTGGCGGGGCGGGCTTTATAGGCTCTAATTTAACTCACCGCTTGATTTCAGAAGGCTACGAGGTCGTTGTAGTAGATGACCTGTCTACCGGCCTTCTCTCAAATGTTAATCAAGAAAAATCAACCTTTTATCAAGTATCAATCACCGATCCACAAGCGCTCAATAACGCGTTTAATGGGTGCGAAACGATTTTTCATTTAGCTGCCCGTGGCTCAGTCCCCCGTTCGATCAAAAACCCCGTTGCAACTCACGAAGTAAATGCGACAGGAACACTCAATGTCTTAGAGGCTGCTCGGACTAATGGCTCCCATGTGATTTTTTCATCCTCATCTTCGGTCTATGGCCGCAATATGCAGCTGCCTAAAGATGAGTCAATGTGGCTCGGACCAATGACTCCGTACGCTGCCAGCAAGTTAGCTGCCGAAGGTTATGTGCAGGCGTATTCGGCC
>Ga0114969_10003248_pt1 | contig 13142 bp, 10 predicted proteins | sample M_130807_MF_Meta_FD_87316 | JGI IMG/M metagenome (GOLD analysis project Ga0114969, IMG submission 87316) | Freshwater microbial communities from Lake Montjoie, Canada to study carbon cycling - M_130807_MF_MetaG | ecosystem: Environmental > Aquatic > Freshwater > Lake | place: Lake Montjoie...
AGCTCTTAAATCATTCATTTCAATATCAGATAATATACCACTTTGTTTTATAGCTTCAACAAAACAATTTTCGTCATATGTATTTTGTTTTTCAGAATATATTTGTAATTGTTTTAAATCAAGTTCTGGATATTTACAATAATAATTAAAAAACGCTCCTTGATTATGTGATTTGTGAAATCCTTCAGGTCTAATAATTGTAATCTGTTTAATGTTTCTTATCTCTTGTATAATTTCAGTATCAGATCCTTCTCCTATTACATCATCATAATAATAAATTTTATCAAATATAGATTTAACATTGTTTGGTGTTAAGGTGTAAAATTTATTACCTGCTTTTAATACAACATTTTTTCTTAAATCTAATTTATTAATTATACTTTCTAATTTAACAGGTGTCATATTCTTGATAGTTCTAGTTTTTGAATCTTTATTAAATCGTTTAATAGTTGCATCAACCTTAAACGTTTGTGATTGTTTTCCTAATTGTATACTTAATTTTTGACTAGTTTTATAAAGCTTACCTGCTTTAGTTAATTTAATTTTATTAAATAATTTTTCAGTGCTATCTATACGTGTAATAATATTGTTCACATATAGTTTTTTAATGTCTTTGTAGTTAGGATGATTTTTATAATTGTAATTAAGTTTATCAAACTTTTTTTCTCTGTTAAGTTTATTATAACTCATATTAATATACTATATATTTTAATCTTTAAATACTTTTTTATATATATATTTTCAAACAATGATTTGAAATTTCTAAAGGTTTTTTATTTTAAAACCTATACAAATTTTACTAATTTACTAATAAATCAATTGATAATTCATTTTTCTTTTTAGCTAAATATCTATCCATAGCTTCTTTTACTTTTATATTTCTTTTTAATCTCCATTCATCATTTTGTTTTAATTTATTATATAATTCATTTTGTGATGCATTATATTTTTCTCTATTTTTTTCTCTATATTTTTTTTGTGCTTTTTTTTGTGAATCAGTTAGTGGCATTATAATATACTAGATTTTATTTCTTTATATATTTTTTAATCTAAACCTTTTATATATGAGTGATAATTTAATTCAAGAAAGAGTAGAAAATCTTACAGGTGGTAATTCATCTTCTTCATCTCTACCTATAGCTGTTGATGTAAATACATCATTTTTAACATCAGTAGTAAAAACAATAGGATATAATACACCAATTAAAGATAGTGTTGATGTTGAAGATAAACCATTAGCAATATTAAGTAAAGCATCTTATGAAAATTATAAATCAAGTGATACAAAAGAAACCCAAAAGATGATAGATGATTATAATATAGGTTATACTGTAGTTGAAGATTTAACAGAACCTGAATATTTAACTGCTATTAATGAAGAACAACGAAAAATAGTAGTAGCATTTAGAGGCACAGATTCATCATTAACAAATATTTATGATGATATTGCTGATCTTGAAATAGCTACTGGTTTAGCAGAAACTCCTATATTATCTTATGTTCCAAGTAGATTTAGAACTGGTGAAAATATATACAAACAAGTAAAAGAACAATATCCAGATTATCAACTAAATTTAACTGGTTTTAGTCTTGGTGGAACTGTGGCAAGATATATAGGGGATAGATACAAAGAAAAAGCAGTTGTATTTAGTCCTGGTTCAACACCCTTAGAACCATTCATTGAAAAAATATTAGGAACTAAACCAAGCACAGCTAAATTTTATTTTGCAGATACTTTAGATTTTTTAAGTAATACAGCAAGATTAACTGAAAAGAATGTTAATATAATAAAAACTAAAGATGTTAATAAAAAATATTTTACAGGTTCACATGCTGTTAGTAATTTTGTAGAACCAATTAAAGAAAAAATAAATCCAATTAATAATAAATTATATCCACAATCAAAAATACAAAAAGCAACCAAAACAGAATTTAATGAAAATAAAACTAAATTAAATTATAAACAAATAAAAGAAAAAATAAATCCAATTATTAATAAAATGTATCCACAAAAAGAAACACAAAAAGCAACCAAAACTATATTTAATGAAAATCCATTTAAAAGAAGTATATGTGAAGAACGCCCTGAATTATGTTATGATTAAGGATTATAGTAGTCATCATGTTCATTACTTAAATTATTACCACCAGTATAATCATTTATTGCTCTTTGTGATGCATCATATGAACCAGCAGCCATATTATCATAAAGTCCATCATCTCCTCTTACAGCCGCATTATCAGCATTAATCATTCTTTCTTCTTCTCTAGCACTACTTTCAATACCTGATTCAGTAATTTTAAGTAATGCTTCATCAACTTCTTCATCTAATTTATCTTTATGTTCTTGAGGTTCTAAAAAGATTTGGTCATTTCTTGGTAGTGTTCCAATCCATTCATAGTATGCTGTTAAATCCATATTCATATTTTCAGCTCTTTCAGCATCTGTTGCATTATCTCTTAAACCAGTATTTGCCATATTTAATCTTTGCATCATAGAAGATCTTTCAAACCAGTATCTTTGTTCTTCCTCTGACTCATAATATTGTTTATTAAATGCTTGTTTGAATATATATTGTCTTTCATTATATGATAATTCACGACCAGTTTCTAATGTTTGTTTATCTATTTGTTCATAAGCTAATGCTTTATTTCCATTATCTAATAATCCTTCAATATTATCATCAATTGTTAATCTTGGTGGTTTACCTGTTATTATATCATATGTGTCTATTTTATCAGGTTGTTTATCTTTTTCTGGTTTAGTAATATAAGGGTCTTCAGATATTGGGTTATATGTTAATCTACGTGCATTATATTCAGCCTCAACATCAAAGAATAAAAATTCTGATCTACCGTGAATAAACTGATAGTCATTATATTGTGCAACTTGTCTATCATATTCTAAACTATGTAATTGTAATTCTGATAATAAAGACATATTATATTCATCATATGCTTTTTGATTTTCTTCATTCATACCATGCACCATAGTATGATAATTATTTTCACTTTCTACAAAACCTTGTGGTAAATATGCGTCAGCTCCTAATTGTCTTCCTCTAGCTCTTCCATCTATTGAATTACCATAATTAGAACTAGTTGGGTCAAGATCATAAGCGTCAAAAGTGTGTGTTGTTTCATTATATACAAACTCTCTACTATGACCTGTTAATTGTAATTGTCTTTCAAATGCTAATCTATCTTGTTGACGTTGAATTTCTACTTGTTGTGGTGAATATTCTGGTAAATTATTAAAGTCTCCTCTATCTCCTTGACCTAATAAATGCATATAATCTAAATACTGGGTTAAAGTCATTCCTGATAATTGGGCTTGATATACTTGAGAACTGAATGGGTCCCATGTATCATATTCTTCTGGTGTTGTGTTTGCTAATATAAAATCATCTCTACTATAAAAACCCTGTGCTATAATATCTCTATTTACAGAATCATTAGCAGCTAAAGCATCCATTTCATCACGTGTTAAAGTATTATCTCTTAATGTTTGATATTGAAACCCTAAATACATTCGTTCTCTTGTATTATCTGGTGAATTTTGAAGTGTTAATAATTGTGGTACTGTGATATTCATTTCATTAGCGGAAGTTGTCATATTAGTAGTATATGTTTCAAACATTGCTTTGAAAGTATTATCTTCAGCTATTACTACTTCTGTTGGTAAATAAGGGTCTCTAATATTAGCTATAGCAAGAATATCAGGAGAATTAGCATCATATAATACACCATTGTTTTGAAAATTTTCCATAATAATTCTTTGAGCGTCAAACATTCTAGCCTGTGTAAAACGTGGTAAAAAACTAGGGTCTCTCATTGCCCATTTCATAACCTCTGGGTCATTTTGTAAACTATGTGTATTATTCCAATGTTGATATAATATAGGTTGGGCTTCTGCAGATTTTTTTTGTGCATATTTTAATTCTTCATATTGAATTTGTGCTGATAAATAACTATCTTTAAACCATGTACCATTTGTATTTTTAGTTAAATAATCTTCTTCTTCTTTTGTTAATCTTCCATAATCAGGTAATGTTGCTATTGAATCTCCAACTGATGTATTTCCATCATTATCTGCTAATTCTTTCATAGTATATAATAAATCTTTTCTCATATATTCTTGTATAGTCTTTTCTCTGTCATTTAATTCTGGTAAAGGTCCATTAGTATGTTCAAATGTCATACCTTGAAATTTTTCTTGTAACATCTCAATAAATGGTTTCATATCTGTCGTATAATCACCGAATTGATAATCACTTTCTTCATCTGTAGCTAACCTACCATAAGTACTTTTTTCTAATGCTTGTATAGTAGCAATAACATCATAATTATAATTTGGTAAGTTTCTAAGTAATATTCTTCTATTTTCATTAATTCTATTTCTATCTTCTCTTTGTTGTCTATCAGCTTGATCACCCATAACAGCACCAACAATAGCAGCAAAAGCTACAGTACCTAAAGCTACTAAAATACTTAAACCTAATGTCTCTGGTCCTAAAGCAGCACCAACAGTTAATGCACCAGCAGCAAATGATTCAACAGCAGCCCCTATTGCTAATGATGCAACTGTTCCAGTCAATGCCATAGTTGCACCAGATAATGAACCAGCGCCAGCATGAGTAAAACCATTTTTAATTAGATAATCTTGAAACAACATATCTAAAGGAACAAGCGCCGCACCAATAAGACCACCCATAGCTATCTCCGTAATTGATGTAATAGAACCACGAACTAACGCTCTTGTTGTTGCCATAGCTGCAGATTCACCTACTTGAACAGTTGCTTTTGTTGCTGCAATCATCATAAATCTCATTACAACTTGTGGAAGTGCACCAACAACACCAACTGTTGCACCTATAGCAGCTCCGCGTTGATATATATCAGTAATATTTTTAAATGCTTGAGCGTCTCCAGCATAATGTGCTACAAGCATAGATAAACCTAAACCTACAACATTATGGGCGAAAGCTTTACCTAAATCAGCCGCTTTAACATTTTTAAATGTTTCAGCTATCTTTTGAAATCTAGATGCTTTTGCTAAAGTTGTTTGTTGTGCTGGTGTTATTTGAGTAACTGGTGGTGTTACTTTTACTATATCTGTCATAGTTGCCATTACTTCAGCTGTAGCTGCTTTAAAATTATTCATTTCAATAAGTTTACCTGATGATTGAGAAAACATATCTACATGAGTTAAAGAGTTTTCATTCATATCATTTATTAATGTAAGTCTATCTGCTTCTGGTGCATTTCTTATTCGATTATAAATTTTTTGTTTAAGTTGAATCTGTTCTAATTCTGTTTTAATACTTTCTGCTATTGGGTTTGTTCTTTCAACTTGTGCACCACCAAATTCACTATTAAATGGTGCAAAATCATCAAACATACCAACATCTGCAAATTCAATATTACTTAATCTACTTCTTAATAATACTTCTTGTTGATGTAGTTCTATTTGTTTTGTTAACATTAATTTTTCATTTGTACTTAAACGATAAGACGAATTAATTGATTTCATTACAAAATCCATTTTTATTTCATAAATTCTTTGTTGTTCTACAATGTCTACTCTTGAAAGTGTTTTATTATTATAATCAGGTAATTTTGGAATTTTAAGATTTTTCAATGATGCAGGAAGTTCAATAGCAAATTCAGCAGCAGCAATTGATGCGCCAGCATTTGCTAAACTTACATTTAATTCTGTGGGTTGTACTTGTGGTTGTGCTACTGGATATGGGTCTGCTGCTGGTGGTAATGCGTCATTTGATGAACCTTGTCCTGGTGAACCACGTGCAGCACGTGCTCTATCAATTGTTCTCATTGTAGATAATTCTGTTCCTTGTTCTCCAGCTGTTCCACCAGTATTTAATGAGGCTTGACGATCTTTTATTAAATCTTGTATCTCTGTCATTTGTTGTCTATCTATTCTTCTTTGTTCATATAAATCAGTTATAAACGCCAAATTAGTATCAAGATCAACAGAAGTATCATTTATTTGAGCTAATTCTGCTTGTGTTAATGGTCTATTAGTTGGTGTAGGTGCAGGTGCTGTTGCTAAATCTTGTAATGCTACTGAACCATCCGTTGTTCCAGCATTTAAATCAATCAAATTATTTCTATAATCTCTTTTATTAATTACATTTTGAATTGCGTCACTCATATTAGGAAGTTTTGATTGATTTGCTCGAAGCATTGGATTAGTTATTTCTCGTCCTTTGTCATCAAATCTAACACTATCTTCAAATATTGTAGCCTCAACAGTTGGTATTATAGACGGTAGTGTTCCTACTGGGTTTACACTAGCATGTGGAACTAACGCTTGTGGTATTGCTTGATTTCTTCTTATTACAAAATCATTATGCTCTTGTGATATAGTGATTGGAGCAAATTCTTCATCTTCAACAACTGAGGCATATTGATATTTATTACAATGTGGATTCATCTCCATAAATTTACTATCTGTATATGTACAAACTGTTTCTTCTCGAAATTCAACCCTTGTCGTTTTGGTTCTTTCTCCCATATATATATATATAGTTTTAAATAAAATTATATAAATATTTATTATATTTTGTCTGGATATATATATTCTTCAAATTTCTTTCTGAACATACTTTGATTCTTTTTAGGATGAAAATCAATGAATAAAAACTCATAATTATCTCCTTCTCCTATTGCTGCTTCATATACCTTATAAAATGTTTCAGCGTCTATTTCACCTGCCACAGATTCAGCTACATCTTCTAATTCTCCTTTATCTTTTGTTTTGAATAAGATTAAACTTGTTGCTTGATTTCTTATAACCTTATTTAAACCTCCAGTCTGTGCTTTAAATGATTGAATTAAAAAGAATAATGATACACCTATTGAACCGCCTTTAGCTAGTTGACCTAAATGACGACTATACGTTGCCAAAGCGTTTAACTTTCTTGGTTTAGAATATAATAATGAACCCATCGCGTCATCAATTAAAACAGCTATTCTTGGTTTTCTTCCATTCCACTTATGAGAGGGCTTAAGAAATTGATTGTCTTCATCATTAAAGAATTGTAATAATAAATCATCATTACCTGTATATTTACCTGATTCAATATCTCTCATTAATCTATTATATTTTTTTATGTCTTCTAGATATACTTCTAAATCTTCCGCTTCTTGTGCAACAATACTTTTTATATTATCAACTAATGATATATCATCTACATCCTCAAATATATGTTCAACATTTAATCTAGACATAATTTCTTTATTAGATTTTAAAGTTGGAGACACAGCTATGACATAATCATATTTTAGTTTTTCTATTAGATTTACTACAGCTGTTGTTTTACCTGATGCACGTTTTCCTACAGCTATACATACTTGATGCATTTTAGGTAGATTATCATCAGTTTCATATGAACCACTTTCAGAAGATGGTGGAGTGATCTCCATACCTTTAATTTTTTTTACTGTCATTATAATAATGAAGAAAAAAAGATTAAATACTAAACTCTATTTAGGACGAGACATAGGTAAGAAATTACCACGCGACATATTCATATAACGTTCCATTTCTAAACGCTTTTCAGGTGTTAATTGTGGTCTTGGTGGTGGCGCTTGTTGCTGTTGTGGTAATGGTTGCTGTTGTCTTACTTGCTGTTGTATCTGTTGTTGTGCTTGTTGTGTCTGTTGAAGTTGATGAAAATTTGGTGGTGGTTGTTGTTCTTTGTTTCCTTTTCCTCTTACACGTTTAACAAATATAACATTTGGCTTATCTTCAAATACATCATCATCATCACTTGATTGTTCTATTATAACTTGTTCTTTTTTTGCTTTAGGTTTTGCTTTAGGTTTTGGTTTAGGTTTTGGTTTTTCTTCTACTTCGGTATCAGTCTTCTCTACTTCTTTTACTTTAGGTTTAGGTTTTGATTTCTCTTGTTTCTGTTCTTTCTTCTCTTCAACTTCTGTATCAGAATCATTTTCATACTCTGTTTCTTTTTTCTTCTTTTCATCTAATAAAATTTTATCTCTATACTTTTCAATCATTTGGGCTTCTCTTGCTTTTGCAGCTTGTTTTCTTGCAACTTCTAAACGAGACTTTCTTTGTTCTTCTGATTCATCTTTAGCCTTGGTCATGTATATATATTACAATAGATAAAAATCTAAACCTTTTAAAAATAGTTTATCTATAGTTTATCCTTAACTTTTTATAGTTTGCCCTTAGTTTGTCCTTAGTTTATCCCTATAGATTAAAGCGTTTTTTAAAGTCTGATATGCTTGCTGTTAATGATTCTTTATTCCATAATATAAAACGAGAGAGAGCCCCAGCAGTCAGTGGATTATTCCAATTCTCATTAACCTTATGTCTTTTCAAATATGCTGCTTTCTTTTTATCGTCTTGATGATCTATAAATGTTGAACTACCTTTAGAACCAAAATGAACTTTCTTTCTATCTTTATCATGACATTGTGTTTCACCCTTACACATACAGAAAGTAGCCACTAACTTCTTATCATCTTTATTTGATTGTTTTATTGATAATAATTTTGTCATATATTAAAGTTATAAAATATTTTTTATAAGTTATATATATAATGGTTCGATTAGGTGTAATGAGTGACTTGGCTATTAAGTCAGCCTTTCCAGAATTTCAAGCTCCTAATGTAGCTTTAGCTTCAGCTATGGATATGATAGTTTTACAAAAACATGAGTTGTCAGGGATGAGATTACCTAAAGGTTTTACAGGGAAAAGAATATCAAGATTCCCAATTAATGATATAGCAAATTATTCATCGTTAAGTAATGTTGATAATGTATCTAAAACAGTATATGCTTCTACTCAAGGTTATAGAAAGAAATTAGGTTCATCAAATATTGATAGAGAAGATAGACAAAGCACTGGTAAATTTAAATTAAATGAAAGAATGAACCCAATGAAGTTTAGTGAAAATTTTGAGTTAAAAAGAAAAGGTGGATATATTGATGTTATAGATGCTAAATCATTAATTACAGATGAACAATTAGTAGCTAATTTAAAACAAGTTAATAAAACAAATGTAACAGCTATGAATAAACAAGTTAGAAATAGTCAAGTTGGTTTAGCTAAAGTAGAATCAAATATGAATAGTGCTTTATTAAGTAATTTAGAAAATGCTAAAGTCAATTCAAGAATGCAAAATGATTTATTAAATGAAAATAAAATTATAAGACAAACTAAAGAATTTAGAGATATGTATGGTGGTGAAGTTTTCTATAATGCATTAACAAAAAAAGAATACCGTGAAAGAATAGAACCAGGAACATTAAGAGAAGGAGAAGTAGCACGTAATTTAAAATTTGACTTAAATATAGGTGGAATAGAAATAGATAGAATGAAAAAAGAAATATTAGAAGCGGCTGGTGTTAGCTCAGCAAAAGAATATGAAAGTTTAAGAGGTGAAAAATTACCAACTAGATATACTAGAACAAATGAAGAATATATATTTAATGAAAATCCATTTATAGTAAGTAAAAAAGAAAAACAAATACATGCTACCGAAGATGAACGTAATGCATATGAAGCAACATTACTAGATGATCCAAATGAAAAATTAAAACTAATGAGTGAAGCATCACGTAAAGACCCTACATTTAAAGATTTACCTACAAAGATTGATGATGGTGATATTAATTATGATATACCTGAATATGTTAGACAAAGAGAAGAAGCTAAATTATCTGACACAGATTATAAAAAAGAAAATGAAAAAATAGAACAAAGTAAACAAAAATTAAAAAAACAAGAAGGTAGAAGTATGGATAAAAAAGCTATGCCACCAAGTCAATATAAAGAAAAATATAGAAGTGGTCAAATATAATTTGAACCAACTAAATATCATAAAACAAAAGAAGGTTTAAAAGTAGCAGATAATAAAATTATGTCTGAATTTAGTAGTAAATTAGTAGAAGCTAGAAAAGATTTAGAAAAAAAATATATACCAATACTTGAACGTGAACAAAATATACAAACTACAAATGAATATGAAACAATGTATGATTATAATATGAACTTAGCAATGGAAGAACATTTACCACCACCACATATAATTCAAGTTCCTATTTAATATAAAATTAATTTTATATAAAAAAAATATTTAGTAATATATTATATATAGATATGGAAGTTAACGGACTTGAGAGAACTAAACACGCTAATGTTTTTAACTATACAGAAGACAAACTCGCAGAAAAGAAATTAGCATTACATAATTTAAGTATAATATATCCTGATGTCAATAAATATTATGCTGAATTAGTTTATGATATGTGTATGAATACAAGTCAAGAAGAAATAGATATTTTAAAAGAGAAATGTCTACAACCATTCAAATATAAAGAAAGATATAGCACACTACAAGAAGAACTAGATTTAGTTAAACCTCATGAACCAATAATTATTACCACAGAATAAATATTTAGAAATATTATATATATATTATGTATATATATATAATATGGGTTCAAATGGACGCTTTGCCGATCAACAAGTAGTAAATAGTTTTAATTTATTTATAGATGGCGATAGATCATCAATTATAGGTGATACATCTAGTAGAGGTGATGATGTTAAAATTAATTTAGAAGGTTCATCTATTATTGCTAATGATGGTGAGATGATTAGAATGACATTAACTAATTTTGAAATGTTTAATAATTTATATCATGTTGATGAAAATAATAGTAGATTTCAAACAAGATGTGATACATTATCAACACCACCAACTCAAATTTTAAGAGATTTAACAAGACAAAATTATTCTAATGTAGGTGATATAGCTATTGATTTTGCTAATATTATAGGTAATGTTATTAAAGAAAAAACAGCTGCAAATAATAGAGTTTTAGTATTAGATATTAAAAATGTTGTTGTTCCTGGTTTTATTCCGTATGATGTTCAAACTCAATTAAATTATAATTTACCTGCAATACCAGGAGGTGCTTTTACAGCTACAACAACAAAAATTAAACCAACATCGTTAAATTTAGATGATACAAGTAATAGATTATTAGATATTACATATCAAATAATAGATGGTAGTGGTGCTACACCCGCTTTAACACCTATTGTACATGGAATAAACTCTCTTCATATTCAATGTTTATCATCACATGGAGATGCTTATTGTATATTAGGAGGATTAAGACAAGATACAACTTCTGATATAAGTTTTAATAGTTTTAAAGTTAATTTAGCGACTAATTATCATCTTACAGATGGTTCTGGTAATTATCAAGATATTACTATTACTTCTTCACGTATTAGAGTTCGTGGTTATTTTCCAATGCAACGAATGACAGACCCATATGTTTATTTAAGATGTAAATCACAACAGAGTGGAGGTTTAGAAATGACAGTATTAGCTGATTCTCTTCTTGCTAGTAATTCAAGTGATATTACTTCATCTGATATTTTAGCAAAACTTAAAAGAGATGTTGAATTTATATATTATGATGGAAATGGTTCAGGTAATGAATATTTTGTTAATTTACAACAAAAGAAAATATCATCATTACAATTATATTTAACAGATTCAAAAAATAGACAATTAGGAAGAAGTAGAACAGATGGTTTAGGAAATAATGCTGGAGGTGGAACAGCTGCAGGATATGATACAATTCAAGATGCATCAATTGAAAAAAATAGATTAAATTTATCAGGATTAGGATATTATAATAATTCAGGTTTTGCTTCTCAATTACAAAGTTCATTAGGAAATTTATTTTATACTGCTGTAGTTAAAGTTGATATAATAAAAATGTCTAATCCTGCAAGATTAGAAACACCTGCGTTACCTTTACCATTACCAGCAAGAAAAGCACAAAATGGTGTGTTAACTTTCCAAGATTATGGTATGCCTAAATATGGCGTATAAAAATAATATAAAAAAAAATATATAGTCTTTTATATTAATTTTTATTTTAAATTTATTTCCTATTATTATTATATATAATGGCTTCCGTTCTACCTTCTAACTTATCGTTTTTTATGTCCCGTCTTCAGGGAGTGTCTACATCGCACTTTAAAGTTAATCCTCAAACAACATCAAGCGTTGGACCAAATAATTTAATTCGTTTTGAATTACCATCTAATACTCTTCTCAATTTCCGTTCTATTCGTCTCTTATTCAATGCAGTAGCAATTGGTGCAGGTGTCTCTTTACCTAATGATATTTCGTCTTTAATTGAACGTGTATCTGTATATATTGGTGGTGTTTTAGTTGCTAATGGTTTCAATGGATATAATACCTTAGTTCATGGTAAAGCAGCACTTCAAGGATATAAATGTGGTATGTTGTCTCATCCTGAAATGATTCGTAAAAGAAATTATCATACAGGTGTACTTACTGATATATCAAATAATCAATCTGAAGCAACATTATTCGATGCATCAGGTGCAGCTGTAGCTGATTCAGATGGTTTATATTATTTCTGTATTGATAACTTTGAAGGTTTCCTAGGTTCTATTGAACCATCTATTATGGATACTGGTTTAGTTTCTACTATTGTAATTGAAATAGCTTTAGCTGATGCTACTGTTTGTAGTTCTTCATCTACTCGTGAATTACCGCAAACAATTGGTTATGTTGCTATTGACGGTGCTGCTGGTTTTGATTTATCTGGTGCTACTGCACCATCATATTCTATATCGAATATAACTATGCAGGTTGAAGTATTATCTTTAGCTACTAATGTTATTGATACTATTGTTGAACAACGTGTAGCTCAAGTAGGTTATTTATCTATACCATTTAAAAATTATTTTTCGTTTAGTAATAATCATACAAACACTACACGCTTTAATGTAAATTCTGCATCGTGGGATAGACTTTGGATTGTATACCGTGATAAAGGTTATGCTTCAAAACACGCACCAGTTAGAATTAAAGGTTATAAAGTAAATGGTGGTTATGTATCGAGTGTTATTGGTGGAGCAACTTATGGTACGCCATTAGATATTGGTAAACCTGAATATGATATTGGTGGTATATTAAATACTAATGCTGAAAAATATAAACCATTCTATTTTAATTTCATTGAAAAGCAAGGTGCTGATGATGCTGCTAATCTTACTAATGTAAATGTTAGAACCACATATCAAGTATAG
>Ga0114969_10003251_pt1 | contig 13136 bp, 12 predicted proteins | sample M_130807_MF_Meta_FD_87316 | JGI IMG/M metagenome (GOLD analysis project Ga0114969, IMG submission 87316) | Freshwater microbial communities from Lake Montjoie, Canada to study carbon cycling - M_130807_MF_MetaG | ecosystem: Environmental > Aquatic > Freshwater > Lake | place: Lake Montjoie...
GGGACTCTCTGCAAAGAATCTTCGTCACCTTCTAGGAGAATCTCCACTCGTTAAATCACACGCCGGACATGACGACACCCGTGTGCAAGATGCGTATTCGCTTCGTTGCGCGCCTCAGGTTGCTGGAGCCGCACGCGACACGGTGGATCATGCGCGCTTGATTGCATCGCGTGAATTAGCCAGTGCTATCGATAATCCGGTGGTGCTTCCCGATGGCCAGGTTCGCAGCAATGGAAACTTTCATGGTGCTCCGGTGGCATATGTACTCGACTTCTTGGCAATCGTGATTGCAGACGTGGCATCCATGGCTGAACGTCGCACCGATCGTATGCTCGATAAGTCCCGCTCATTTGGTCTCAATCCTTTCTTAGCCGATGATCCAGGGGTAGATAGCGGCCTCATGATCGCGCAGTACACGCAAGCTGGCTTGGTTTCCGAAATGAAGCGCCTCGCATCACCTGCATCGGTTGATTCCATTCCGTCTAGTGCGATGCAAGAAGACCATGTATCGATGGGGTGGCATGCGGGCCGCAAGTTACGTCGCGCTGTCGATGCTTTTGCCCGAGTGATCGCGATCGAAATCATGACGGCCGGTCGCGCGATCGATATGCGCACACCACTTCTTCCATCACCGGGCACTGGCGCAGCTCTCAAGGTGCTGCGTGCGAAGGTGCAAGGGCCTGGAACAGATCGTTGGCTGACTCCGGAGATCGAAGCCACGGTGGAAATGGTGAAGAGCCAAGCATTACTGACGGCAGTTGAAAGAGAAATTGGAGAACTTGTATGAGCAGCGCTCCCATTGCTGGACCCGGTCCACGCCCTGTCCGTGCCGCGCGCGGTACCACTCTCTCCACTTTGGGCTGGCAACAAGAAGCAGCGCTTCGTATGCTGCAAAACAATCTTGATCCAGAGGTCGCGGAGCGCCCTGATGATCTCGTCGTCTACGGCGGCACCGGTAAAGCAGCGCGCGACTGGGCATCCTTTGATGCACTCGTCCGTACTCTCACGACGCTCAAAGCTGATGAAACGATGTTGGTGCAATCGGGTCGTCCGGTGGGCGTGATGCAGACCCATGAATGGGCGCCTCGTGTACTCATCGCTAATTCAAACTTGGTGGGGGATTGGGCTACATGGCCAGAGTTTCGCCGTCTAGAAGCGCTGGGTCTCATGATGTACGGCCAAATGACAGCCGGATCGTGGATATACATCGGAACGCAAGGAATCTTGCAAGGCACGTATGAGACTTTCTCGGCTATTGCTAATAAGCGCTTTGGTGGCACGCTCGCTGGCACGCTTACCCTCACGGGTGGCGCTGGTGGAATGGGCGGCGCGCAACCGCTCGCGATCACGATGAACGATGGCGTCTGTCTCTGTGTCGATGTTGATTCGACGCGGCTACAACGTCGCGTAGACCACCGCTATCTCGATATCTGGTGTGCTGATCTAGATGAAGCAATCAAGTTGGCACTTGATGCGAAGAAGGCCCGCAAGGCTCTCAGTATTGGAGTTCTGGGAAACGCGGCAACGATTTTCCCTGAGTTACTTCGCCGTGGCGTAGAGATCGATATTGTCACCGACCAAACATCGGCACACGATCCGCTCTCATACCTTCCTGAAGGCATTGAAGTTGACGACTGGCACTTTATGGCCGAAAAGGATCCAGAAGATTTCACATTACGTGCACGGGCTTCCATGGTGAAGCAAGTGGAAGCCATGGTGGGCTTCATGGATGCTGGTGTTGAAGTATTTGATTACGGGAATTCCATTCGAGGGGAAGCCAAACTTGGCGGCTATGACCGCGCCTTTGCCTTCCCTGGTTTCGTGCCGGCTTACATTCGCCCGCTCTTCTGCGAAGGTAAAGGACCATTTCGCTGGGCCGCGCTCTCCGGAAATCCGAAAGATATTGCGGCGACTGATAAAGCAGTGCTCGAACTCTTTCCAGATAACGAACCACTTGCGCGATGGATGAAGAAAGCCTCTGAAAAGGTGGCCTTCCAGGGCTTGCCGGCGCGTATCTGCTGGCTTGGATATGGAGAGCGACATCTTGCTGGCGAACGCTTCAATGACATGGTCGCTAAGGGTGAAGTGGAAGCCCCCATTGTCATCGGTCGAGATCATCTAGATTGCGGTTCGGTGGCTTCTCCTTATCGTGAGACTGAATCAATGCTCGATGGTTCAGATGCCATCGCAGATTGGCCATTGCTCAATGCGTTAATCAACACTGCTTCCGGTGCGTCGTGGGTGTCAATTCACCATGGTGGCGGCGTAGGTATTGGCCGTTCCATTCATGCCGGTCAGGTGAGCGTGGCCGACGGCACCGCGCTTGCGGGTGAGAAATTGCGGCGCGTGCTGACCAACGACCCCGGAATGGGTGTCATACGCCACGTAGACGCGGGTTATGAACTTGCTCAGCAAGTAGCGCAGGAGCGCGGGGTGCGTATTCCTATGCACGAGCACGCACCTCTCAACGAGGGATAGAAATGAGTTCTACGGTAATCACCGGAATTGGTGAGTTGGTGACCAATGATCCCACCCTGGGCGACGGCTCACCTTTGGGGATTGTGCGTGATGCCGCGTTTGTGGTTGAGGCTGGCAAAGTTGCGTGGATCGGATCTTCTAAGAGTGTGCCGAGTGCAGATCAAGTCATTGAAGCTTCGGGAATGGGCGTTATTCCCGGCTTTGTCGATAGCCATACGCATGCCGTCTTCGGTGGGGACCGAGTACGGGATTTTGTGGGCCGTATGACAGGTGAAAAGTATGCGGCCGGCGGCATTAAAACGACAGTCGCAGCAACGCGAGAAGCCGGTGTAGATCAATTGCGCGAACTCACAGCCAAAATCGTGGGCGAACTTCGCAGTGGCGGAATCACTACTTGTGAAATCAAAAGTGGTTATGGGCTCGATGTCCTGAGTGAAGCCAAGATTCTTGATGTAGCTAATGAATTCACTAAAGAAGTCACTTTCCTAGGTGCTCACATCGTTCCTGCAGAGTTTGCGTCCGAACGCGAGCATTACATTTCACTTGTTATCGGTGAGATGCTTGATATCTGCGCCCCTAAAGCTAAGTGGATCGATGTCTTCTGCGATACCGGAGCCTTCACTCCTGAGGAGTCACGTCGCATCTTGGATGCCGGGATGGCTCGTGGTTTGCTTCCCAGGCTTCACGGAAATCAATTGGGACATACCGGGGGAGTGCAATTGGCGGTCGAAATAGATGCAGCGAGCGTGGACCATTGCACCTATCTTTCAGACGAGGAGATTGGCTCCCTCGCGGCCTCGAATACGGTGGCCACACTTCTCCCAGGCGCGGAGTTCTCTACTCGTTCACCGTATCCCGATGCTCGTCGACTCTACGCAGCGGGAGTAAAAGTTGCACTTGCCACAGATTGCAACCCAGGAACTTCGTTCATTACCTCAATGCCTTGGGTGATTGCTACGGCGGTACGTGAAATGTATTTCTCGCCAGCACAAGCGTTGCATGCGGCAACTTTCGGTGGCGCACAAGCGCTTCGCCGTGCGGATATTGGGCACTTGGGCATCGGAGCCAGAGCAGACTTTGTCATTCTCGATGCCCCGAGTCATGAGTATTTTGCGTATCGACCTGGTAGCAATTTAATTAGTCGAGTGATTGCTGCCGTTTAGCGTAATAGCGTCCAAGGAAATCTTTCTTAAAGTCCTCGTACTCGCCTGATTGCATTGTTGCCCTGATTTGATCCACTAATTGCACGGTAAAGAATTCGTTATGAATAGTTGCAAGCGTGGAAGCGACCATCTCTTTCGCTTTGAAAAGATGGTTGAGGTAGGCCCTCGTATAGTTCTGGCAGGTGTAGCAACCACATTTGTCGTCGATCGGTGTGAAGTCTGTCTTGTAGGCAGCGTTAGAAATATTAAAGCGACCATCAGCCCCATAGACCGCGCTGGTGCGGGCAACCCGTGATGGCGCTACACAGTCAAAGGTATCCACGCCACTCTCTACGGCCACAAAGAAGTCGTCGGGTTCACCGATGCCAAGTAAGTGGCGCGGCTTGTTAGGAGTGAGTTCTTCATTGACCCAGCCCACGATGTTGCCGAGCTCATGTTTATCAAGCGCCCCACCCACACCGAAGCCGTCAAAATCTAACTCGTTGAGCTCTCTTGCGGCCTTCCGGCGTAAGTCTTCGTACTGGGCGCCCTGAATAACCCCAAAGAGAGCCTGGTATGGCTTGTCGGCGCGCTCGGCAGTGAGTCTTTGGTGCTCAGCGATACACCTGTGTGCCCATGCGTATGTGCGATCAACGGCTAGTTCCTGATACTTGCGAGTATTCATCAAGGTGGTGCACTCATCGAAACCGAAGATGATGTCGGCGCCTAATTTATGTTGCACCTGCATAGACACCTCAGGGGTGAATCGGTGGAGCGATCCATCCAGATGGGACTTAAAAGTGACGCCATCATCATCAACGTGGGCCAGGCGTTCCTTATTCTCGGCAATCACATCATCACGATGGACCATTGAAGTATCCATGGCGAGTACCTTTTTAAATCCCACGCCAAGTGAGAGCACTTGGAACCCGCCGCTGTCTGTGAAAGTGGGGCCAGGCCAATTCATAAAGGCGCCAAGCCCGCCGGCGGCATCGACCACATCAGGACCGGGTTGTAAGTATAGGTGATAGGCGTTCGCCAGTAAGGCTTGCGAGCCAAGATCTTTCATTGTTTCCGGAAGTACCGCTTTGACGGTGGCTTTCGTTCCTACCGGAATAAAAGCAGGAGTGGCAATCTCGCCGTGGGGCGTCTTGATGATTCCAGTTCGTGCAAGGCCTTCGCCTTGATGCGTGATGGTGAAGCCAAAGGCTTCGCGGTTATTCTCACTCATCCTTCGAAATCCCATTTCTTTCGAAGCTCTAACCACTCAGTGTCGAGCACGGCGAAGATAAGAGTATCGACCCATTCTCCTTTGATGAATTCTTCGCTGATGAAGTGCGCTTCCTGCCTAAATCCAAGCCGCTCAAGCACTTTGATGGAAGCAGTATTTCGTGGATCGGTGCGCGCAATAACGCGATGAAAACCGACGAGATCAATACCGTGAGAAATGATGGTAGCGATGGCTTCAGTGGCATATCCCTCACCGCTGAACTCTGGATTAAAGACGTAGCCAATCTCGCCGCCCTCATTTACGCCGCTGGTGAACTCGATACTCACCTGACCGATCACTCTTCCAGTGCTCTTGAGAGTGACTGCCAAGTTGAGGTAGTCGCCCTCAACCTCTAGTCGGGTGGCTGTCATGATTTTGGTAATCGAAGCACGTACTTGATCGCGATCTCTGGGAAACCAGGGGATATAGCGAACGACATCTGGGTTGGAGTGGTACTGGAACATGGCCTCTTCGTCTACCAGTTCCATAGGGCGCAATCGCAGCCGAGCACTCTCCAGGAACATAGGTGAATAGTAGAGGGATAGATTAGGAGGGTGATCATTAAGGCGAGCCTGCTCGCACTTACGGTGGGATTAGCCGCACCTATCGTGCCAGCGCCCCCACAATCACTGCCTGCGCCGACGAGCCAAGTCATCACCATCACTGCTGACGGGTCAGGAAAAGCTGTGGGTGCACGGTATGAATTGCGGAGTTCAAAATGGGTCAAGGTGGGTACTACTTTCACCGCGCGAACTTCCACCAAGGGGTTAGTAAATATTGCAGATCGAGTGCGAAACACGGGCACCACTCCGCTAGGAAGTTTTGCCGTAGGTGGCGCTTTTGGTTTCGAAAAGAAGCCAATTACTACGCTTGAATATCGCCGTGCCACCAGCGCCTCTTGGTGGGTAGCAGATCCGGCATCTCCATTAGATGACACGTGGCAGGAGTGCTCAAAGAATTGCCCTTGGGAAGCTTCTGAAGGGGAGCGCCTCATCGATCACCGAGACTCCTATTCGTTGGCAATCACCATGGAGACCAACGATCCGGCTCACGCTGCAGCTATCTTTATTCATCTCGATACCGGCAAACCACTCTCGGGGTGCGTTGCAGTATCGCGGCAGACCATGTTGCAGCTCTTGAAGTGGCTCAACCCAAAGGCATTACCAATGATTCAAATCGTGCAGGCAAAGCGCGCTGGCTAGAAATGCGAAACGGGACCTAGCCGAAGCTAGATCCCGTTTCTGGAAGAGATATTAGGCTTGAAGTGCAGCCTGAATTTCAAGAGTTAAGGTTACTTCTTCGCCGACCAAGACACCGCCAGTCTCAAGTGGAGCATTCCACTCAACGCCGAAATCCTTTCGGTTAATAACGGTAGAAGCTGAGAAGCCGGCCTTGGTGTTGCCCCATGGATCGGTGCTAGTACCAGCAACTTCAAGATCGAGTACTACCGGCTTGGTAACGCCCTTGATGGTGAGGTTGCCATCAACGAGGTACCCACCTTTACCACCAGTGCGTACCGCGGTGGATGCGAAGGTCCAAGTGGGGTGTGTTTCGATATCGAAGAATTCGTTGGTACGAAGGTGGTTATCGCGGTTCTCGTCGCGAGTATCAATGCTTGCTGCGTCTATCTCTGCGGTGACGCTGGATTTCGTATTGTCTTCAGCGATAACAAGGTTTCCGGAGAACTTGGTGAAGTGGCCACGCACTTTGCTCACCATGAGGTGGCGTACGGAGAAAGAGATTTCGGAGTGGCTGGGATCAATGGCCCAGGTGCCGGCTGCGATGGTGTTGCTCATAGGTATTCCTCATCTGTTCTGGTTCTATTGTTGTTGAAAGTTCAACTAAAGTAGCGTAAAGTAGTTGAAGTTTCAACTTTCGAGAGTCTGAGGGGATTCACATGGCAAAGACGACCGTGGCAGCGCCTCCTCAATGGCTCACACCTGCGGAGATGGAAGCCTGGCGCGCTTACATCCTCACCAGTCGCCGCCTCATGGAGATCCTTGAGCAAGCGCTCGATGACCATGATCTCTCGATGGCCGATTACGAAGTACTGGCTCAACTCTCTGATGCCCCCGAGCGGAGAATGAGAATGAGTGAGCTTGCTGAAGCTGCGTTGCTCTCGCGCTCGCGCCTTTCACACCGGATGAAAGTGATGGAACAAGCAGGGCTCATTCGCAAGGAAGAGTGCCCCGATGACCGACGCGGCGCATTTGCCGTGATGACTGAGAAGGGCTGGGAAGCCATCGTGGCCGCTGCCCCTGACCACGTAGCGAGTGTTCGTCGAGTATTTACCGACGTGCTTACCTCGGCTGATCAGCAAGTGATCGCCCAATCCTTTACTACCATTCAGAATTTACTGAAGAGCGACACCTGTAATAGTTGAGCAGCCAGGCTAGGGGGCTGCCAGGGTCAGAATCTCCGCGCCTTCTGAATTCACCAAGAGAGTGTGTTCAAATTGTGCGCTCCACTTACGATCTTTCGTGACTACGGTCCAACTGTCATCCCAGATCTCATAGTCGATACTTCCCAGGGTGAGCATCGGTTCAATCGTGAAAGTCATGCCCTCTTCAATGATTGTGTCGTGATACGGGGCGTCAAAGTGCGGCACGATGAGCCCGCTGTGAAAGGCCGTATTGATGCCATGTCCGGTGAAGTCTTTGACCACTCCGTATCCAAATCGTCCGGCATAGGCTTCAATCACTCTGCCAATGACGTTGATCTCTCGCCCAGGTTTAACCGCCGCGATAGCTCGATCGAGCGCTTCTCGGGTTCGCTCAATCAGCAGCGTTGCCTCCTCGCTGATATCGCCGACGGGATAGGTGGCGTCCGTGTCTCCGTGGACCCCATGGATGTAAGCGGTGATATCAATGTTGAGAATGTCGCCATCTTCCATGCGAGTCGAATCTGGAATGCCGTGGCAGATGACTTCATTGAGAGAAGTGCACAGGGACTTGGGGTAGCCACGATATCCGAGAGTGGACGGGTAGGCGCCGTGGTCGAGCAAGTACTCGTGACCGATGCGATCGATCTCATCAGTGGTCACTCCGGGGGCAACTGCTTTGGCCGCTTCGTTCATAGCTTCGGCAGCAATGCGACCAGCAATGCGCATTTTCTCCACGATCTCCAGGCTCGGGATGTGCCCATCTTTATGGAGAGTGGGGCCCTTCTTCCCTACGTACTCCGGGGCTTTGATAGCAGCCGGAACTATGCGCCGAGGGGAGAGAATTCCCGCAGTAAGTGCATTTCTCATGTGCCCATACAAGCAGAAAACCCCGCCACTTTCGTGGCGGGGTTTTCTGATAAGGATTTACTTAGCGGCCTTCTTGGCTGGACGCTTCTTTGCTACGCGCTTCTTAGCAGCACGCTTCTTAGCTGGAGCCTTCTTCGCAGCAGCCTTCTTCGCTGGGCGCTTCTTGGCTACGCGCTTCTTGGCAGCCTTCTTCGCTGGGCGCTTCTTGGCTACGCGCTTCTTTGCAGCCTTCTTCGCTGGGCGCTTCTTGGCTACACGCTTCTTGGCGGCAGCCTTCTTGGCTGGACGCTTCTTTGCTACGCGCTTCTTGGCAGCCTTCTTAGCTGGTGCCTTTTTAGCGGCGCGCTTCTTTGCTGTGCGCTTTTTGGCCGGGGCCTTCTTCGCTGCAGCCTTCTTGGCTGGGCGCTTCTTGGCTACGGTCTTACGCGTGGTGCTAGCAGCCACGTGCATCTCCTGTCTGAGGGGTCCGATCCGTCATCGGACTCTTTGCAAGCAAAGTGTGACACTTAATTCACTCGATAGCCAACACCTGGACATTATTCGTTCGTGTCGTGTCGCGATTTTTTTTAATTTATCTGGAGAATGTCGCCATCGATGGTGGCGTACTTCTTATTCTATTTCTGGAGTGACCGTCCGTTTTTTCCGTTCTGCAAGAGCGAACTCATTGGTGCGATCATCGTACTTTCGGAAGGTAGGAAGAGCTGCACCGAGGGCGGCAACGGCTCCGATGCAGAGAATTCCACCGCCCACAATGGATGTTCGAAGCCCGCTAAATTGCGCCATCACGCCAGCCCTCGCCTGGCCACCTAATGGTCCGAGTGAGTATGAGAGGAGTTCAATTCCGGCCAATCTCCCGCGTAATTCAACGGGAATTGTCTGATTCCACACCGTTGTTCTAAAGATGCCACTGATTTGATCTGCTCCGCCGGCAAGGATTAATCCAAAGAAAACCAACGGGAGAAACGAAGTAGCACCTGCAAGTGAAATGCCCGCGCCCCAAAAAATTGCTGCGATGAGAATTGCCCATCCATGCCGGTGAATCTTCTTGGTCCACCCGCTTGTAAAGGTGGCCAGGACGGAACCGAACATCATCGAGGAGTAGAGCAAACCTAGGGCCCATGGGGCTTGGAGCTCGTCGGCAAAAAAAGGAAAGAGGGCCATCGGCATGGCGAAGAACATGGCCGCCAAATCCACCGCATAAGTGCCCATGAGGTCTTTTCGACTCATTGCATAGCGCACCCCCTCCATGAGTGAAGAGAGACTTGGGGCCGGTGAATCATGTTCAGCTGGCGAGGGAGCGAGTCGGATTAGCAGGAGAATGCTCACCGCATAAGTGACCACATCGAAAATGTATCCGGCGTTAGCCCCTTTCCATGTGATGAGAATTCCGCCAATAACGGGACCTAAGACAGCACCAAATTGCCAACGCACGCTTCGAAGGGCACTGGCCGCCATCATCTGATCGTGTGGCAATATCCGCGGGATCATGGCATCAAGACTGGGGCGCGCAAGGCCATCTACTGCTGCAAAGATGCCGGCAACCACGTAAAGCACCCAGAGTTTTGGATGGGGCAGGAGTGAATTAATCAACAAGATAGTGGTCAATACGAGACTAGCTACCTCCATGAGGACAATCATTTTCTTGCGATCAATGGCATCGGCCAAGGTGCCACCGTAGAGACCGAAAATAACCAGGGGCACAATTTCGATGGCACCAAGAAGGCCAACGGCGACATAAGAGCCGGTGATCTCTTTTACCTGAAAGGGAAGCACTACATAGGTGACCATTGATCCGAGGAAAGTGATGAGCCCAGAAACCATGATTATCCGAAAATCTCGGGAAGTTCGAAGAGGGGTCAGATCGATCGCAAGAGACTTCAGGCGGGTGAGCATCTGGTAAGGATACTTACTCGAAAGTCTGGTCTGCTCCTGGGAATTCTCCGGTGGCAACATCCTTGGCCCACGCGGTGACGGCTTCGCCCATGAGTGAGCGGAGTTCAAGGTATCTCTTGGCAAGTTTCGGGCTCTTTGCCGTTAACCCGAGGAGGTCTTGCCAGACCAAAACTTGGGCATCACAACTTTTGCCGGCGCCAATTCCGATGGTGGGAATACTGATGGATGAGGTGATTCGAGTTGCGAGATCGCTGGGCACTAATTCAAGAACTAGGGCGAAAGCGCCTGCGCTCTCGATAGCTTTTGCGTCGCGAATGATCTCTTCGCCTTTGCCGCCTCGTCCTTGGACGCGATATCCACCGAGTGTATGGACTGATTGTGGAGTTAATCCAAGATGGCCAATCACTGGGATTCCGTGGGTGACTAACATTTCAATCTGCGGAAGTACCCGAGTACCACCTTCAAGTTTTACAGCATGCGCGCCGGCTTCCTTGAAGAAGCGGGTGGCCGTCTCCAATGCCTGGGTAGGAGAGCTTTCATAAGATCCGAAAGGAAGATCTGCGATCACCATGGCCCGCGAGGTTGCCCGAACTACTGCGCGAGTAAGTGGAATCAATTCATCGACGGTGACACCGATGGTGTTTTGGTAGCCCAGGACTGTGTTTGCCGCGCTATCTCCTACAAGGAGTGCCGGTATGCCAGCTTCCTCAAATATCTCTGCCGTCATTTGGTCATACGAAGTGAGCATCGCCCACTTCTCGCCGCGTTCTTTGGCCGCCGCAATATCGAGCACGGTGACACGCCTATGTGAGATGCCAGCATAAAGAGAAGTGTTCATTCTGATTCCTCCGCCTCAAGGCCACTGGGGGTCCCTGGGTACTTCACATTCTAACAGCCGCCCCGGATCTCGGGTAGGAGGGCAGCCCACTCGGTGCGATATCCCACTCCTCTCAATATATGTAGGCTCTATATATGTCCACTCGCGCACACCTTCGCCTGGCGCTGGCTCAAGTGAACCCGAAGGTGGGTGATCTTGCGGGAAATGCCGCTCTGGTGGTGGCCTACACAGTGCAAGCGGCCGATCAGGGGAGCGACCTCGTGGTCTTTCCGGAGATGATGCTGACTGGCTATCCGATTGAAGACTTGGCCCTACGCCCCTCTTTTCAGAGTGCAGTCCTCGAGCAGTTGCACACTCTCGCAGATGACATCAAGCATGCGGGTTGCGGACACTTGCCGGTGATTGTTGGATTCCTCGACCAGAAGAATCTGAAGTCTGAAGCACTTGGAGTCCCTGCAGGGAACCCGCAGAATGCGTTGGCGCTCATTCATGAAGGCTCTGTGGTCGCTACCTATGCCAAGCATCATCTGCCGAACTATGGCGTCTTTGATGAATTCCGGTATTTCGTCCCGGGAGAGAAATCGTTGGTTTTTCGCCACAAAGGAATTGATATTGGAGTCGCGATCTGTGAAGACCTCTGGCAAGAGGGCGGACCAGTTCTGCAAGTGAAGGAGCGAAACGCTGGACTCCTATTGGTGATCAACGGAAGCCCTTACGAGCAGGACAAAGATGATGCCCGCTTTGCGCTCTGCTCGAGACGTGCACGCGAAGCGGGCTGCACTCTTGCATATGTAAATATGACGGGTGGGCAAGACGAATTGGTCTTTGATGGTGACAGCATGATCGTTGATAGCGCAGGCAAGTTGGTAGCTCGTGCTCCGCAATTCGAAGACGGTTTAATGGTGACCGACCTAGAATTGCCAGTACGTAGCGCTGTCGCAGTTGATCTCGTGATTAACGATGAAACTCGAATCCTGGAAAAGCCGTTGCCTGCTGGAATCGCGATACGTCTGGATATGCATGGTGAATTATGGAGCGCACTTGTCGTGGGCTTGCGTGACTATGTTGAGAAGAACAATTTCAAGTCGGTAATTCTTGGACTCTCCGGTGGAATTGATTCAGCGCTAGTGGCGGCCATCGCGGTAGATGCACTGGGAGCAGATCGAGTCTTTGGAGTTTCACTACCGAGTAAGTATTCCTCGGATCATTCCAGGAGCGATGCATATGCGCTCGCAGAGAATTTAGGTATCAACATTCGTACAGTAGAAATTGAACCGCTGGTAGCTGCCTTTGTCGGTGAGCTGAAGCTCACAGGATTGGCCGAAGAGAACGTGCAAGCGCGTGTGCGCGGAACGTCGCTGATGGCTCTTTCAAATTCTGAGGGTCACTTAGTGCTGGCAACTGGAAATAAGAGCGAGCTGGCAGTCGGATACTCGACTATCTACGGAGATGCAGTGGGTGGCTTTGCTCCAATAAAGGACCTGCCCAAGACGCTCGTCTGGGATTTAGCGAAGTGGCGTAATGTGGTGGCCCTCGCTGCCGGCGAAGTTGCTCCCATTCCGGAGAGTTCTATTTCCAAAGAACCGAGTGCAGAATTGCGTCCCGACCAACGTGATTCAGATTCCCTCCCCGAGTACCCCATCCTTGACCGAATCCTGGATGCGTATGTGCAGGGCGACCTTGGCGCCGAGTGGATTGCGCGTGAAGGCTTTGATCCGGCCCTGATCGAGAAGATCTTGCGGATGGTCGACGGGGCCGAATATAAGCGTCGCCAGTACCCGCCCGGGACCAAAGTGAGCGTGCGCGCCTTCGGCCGGGATCGAAGATTGCCAATTACTAGCGCTTGGCGGGAGATTGTTACCCGGCTGTAACGCAAGGGGGGCAGACTGGTCCCATGGAAAAACAAGAGGAATTCGTTCTGCGCACCCTCGAGGAGCGCGATATCCGTTTCGTCCGTCTCTGGTTCACCGACGTACTTGGCTTTCTCAAGTCTGTTGCGGTGGCTCCTGCCGAGTTAGAGAGCGCCTTCGCTGAAGGCATCGGCTTTGATGGATCGGCGATTGAAGGTTTCGCGCGCGTTTATGAATCCGACATGCTGGCAAAACCAGACCCTTCAACTTTTTCGATCTTGCCTTGGCGCGCAGAAGCACCAGGTACTGCACGCATGTTCTGCGACATCATGCTTCCCGATGGGAATCCTTCTTACGCAGATCCACGTTATGTATTAAAGCGCACTCTTGCACGCGCTGCTGAAATGGGATTCAC
>Ga0114969_10003254_pt1 | contig 13135 bp, 13 predicted proteins | sample M_130807_MF_Meta_FD_87316 | JGI IMG/M metagenome (GOLD analysis project Ga0114969, IMG submission 87316) | Freshwater microbial communities from Lake Montjoie, Canada to study carbon cycling - M_130807_MF_MetaG | ecosystem: Environmental > Aquatic > Freshwater > Lake | place: Lake Montjoie...
CGATAAAGTCTTTAAACTGCGCCCACGTTTCTAGGGCCGGGTCGAGCGTTTCAACCTGTGCGACCACATGATTCGTCGAAGCGGCCACCATGCTAAACGTCGGCGCGTTGTAATTGTGCTGAATAAGTCCAACCGATGAACCCGATGCACCATCGCGCGAGCCGAGCGCTTCGCTAATGCGTGTCTTGATTGTTTCAAATGTGTCCGCGTAATAGTCAAACACGATGCCAATTGCTAAAACGGGGTCAATGGCTGCGACAATGTCCTCGTATTGCGAAACGCGCTTGTCAATCAGCAAAATGTTCATATTACGAGATGGGTTGTTTATATAATATTATAATTATATTATTATTATTATATTTATTTATTTTATTTCATTTTTTATAATAATATAAAAAAATATTGGGGTTGGGGTTTGGGGTGAGAGATTATTTATAAATTTTCAATTGCGGTTTTTTTACCGTGGCAATCTCGGCACAGCGCGACTAGATTGTCGATATGATTTGTACCACCGTGTTCCAGGCGAATCACGTGGTCGACCTCATACCACGCGGGTAGCTGGCGCGTGCAATGATTACATTTCCACCCTTGCTGTGCGGCGACAAATTTCTTTTTAGTTTCGCTCACGCAGCGTTTCGTGGATGTTTTGCCCGACGATAGTACCTTGTTTTGTTTTTGGTTCATTTCACCGCCGACTCCACCTCCACCGCCTGCAAATCGAACATTGCGTCTATTATTATTATTATTATTATTATTATTATTATTATTATTATTATCACCACCACCACCACCAAAGAACGCGGTCTTATTTGTGAAATCCAGGAACGGGCTTATGATATCGGCAGTGTCTTTGCTGACCGGCATGTATTTAATAATGTCATTTGCATGCATGAACATGGATCGCGACTGGTCCGGGTTCTTTTTAACGAATAGGTAAATTGACAGACCTACAAACGCAAACGTGGCCATTTTAACGTATTTTTGCGATGATTGCAGCGATTTTAAAAATTTGCCATCATAGTACGTGTTGGCAATAAGAAACGCCGTGATAATAAAAATAACATAATCTACTTTCATGTGATATTATGACTATATTATATATTATATATGATTATTGGTATTAATTTAATTATTTATATTATTATATATTATAATTATTACACAATAATCCGCCGTTCATGAAGGTATAGTGCACGCATTTGGCGTGTTGCCATGCGCTTTGTCAGCGGGCGTTTAGAAAAACATTTGCGAGTTCCTCGCTTGCACACTTTATACCCCCTTGTTTTTTGTTTTTTAAGAATGTAAGGCATTTATTTCTAAACTATAAAATATATTTTTATTTTTATTTATGATACGCAACGTATGCGCCGTAGATTCCGGCGACTAAAAGCGTTCCGTAAATGAAACGCTTACGGTATTTAAATTCCTCAATGATTGAAATTTCGCGCGGCTTGTAGTGCTTGTAATACGCGTTAATTGCTTGGGTCATGGACACGTCGTCTTTGTGCAGATCCGCGTTGACTTTATTGTGAATGAAGTGCACCCATCGCAGGAACGATTCGCGCGAGTCCAAATACGGAGTAACCGGGTACCGGTCCAGCAGCGCGCTGAACCGGTTTCCGATTGCGTAATCCGGCATGAACAGCGGTAGGTTTTGGATGAAATCGTAATACTTCTTGCGAGTGACGCCGTTGGCGTGCTCGGGGTAGTTGACAGCCATAGTCATTATGACGAACCAGTAGTGTGGCCCCCATACTTCCGGATCCATAGTATTGGCGTGTTTGAATTTTTTAAATTAAATGATATAAAACAGATCGCTTATATTAGTATTATCGTAGTATTTATTATTATTATTACAAATACAATACAATACAACAACAATACAACACTCCATTAAAATGAAACACTACCAATACTCATTCTGCAACAATTGCGGAAAAAACGGAAATCATACGTACAGTAACTGCAAGCATCCGGTAACGAGCATCGGCATAATCGCGTTTCGACGCTCGCCACAAAACGGAGGGACCGAGTTCCTCATGATACGCCGCAAAGACAGCCTCGGATACGTGGATTTCGTGCGCGGAAAGTACCAGCTGACCGATATCTCGCACATACGAAATATAATCGATGAAATGACACTGGATGAAAAACGCCGGGTCCTTACCCAGGATTTCAAGCGCATGTGGTCCGACATGTGGGGCGGATTCACGAACAGCCAGTATTGCGGAGAAGAATTGCAGTCGCGCGAAAAGTTCCAGCAGCTAAAAAATGGGGTGACCCTGCGGTCAAACGCGTCGGTATTTCACTCATTGCAGCAACCGTCGTCGTATTGTTTGGAGTCCATTATACGCGAGTCGACCACCGCATGGGAACGCGCAGAGTGGGGATTTCCGAAAGGGCGGCGCAACAATCAGGAACGCGACATTGCTTGCGCACTTCGCGAGAGTTTAGAAGAAACTGGATACGCTTTTAAACAGTCGGACATCATACAAAACGTGATGCCGTACGAAGAAATTTTTATGGGGTCAAATTTAAAATGCTACAAGCATAAATATTTTTTGGCATGCATTGGTAGCAACATTGTGCCGGTTGGTGCGTACGAACGGTCCGAAGTGAGCAAAATAAAATGGATGACGTTTGAACAGTGCATGCGAAAAATCAGACCGTATAACCTGGAAAAAAAAACAATTTTAAACAATGTAAACGCGGTTCTTGAAAAATATCATATATGTAGCTGATAAAGTTGGTTGTTATTATATAAATATTAAAAATATAAGATTATTAAGATTATTAAAATTATTAAAATAGATTAGATTATTTAAATTAAATTATCAACTTATTTTATTATTGTTGTTATTAATATTTTTAATTTTTATTTAATTATTTAATTTTTTTATATGGAAAAAGATGGAGCTGCGGGCGGGCCGGGTGTATTAGAACAAGATTTGGACAGCTATTCACCCCTTGAGATGGACATGGACGAGGGCACAGTTTCAACGCCATTGCCATTGCCATTGCCATTGCCATTGCCATTGCAACCGGTTCCTGTGCGCCGCACAACAAGTCCGAAAAATAAAAAAGAAAAAAAGGAAAGATGTAAAAAGGGGACCCGGCGAAATAAACACGGCGAATGCGTACCCGTTGTTCTAATTCCGCCAATTATCGCCGCCCGGGTGGTAGAGTCGGTGTCGTCAGAGAAACCGACGACGCAACATTCTGCCGCTACAAATGCTTTTGAAATGGAACGGGAAAGAACGCAGGAACGGGAAAGAACGCAGGAACGGGAAAGAACGCAGGAACGGGACGACGTGGGGGGACCATATGCGGCAGCGGCAGACTCCGCGTCATACCCGGGACTGTACCCGGTAGTCGGCGACCCAAAATTCACCGATATAATTACAACCAAAAAGGAGTTTTTCGACACGCGGTACGACCGAATGGACAAACACGAAATCGCGGAATATGCCACCAAAATGTGCGATGCCCCCGATTTTGAACTGGCACCGCACCAGATGTTCGTTCGCAATTTCATGTCCGTAATGACGCCGTACAACAGCTTGCTCCTCTACCACGGACTCGGAACCGGTAAAACGTGCTCGGCCATAAGCGTGGCTGAAGAAATGCGCGACTATCTAACTCAAATGGGGCTGTCAAAACGCATCATGGTGGTCGCGTCTCAAAATGTGCAAGATAATTTTCGGCTGCAGCTGTTTGACGAGAGAAAGCTGCAGCAAATGGACGACGGGATGTGGAACCTGCGAGCTTGCACCGGTAATAAATACCTGAAAGAAATTAATCCGTTGAACATGCGCGGGCTGCCAAGGGAGTCGGTTGTTTCGCAGATACGCGCCATAATCAATTCGGCATACAAATTCGTGGGATACATTCAGCTCGGTCGAATCATATACCAAACAATTACGGGTCAGAAAAAAAAATCATCGCAACAGCAGCAGCGTCAGAACATTGACCGGGCGCAGTTATCCGCATTGGATTTGGGTAATCTCACTCGGGTCCAAATTCATCGCATTCAAAATAAATTTAACAACGCGATGGTAATTATTGACGAAGTGCATAATCTGCGGTTAACGGACGACAATAAAAACGAAGATTCCAAGCGAACCGCGTCCCTATTATTCGCAATTGCAAAACACGCCCAGAACTTGCGGTTTCTCCTGCTTTCCGGGACGCCAATGTTCAACAGTCCAAAAGAAATTGTGTGGTTGCTGAATCTCATGAACTTGAATGACAATCGGTCCACCATTGCCGAATCGGACGTGTTTTTGCCGGATGGCAACATTCGCACACTAACGGACACCGACGCCAATCGGTCGGCGTACTCTGTTGGCAAAGAGCTGCTGAAACGCAAATCGTACGGATACGTATCTCACGTGAGGGGGGAGAATCCATTCACGTTTCCGTACCGAATTTATCCCAAAACGCACTCACCCGAAAACTCGCTGCAGCGTGTGGCGTACCCACAGACGCAGTACGACGGTACCAATATAACCCCGCGCCGGTTGAATTTTCTCGACGTGTACGTAACGCCGATTGGATCCGCACAATCCGAACTGTACCAATTGTGCATTGACCGAATGTTGGGTGAAAGTGCGGCGAATACTCGGTCTTCAACGCCGCTCACCACTTCCCCGACCTCTCCGGTTTCCCCGGCCCCGGACCCGGCCCCGGCTTCACATGTTTCCCCGGACACCGAATCAGAAAACTCGTCAGTTATCGACGAAAATGAAATCGGTGGGTCGAATTTTGGGTTTCAATCGCGCAGGGCGCTGCAAGCGCTAACAATCGCGTTTCCGTGCAATGTCGAAGAAGCTCGCGCCAACCCGGGACTCATATTTGTCGGTGAAGACGGATTAAGAACCGTCATGAACGAGCACGTCGACACGCGGGCAGGAACAATCGCGTTTGAATACAAGCCCGGAGTTGAGAGAATATTTGATCCCGATAATATTGGCAAATACAGCAATAAAATAAACAGTATATGTGAAAACATTGTAAAGTGTCAGGGTGGCATAGTGCTGATTTATTCGGAATACATCAAGGGTGGCGCCGTTCCGATGGCGCTGGCACTGGAAGAAATGGGATTTAACCGATACGTTGGCGGTGGCGGTGGTGGTGGCGGGCAAAATTTGCTCATCGGTAATGGTCGCGGACCGGGTGCCGCCGGCGCATACATCATTGTATCCGGAAACAAGTTGCTGTCTCCCAATACTCCGCTCGATATTGATGCGGCGACAGCCCCAGCCAACCGGGACGGCTCCATTATAAGGGTAGTTATAATAACTAAAGCGGGCTCCGAAGGGCTGGACTTGAAAAATATACGCCAGGTGCACATCATGGACCCGTGGTACAATTTGAATTTGCTGGAACAAGTTATCGGGCGCGCGGTTCGAAATTGCAGCCACCGCGATTTGGAGTTCATGTACCGGAATGTTTCTATATTCATGCACGGAACGCTGCTTCCCGGCGGCGTAGTGGAAGCGATTGACATGTGTCTTTACAGATACGCCGAAGATAAGGCGGTCAAGATCGGCAACGTGAGCCACATTTTGAAGAAACACGCGGTCGATTGCAATTTAAATTCGGAATACAATGACTTAAAACTGAAGGATGGAACCAGCTCGGTTCAGCAAATTCTCTCGGACGGGCGTACCACAGACCACGACGTTGAACCGAAAGTGTACTCCGATTTGTGCGACTATCAGGCGGACTGTGACATGCGGTGCGAATCAGCGGTTGAAATGCGGACGCTTCAAGAAACGGACATCAATACCGACACATACGATGTCGCATTTTTAGCGATGAATACCGAGCGCGTCATTCAGCGCATCCGCGAGCTCTTCAAGGAGCGATTTTTTTACACCGCGACCGAATTGTTTAGGCACATTAATGCGGTGAGAACGTACCCCGAATCGCAGATTTACACCGCATTAAACACGCTTATCGACGACCCGATCGAATATATAATCGACCATTACGGGCGCCCCGGGCGTCTTATCAACATTGGAGAATACTACATGTTCCAGCCGGAGGATGTGGACAATCCGCAAATCAGTATTCGTGAGCGCGCGATGCCGCTGGATGAGAAGTTGGATTACGTTGACTATGGCTAAGATAAAACCGTGCCAGTTTCAGATACGGTACCGCCCGCCGTATATGATGCACCACCACCACCACAACCACCACCACCCCCTATTCATAGCCCCATTACTATGGCTGCTGTGGCTGCTGTGGCTCCTATGGCTGCTACGGCTCCTACGGTTACGGCTCCTACAGCTCCTGCTATGGAAGTACGACAAATGATAGGCGATTTGCAAACACAATACGCGCTGGCGACCACGTATCACGAAGTGTTGCGAAAAGAAACCCAGCGCGCGGTGCGCGAAGCGGCGGCGGCCCGAAAAGAACCGCTTCCCGTCCGGGACGAATTCAATAAATTTTCGTGCGCGAATAAAAATAAGCTTGTTGGTTCCTCCACCGCTGACGACGACGGCGGCGGGTTCACAGAAGATGGGTTGAAAGACGCCATTCTCGCGCATTATCTCGACTTGTTGCAATTTGACGACGCGGTGCAGCTCGTTAAACACGTTTGCCCGCACCCAACCCGACCTTACAATTTCAGAGACCAGGCTGCGGCTGGATCGGCCGCGTCGTCGGCGTCAGAAGAAAGGTTTGAATTTGAAAACCGAATATATAAATATTACCAGCGGCGACTAATTGTCGCCACCACCGCCGCGAAAGGATCCGCCGAAAAATATGCAATTATTTTAAACCATGACAGTATCGGTGAATGGAAAGGGTGCATTGACGGCGGTGCGGCGTGTGATGCGACCGACTTATTCGATTTTATCGTGTACGACAAAGGGGGGAAGGGTGGCAGCGCAAATAATTGGAGTATTGCTCGCCCGAGTCATAAAGAAGAAATGCTCGGAGATATTTACGCACATATTGCAAATCTAAAACGCGGCGTGTTTTCGTTTTATGAAGAAAATATCGGCGACACTCCGCCACCCCGCTACGTGGGATTTCACGAACGGACCGATCCCAACACATACAAATTTAAAACGGTTAAGATTTGAACCGACGCGGCGACGGGTGTGGGCATGAGTAAAATGCGCGGGAGAATTTGTGCGAACGATACCGATAAATCTGCAAATATCAACCCAATGCTTACCGCACTACTTCGACGAAAACTGGCCGTTCGTGGACCCCGCGCAGACGGCGATATCGCCGACATCATCAAAGATAAACTGGATTCGACGTGCGTCATGGCGGAACTTTTGTTGCGATATTACGATGCAGAGTCTACCGAGTCGCACTCCCCAGTGCCGGCGTTGCGATGGTACCTGGCTCCATTCGAAATGCAGATATTGGTAAAGGTTATGCAATGGCTAACCGACCACCGACAAAAACAACTCAAATTGCGTCGGTAATTTATTAATATTATACTTTTAAAAATTGATTTTTAATAAAAATATAATTAAATAATAAATAAATATAATTATATATATTCCGAAATATTAAATCAACAATCGCCATGCACGCCGCCGCCACCGCCGCCACCGCAAGTATTCATTCGTCGTCTTCGTCGTCGTCGTCGGCTACATCATCGCTTTATTCGAAGTGTCTGCTGTCAAGGCGCGTCACGCTGCCGTTCATTTCGCTGGGTCGCGGAGACGCGGTAAACGACATATTACTGCGCCACGTTCAGGAACAGATTGAGAACAAGTGCACTATAGAGGGATTCGTGCACCCAAATACGTGTAAAATAATCACCATCTCCGGCGGGGTTGTGGCCGGATCAAACGTTAAATTTGACGTTGCATTCGAATGCGACGTGTGTTCTCCTGCCGAAGGGGCGACGATTTCGTGCGTCGTAAAGAACGTGACCCACGCCGGCATTCGCGCGGTGATTGATGCCAAAGTCACTCCGGTAGTTATTTACGTGTCTCGCGACCATCATTTCAGCGACGATTATTTTGATTCGATCAAATTAGACGATAAAATCATGGTGAGAGTGATTGGGCAGCGGTTTGAGTTGCACGATAAACATGTTTCAATTATTGGGGAGCTCGTCAAACCAACTGCATAATTGCATAATTAATTAATGATGATTTAATAATAATCTATTTGCAGAAAATTTCCAGTACCACGGGCCGCTATAACTTAATTTGATATTTGCATTTGGTGAGGACGACATTAAGATGGATCGAACGTATCGAGCCTCGCCGTTTTCAATATTCCAGCGTTTGAAGTGGACGACGATGCGATAATAATTTTCCGCCGTACTGAAGCCGATTCCGGATCCGAATCCGGATCCGGATCCGAACCGGTCATCGGGATTGGTGGACCGATTTATGACCATTTCGACGCGGGCAATGTCGCCGTATCGACTGAAAACGGATCCAACGAATGATTCAGTAACGGGCGTCGTATCGCACCCACGTCCAATGTACATTTTAGCATGATCGATACGAATACTTGGGATGGTTAAATCAAGATTTTCCATTTTTACTTGTTTGACCGACCGACCAACCCATCGCAACCCATCGACGACATTAATTCACAATAATTCAATTTTTATTTTTTTATTTTTATTTATTAAACATCATTTCATAAATAAAAACTTATATTTTGTATTTAAATAAATTATTTAATCTAAACTAATCGTATTACATTTTCGAAACAAAATTCAAATATGATTTTAAAACACGTTCATCTTTTTGGAATATTGTTATTATCTTTCATACTCGCATCGTTTTTAGGAAGGTTTTTGGATATTAATAAAGAGGGACTTGACACTGGCAACACGGATCCACCGAATCGGCACACCGGTGGCGGAATACCCCAATTTCAACCGCCGCCACCACCACCACACGACCCGGATGCAACCGAAACCGACGCGGTACCTGAAAATGAACCAGATGATACCTCCAACGACTACGGAAACGGCATAGAACCATTTATTGCACCCATTACACCGTTTAATTTTAATCTTAAAGAAGGTTTAACGTCTGGTGATTCTGGTGATTCTGACGGGAGACAAACGGGCATTTCGGCCGATCAAATCCCTCCAGGACAAGGCCATTTATACGTGCTTAAATCGCAGGTTGTTCCACCAACAACGTGCCCGGTGTGTCCACAACCCAATTCGGGAACCGGGGGCGAGGGAGGGGGTAGAAATAATATGCTCGATTCAAGCAGTGGATTAAGCAACGGCCTCGGCTCGGCGTTTGATGGCGGCGGTGGCAACGGTTTCAATAATTCCAATTCGGGTGGATCAAAGTGTCCACCATGTCCTGCATGCGCCCGATGCCCGGAGCAGTCGTTCGAATGCAAAAAGGTGCCAAACTACTCGGTTGGACAAAACGGTGCAATGTCGGTTCCACGACCAGTATTGGCGGATTTTAGCCAATTCGGAATGTGATGCATGTGGTGGGTTGGGTGGGTTTAGGGGTTTATGAGGGTTATGGGGTTTATGGGGTTTATGGGGTTTATGGGGTTTATGGGGTTTGGTTTAGGTTTAAAAAAATATAATGCGTAAAAGAATTAAAATGTTTTTTTAAGGACAGTATATATTCTCTTATTATTATTATCACATCAGAGTCGTCATGTTTCTCGAAAGTGCAGCAATCGCAATCGTGTATTTTATTGTAAAGTTTCTCGAAATGCGATTTGTTTCCGGTGAATCGTTGCCGCTCAAGATCATTATAAGAGATACGACTATTGTTTATTTAGCATCCGTAATTGGCATGTACACGTTGTCCCAATTTAAGCATTCCGATTTATTAAAGGGCGGAAAGGGTGGAATGGGTGGTGAAGGCGGAGGCGGAGCTGTAGGGGCGTTTACATCTGAACCCGATTTTTGATTCAAAATGATTCAATATTTTTATTTTTATAATTTTTTAAATTTTATAAGAATAAAAAATAAAAAAATATAAAAATAAAAAAATAAAAATATAAAAATAAAATACAAATATTCGTAATTCCGCCATTTCATAATTTTTTTTTCTTTAGGCATACTATAAACTATAAACTACTAAAATGGGAGGAGGCTTAATGCAACTTGTCGCCTATGGCGCACAGGACGTCTATCTTACTGGTAATCCTCAGATTACCTTCTGGAAAGTGTCTTATAAGAGACACACCAACTTTGCCATGGAGTCTATCGAACAGACTTTCAACGGCCAGGCTGACTTTGGCAGGCGTGTTACCTGCACCATCAGCCGCAACGGTGACTTGGCTTACCGCACTTACCTTCAGGTCACCCTACCCGAAATCGGACAGGGCCTCGCTACCAGCGGCGTTTATGCCCGTTGGCTCGACTTCCCCGGTGAGCAGCTCATTTCTCAGGTTGAGGTTGAGATCGGTGGCCAGCGCATTGACCGCCAGTACGGCGACTGGATGCACATCTGGAACCAGCTCACCCAGTCCACCGAGCAGCAGCGCGGATACTACAAGATGATCGGCAACACCACCCAGCTCACTTACATTTGCGACCCCACCTTCGCCGATGTTGACGGCCCTTGCGACTCCAGCGCCCCTCGCCAGGTTTGCGCTCCCCGCAAGGCTCTTCCCGAAACCACCCTTTACATCCCTTTCCAGTTCTGGTTCTGCCGCAACCCCGGCCTTGCCCTCCCCCTTATTGCCCTGCAATACCACGAGGTCAAGATCAATCTCGACATTCGCCCCATCGACGAGTGCCTCTGGGCGGTCGGTTCTTTGACCGCCACCACCGGTTCCCAGAAGGTGAATGCCGCTTACAACCAGTCCCTGGTTGCAGCGTCCCTCTACGTCGACTACGTGTTTCTCGACACCGATGAGCGCAGGCGCATGGCCCAGAACCCCCACGAGTACCTCATCGAGCAGCTCCAGTTCACTGGTGATGAATCCGTCGGCTCTTCTTCCAACAAGATCAAGCTCAACTTCAACCACCCCGTTAAGGAGCTCATTTGGGTTGTCCAGCGTGATGCCAACGTCGACTACTGCTCATCCCTTGATGCCAGCAGCCTTCTCTTCAAGCTGCTCGGCGCCCAGCCCTTCAACTACTCCGACGCCGTCGATGCCCTGCCCAACGCCATCCACGCATTCGGCGGCCCTCACTCTGTGTCCGGAGCCCACGGCGTCATCGATGTCAGCGGCCTGTTCGCCCAGGCTGGCGCATACGATGTCACTTCCGCTAACGGCACCAGCCTTGCAGGCAACTTCTGGACCACCGCGGCCAGCACAACCGGCTACACCGGCAACCTCGGTGTTCCCACCGGCCAGGAGTCCGCCCTGTCCGACGCCGGCACCTTCGTGCTCGCCGAAACCGCGCTTGACATGCACTGCTGGGGTGAGAACCCCGTTGTCACTGCCAAGTTGCAGCTCAACGGCCAGGACCGCTTCTCCGAGCGCGAGGGAACCTACTTCGACCTCGTCCAGCCTTGGCAGCACCACACCCGCAACCCCGACACCGGCATCAACTTGTACTCTTTTGCCCTGCGCCCCGAAGAGCATCAACCAAGCGGCAGCTGCAACTTCTCTCGTATTGACAATGCCACCCTTCAGCTCGTTCTGTCGAACGCCACTGTTGAGGGTACCAGCACTGCCAAGGTTCGCGTGTTTGCCACCAACTACAACGTTCTGCGTATCATGAGCGGCATGGGTGGTCTTGCTTACTCCAATTAAACGCATTTATGCTCTCATATTTTTCATATTAAATTCATTAATATGAAACCTGATCCCAATTCTAATAGGGTGTATAAGTGCCATTTACAGCACTAAAAATGTGAAGAAGATTATTGTGATTTTATTTTTAATTGTTCTGTGATTGCAAAATGAATTTTACCAATTAATTCAAACACATTGAATTTGGTGTCAAACGGGTTAAACCGAATAAACTCACAATTTAAATTCCGTTTTAACATAGCCTCTCTCATTTCATCCTTTATTTTAGTTGATTTGACTGCGTGTTGCAATTCATCGCATTCAACTGCAATTTTGTAATCCATAAAATATAAATCAATTCTATATTTTTCACATACAAATTGTCTACAAATAGATTCACATCGAAATGCGGAAACTACATTTAATATGACGTCCAATTCAATACATGGAAACCATTTTCTTACAATTTGCATTCCCATTAATTCAACCAGTTTAATTGCTTCATCGCTTCTTGATGCAAATAATATTCTTTCCAATCCTTTGTGTGTTAAATAACTAATCATCTGATTTCCTCCATTTGTGGATGTCAAATGACAACATTTTTCACTACAATCATAAATTCGTATTATTGAACGAATGCTGTCCATCTTCAAGGCATTTGCAATGTCCGATGCTCTATATAATACGCACGGGTCGGATTCTTGTAATATAATATTCACATTAGAGTAATTCGCCTTGATGCGCATAGCACACGCGTGTTCGTGGTCCATTTGAGATTTGGTTTGCTGTTAAAGTTAAATGCATTTATTTTCAATTTATTTTTAATTGCAACCAAATTAATTATAAGCACCATCGCTAATAATTAAATGTGTTAATAAACAATATAAAGACTATGGTGTAATATATCATATTACACCACCATAATACAAATGGATATTATTAAAGCATTCAATGCAAACAATTTGCACACCGAAATCGTGATAAAGGGCACAATTAATGACCCATTATTTCGTGCGAGTGATGTTGGATTAGTTTTAGAAATGGTTAATGTGCGAGCATCTATCAATGAATTTGATGAAACTGAAAAGTGTGCCATAAATACTACTGATAGAATGGGAAGAAATCAAGAAGTGACGTTTTTAACAGAGAAAGGATTATATAAACTATTATTTCGATCAAGAAAACCGATTGCGCAAAAAATTCAAAATTGGGTGTGCGAAGTAATAAAAGAAATTAGTTTGCGCGGTATGTATAATTTGAAAAATGAAATGCAGCAAGAAATGCAGCAAATGGAAGAGAAGCACAAGCAGGACATGTCCTTACAAAAAATAATGGAACGTGAAAAAATATTATTGAAAGAATATGCGCCCATTGGGGCAATTGTTTATGTCGTTCGGGTGAAGACGCTGGATGATGGAAAATACATCGTGAAAATTGGTGAAAGTCGCAAAGGAATCACTGCACGATA
>Ga0114969_10003256_pt1 | contig 13133 bp, 12 predicted proteins | sample M_130807_MF_Meta_FD_87316 | JGI IMG/M metagenome (GOLD analysis project Ga0114969, IMG submission 87316) | Freshwater microbial communities from Lake Montjoie, Canada to study carbon cycling - M_130807_MF_MetaG | ecosystem: Environmental > Aquatic > Freshwater > Lake | place: Lake Montjoie...
TATAACAGCATGATATTTTGTAGCAGCGACCATCCGGATGCCGCTAAACATCCTAAGTTAGAAGTTTGTTATACCACAAGTACGAGTATTGCAATAAACAAAAATACAATTGAGGCAGTTTTAATATACCCCAACCCCGCCACGAACCAACTATTTATAGAAACCAACGGCACACCGGTAACAGAAATAAATATTTACAACACCACCGGTAGCTTGGTTAGCCAAACCAAACAACCGCAAAGCAAAAGCATAGATATAAGCCAGCTGGCAAATGGTATTTACATAGCCGAGATAAAAACAAAAGAGGCAAGTGTAAAAAAGAGGTGGGTTAAAATGTAAAACCCCAAACAAACAAAAGCCCTTCGCTAGCCGTTGTTGGTCGCCTATCCAACAACCAATAATTAAAAAAGCCCTTCGCTAACGCGAGGGGCTTTTTTAATTATTGGCTAATTACTCTGCCTTATTCTGCAGTTTCATAAAAACCTAACAGGCATTTTTAGTAACCGGTGTTTTCTCAGCAAGGTTTACCGGGTTTCAACTTATCTGTGTATATCCGGCTAAGGTTACCAGCGCGCTTTCAGCACTATATGTTAGGCACGCTGAAAACAATTTCTAACCTGAAAAATTGCACTTTAAAAATGTTACACGTTGTATCTCTAAATCTGCAACTTGTGTTACATGCTTTTTCTTGTATTTGAGCCACAAATTGATTTAACCAGCTGATTTTCAGTAGTTATACCCAACAAGTAAATCTTTGTGAAACACAGGTGAAACCTTTTCATAAATGCTGACGTAAACAAAAGCATAACACACGAACTATGAAAAAAATATCTACACTTCTTACCGCAATCATCATCTTCTCGGCAGCTAATGCAAAAACTTATACTGTAGGTTCCGGTAAATGGTCAGATGCTTCTGTTTGGGGTGGTCAGTATATCGGTTCTACAATCGGTGCAGGCGATGTGGTTATCATTACCGGACAGATGACTATGAATACTTCTATAGTTGTTGAAGGCACTCTGCAAGTTGAAAAAGGTGCAGGTATGGTAGGTATGAAAGATTTAGTAGTAGCTAAGAACGGAACATTTGTAAACAACGGAAACACCGTGATGAAAAGAATAGTAAACGAAGGAACTATCAACAACAACCTGATTATGGAAGCTATGATGGATATTGATAACAAAGGAGCTATTGCTAACAACAATAACATGGTTGCCGGAAACAATCTGAATAACTTTGGCGGTAACGCAGCCGGTAACGGTGGTGTTTACTTTGTAAACAACAATGTTTCTGCTTCTGCTTCTTCAAAGTTCGGTTCCGATGTAAAGGTTTTCTACGGAAGTGCAATTGAAAACGGAACGGCTTCGATTGGTGCAGCGTTAAACTTAAATGCAACTGTAAAGATGAACGCTGTGGAGTTGAGCGTTTCAAATCCTTCTAAAGTTGATGTTTCTCTTTTCAGCATTGAAAAAAGCACAGATGGAGTTAACTTTACTTTAGTTGAAATGGTTTCTAACATAAGCAAGAGCGAAGTAGCAATGACTTACACGGATAACAATGCAAGCAACAATCTTACTTACTACCGTGTTAAGGCAATCAACGCTAACGGTGTTGAAACTGTTCTTCCGGTAGCTACTGTAAAAGCGAGCTAATCAAAAATTTTAATATCGAACAAGCTAAAAGCGGGTCCAGTGTGACCCGTTTTTGTTTTTAAGAAATTGGAGTTAAATAAAAAAGCCTCCCGATTTTTCGGGAGGCTTTTTTATTTAATTGGTAATATTTTAATTCCAGTCTATTTGTTCGTCATCTCCTATTTGAGGGGTGGCGGTGGGGTTGGTTGATTCGCTGCTTGTAGTATTTACTGAAGGAGTAATTTTAGGAGCATACGTTTGACCATTATCAGAAGAACTGTCTTCAGTTTGCTCTGAATGGTTGTTGGTTCTCACCAGACGCTCGGTATCGTAATCGTATTCCGGCATTAGTTCTGTCTTGATATAATCAACTGTTTCGTTTAAGCCTTCGAGGAATTTTTTGAAGTCTTCTTTGTAAAGGAAGATTTTATGACTGTCGTAACCTTCGCCCTCAAACTTCTTCTTGCTCTCTGTAATGGTTAAAAAGAAATCGCCCTGCTTTGTACTTCTTACATCAAAAAAATAAGTTCTGCGTTTTCCTGCCTTCAGCTTTTTGCTGAAGAATCCACTGTACTTCCCATTGTTATTGTTCTCCACGGTCTCTTGGGTTTTGGTTTACTGAATGATTTATTGATAGTGAATAAAAGTATTATTTGCTAAAGTATATTTTTCTTTCCCAAAAAATATGAACCGTTGTGTTAAACAGTTTCTTCCTGTGTTTGTTCGCTTAACTGCTTTTCATATATCTCGGCATAAATGCCTCCTTGTTTAAGCAGCGCATCATGTGTGCCCTGCTCGGCAATCTTTCCATCATCCAATACCAAAATATTATCGAAGTGTATCAACGAGAATATACGGTGCGTGATAATGATGGCGGTTTTGTTGGCTAACACTTCATCCAGATTCTGCTGAATCTGCTTTTCAGTAGCGGTATCAACTGCACTTAAACTATCATCTAATACAAGAACGTTTGGTTGTTTTATCAATGCGCGGGCGATGGAGATTCTTTGTTTTTGTCCACCGGAGAGCGTAACCCCTCTTTCGCCTACCATTGTTTCGTAACCTTGCGGAAAGCTTTCGATTTCCTGACCTATAGATGCATAATGCGCGTAACGGGTTGCAGTTTCCTTGTCAGACTTTTCAACACCGAACGAAATGTTTTCGGTAATGGTTTCGGAGAAAAGGAAAACATCCTGCGGAACAAAACCTATTTGTTTGCGAAGTGAATGAAGTGCGTAATCTTTTATCTCGGTGCCATCAAGTAAAATCTTACCAGTGGTTACGTCATACATGCGCATGAGTAAATCTGCTATGGTAGTTTTACCGGAACCGGTTCTGCCTATAATGGCAATACGTTCACCGGGTTTAAGTTCAAACGAAACATCTTTTAATGCTTGTATGCCGGTATCAGGATAAGTGAATGATACATGATTGAAAACAATGTTGCCTTTAATCTCTTTTTCAATTGCAACACCATTTTTAATAGCCGGTTCGTAATGCAGAAACTCGTTGATGCGTTTTTGTGAGGCCGCTGCGCGTTGAATGAGAGAAGCTGTCCAACCCAATGAGCTAACTGGCCACATGAGCATGTTTACATAACCTATAAAAGAAGCAAGCACTCCTGCATCTATCTGCCTGTTGCCAACGTGAATTCCTCCCAGATAAATTACAATGATAACGCTGCAACCCACTAAGAAGGTCATACTTGGAAAGTAGATAGAATCAATACGCGCAAGATGAAGTTGCTTTTGCTTATAGATTTCTGTTTCTTCATCGAAATGTTTCAGCATTTCTTTTTCGCGGTTATATGCCTGCACTACGCGTATGCCGGAATAAGTTTCCTGCGCATCGGTAGTAAGGTCGCTGAGTTTTGCCTGAATTACGGTGCTGGCTTTTTCTATTTTTTCGTTTACAAAATAAATAAGTAACGACAGCACCGGTAAAGGAATAAGAACATAAAGGGTAAGTTCTTTATCGAGATAGAGCATGGCACTTACAGCAAACACAATGGTGAAAAAAAGGTTCACCGCATACATAATGGCCGGGCCGATATACATGCGCACACGGCTTACGTCTTCGGTAATGCGGTTCATGAGGTCACCGGTGTTGTTTTTGCGGTAGAAGGCGAGGTCGAGTTTTTGATAGTGGTCGTAGATTTCGTTTTTCATATCGAACTCTATAAGCCGCGAAACCACGATAATCATTTGCCGCATAAGGAAGGTGAATCCGCCTGCGAGTAAAGCAACAAAGAGATACTTAACGAAAAGAAACATTACATCTTTAGTAACCGAGTTGATGGTAGCGTGCCCGGTTTGTGTAAGCGCTTCGAGATTTTTTGCAATGAGTGTAACCGCCTGACCGGTGATGTATGGTGTAGAAACGTTAAGAGCGTTAGCGCAGATGACAAAGAGAATTCCCGCTCCTATGCGCCATTTGTATTTTAGGAAATATTTATTGAGAACTGCTAATTGTTTCACTACTGCACATTAACCATGTTACAACGCGAAACTAATAAAATACAGATTGCGTTTTAAATGGAGTAACAATTTGCCGAATAAATAAAAAGTGTAGATTTAAAAATCGAAACAAAATTTAAACGCTCAAAACCAACACACATGAAAAAAATTTCCCTGCTTATTGTTTCCCTTTTTTTAATCACCGGTTTCTACAGTTGCAATAAGGTAGAAGAAAACAAAACTGCTCTTTGCAACAACGGCACACAAGATGGTGGTGAAACTGAAATTGATTGCGGTGCTGCCTGTACGGCATGTCCCGGAGCGCCAAGTATATCGTGTAACCTTGGCAATAGTTCATTTGTAAGCACAAACCCTGCTACTACATATGGTCAAACGTTGGGACCCAGCATCCGTATTTACGGCAATGATGGTCGTCCGCTATTTTTCATGTTTATTCCTTCGGCTGTCAATCAACCCTTACCGGTTACTTCGGTAAGTTTTTCATACAACGGAGAAGCTTATGCTATGGAAGCAGGTGACAGAGGTGAAGTAGTTTTAACCACGCTTGATACGCTGCGTAAAATTGCGAGCGGCACTTTTTGGTTTACAGCTAACCGCACAACCGGTCCCGATAGCACCGGTGCTTTAAACGGAGTGTTCAGTAACATTCGCTATAATCATTAGTATCATTTAGCTCTTTAAAGAAATAAAAACAAGAACCCCGAATTGACTTAGTCAATACGGGGTTCATGTTTTTATGCTATTATGTTAAATCCGAAATAGCACAATTATTTAACATTGACGAAACCTCTTGTTTATTCTGTAAGTGCTCTTTTGCGGCACACAAAAACAAAAAATATGAACAAGAAATTTCTACAAAAACTGGCAGCGTTTGCAAGTTTGCTTATTGGGTTAAATACCTATGCGGCAAACATAAACGTTACTACAGACATTACCGCGAATACTTCGTGGACAAACAACAACACCTACATTATTTTTGGTGACATTATCGTAAAGAGCGGAGTTACCCTTACTATTCAGGAAGGCACTCTAATTAAAGGTGATAAATCAACGCTTAGCCGTTTGGTAGTTGCCATTGGCGGAAAACTTATTGCGCAAGGAACACCGGAACAACCTATTGTATTTACTTCTAACCAGCCTGCCGGTTCACGCGGTCGCGCTGACTGGGCCGGTATTGCTGTATGCGGACAAGCTCCTACTAATATAGTAGACGGTGGTGGCAACTCTATACAAGGTCGCTTAGAGTGCGGAACTACTACCGACTATGATTACGGTGGAGGTGTTCCTGATGATAGCTCAGGTGTTATCAGCTATGTGCGTATTGAATATGCAGGTTATGTATGCGGTGCCAACCTCGAGTTGAACAGCTTAACCTTAGGCGCAGTAGGTAACAGAACTAAAATTGACCATGTAATGGTAAGCTACGGTCAGGATGACGGCTACGAGTGGTTTGGCGGAACAGTGAATCCAAATCACCTTATTTCTTACGGAAGCCGCGATGATGATTTTGATACCGACTTTGGTTTTTCAGGAAACCTGCAATACGGTTTGATTATCCGTGTAGATACCATTGCCGACCAGGGCGATATTTCAAATGCATTTGAATCGGATAATAACGCAGCCGGTACTTACCAGTCGCCTTATACCAAGGCGGTTTTCAGCAACGTAACAGTAATTGGCCCTGCGGCTACTACTACATCTACCATCGATGCTAAATACGGCTGGTGCGCTCGTTTAAGGAGAAACACCGGTGAGAACATTTTCAATTCTGTATTTATAGGATATAAAAGAGGTCTTCGTATTGAAGGAGCAGCTGCGCAGTTAAAAGCAACCAACGATACACTTGAATTTAAGAACAACATCATTGCCGGTTGCAAAGAAGGTTATGGCGAAACCGCTTTCGACAGCGCTTACCTGAACAACGTAGCAACCGCTAATACTGTTTACGGTGGCAATGCCAACGATGTGGTGAACTTGGTTTACCCTTACGGAAGCCCTGACCAGTTTAACTTTACACCGCAAACCGGTTCTCCCGTTTTTACCGGTGCAAGCTACAGCAATGCAAAACTCAGCGGCTTTGAAACACCTGCTTACCGCGGTGCATTCGGTGCCGATAACTGGGCCACCTGCTGGGCAGAGTTTACCCCACAGAATGAAAACTACACCACCGGTCCTATTAACTACGGATTTACTGCTACTGTAAACAATCTTGGTAATGTAACTTTCTGTGATGGTGGAAGCGTAACGTTAAATGCATCTACAACCGCTACCGGTGCTACTTACTTATGGAGCAACGGTGCAATAACCTCTTCTATTGCACCTACATCTTCAGGAACTTACACAGTAACTGTAACAAGCGCACGCGGTTGTACACGTACTGCTTCAAAAACGGTAACGGTTAATCCGAATCCGGCTACTCCAACAGTAACACCAAGTGCAACTTCATTTTGTAATGGCAGCAACGGAGTATCATTGGCTTCCTCAACAGCTACTTCTTACTTATGGAGCAACGGAGGAATTATTCAAAGTATCAGTGTAACTTTTGGCGGAACCTATACGGTAACTGTTGGCGATGCTAACGGATGCACAGCATCGTCAACCGGAGTTGTAATTACTCAAAACACTCCTGATGTTCCTGTTATTTCTGCAACAGGGGCAACTACTTTCTGCACCGGTGGCTCAGTAGATATTACTGTTAATTCGGCTGCAAACTTCTCTGCTTATAGCTGGAGCAATAGTTCTACTAACGATACGATTACTGTAACAGCAACCGGTAACTACTCGGTAACTACGACTGACTTAAACGGATGCACAGCTGTTTCAAATGCAATTGCTGCTAACGTGAGCAATGCACCAACGCCTACGGTCTCTGCTAACGGAACAACTACTTTCTGCAATGGCGATACGGTTACTCTTACTTCTACAGCAGGTGATACTTACCTTTGGACAAACAATGCTACAACACAATCTATTCTGGTAACTGCTTCAGGCACTTATGGTGTTGCAGTTACTAATGCAAACGCTTGCAACGGTGTTGGAAACTCTAACACTATTACTGTTGCTGTAACTCCTCAACCGGTTGCCGGTTTTACAAGTTCTGCAGTAGGTGCAACTATTACATTTAATAATACAACTGCAAACGCTACAAGCTACAACTGGACATTTGGCGATGGTGGTTCATCTACTTCACAAAGCCCGGTGCACACATATGCAGGTAACGGAACATTTACTGTTACTCTTACAGCTTCTAACGGAAACTGCACAGATGTTTCTACTTCAACAGTAACTATAACAGGTGTAGGTGTTCAGGAAGTTGTAAGAACTATCGAGAACATCCGTTTGTTCCCTAATCCGAACAACGGAAATGCTACACTTGAAATTGCTACTTCTAATTCATCGGATGTGGTGGTTAGTGTAATGGATGTTACCGGCAGAGTAATTACTAAGCTGAACAAAGAATTGACAAACGGAATCAATTTCCTTTCTATTAATACCGAAGAATATGCCGATGGCATTTACTTTGTGAGTGTAAGAAACGGAAACGAAAATAACGTGGTGAGAATGGTGGTTAGTAAATAAACCATTTCAGACTCTCCACAAAGGAATGCATGCCTTCCCGTTTATACGGGAAGGCATTTTTATTTTCTGTTAGCTTTATACCGGTGAAAAAATTTCTATCAGGTTTTATTGTCGTTTCGGTTCTTGTGGTTGTTGCTGTTGTTTTTCTTTCCTGGAAAATGAAGCGCGATGCAATAGAGACTTACAACCGGTACTTGGCGAATGCTCCTTACGATGTAATTATTGTACCCGGCTTACCTTATGATACTGGCAGACAGAATATTCTATTAAAGGTTCGGATGTTATGGGCGAAAAGCCTTTTTGATAAAGGAATAACGAAGAATATTATTTTTTCAGGCGGTGCCGTTCATACTGCTTATATAGAGGGAAAGGTGATGAAGACGATTGCAGATTCGCTGGGTATTCCTGCTGAACACACTTTTGCTGAAGACAAAGCCGAACACGGTAACGAGAATATTTATTACAGCAAAAAACTGGCGCAGCAATCAGGCTTTAAAAAAATTGCTTTGGCTACCGACCAGTATCAGAATTCTTTTCTGAGTTCGTTTATGGAAGAACTGATGACCGGTGTTGCACAATTACCGGTTAACGTTGATTCGTTTACTGCTTATGATAAAGAATTGCTTCCGGCTGTTGATGTGCGCGGAGCATTTATAAATAATTTTATTCCGATTAAGGAGAGACAAAGCAGATGGGAACGATTATGCGCCTCTTTGCGGAAAGAAATAGGAGAGGAGAATCAGTAATCGAGTTTGTAGCCTATTCCTTTTACAGTTTTAATATATCGCTCACCAATTTTTTCGCGCAGCTTGTAGATGTGAACGTCAATGGTGCGGTCATCGCTTTGCGAATCGTTTTTCCAAATAAGAGCTTTTATTTCTTCGCGCCTGTAAACTTTACCCGGCTTGGCAACTAACAAACTGAGCAATTCAAACTCCTTGCGCGGCAGGTCTATTTGCTTTTTATCGCTTATTACAATGTATCGCTCGCGGTCAACTTCCAACGTTCCTACTTTAAAAGAACTTCTTCCGTTTTCCAAATCATCGTTACTTAACAGCGTTTGTATGCGGCTCAACAATAATTTCGGACGGATAGGCTTTGTTATATAATCGTTAGCACCTGCTTCTAAACAAGTGGCTTCGCTTTGTGCTTCGTTCATGGCAGTGAGTATAGCTATGGGTGTGTTGCGTAGCGATGGTAGATTGCGCATAGCGCGGCATGTTTCTATTCCATTTAAACCGGGCATCATTACATCAAGAATAACTACATGCGGATTTATTTTCAACGCCATCTTCAGCGCATCGTTTCCATTAGTGGCGGCATATACCCAGTAGTTTTCTTTCTCGAGATTGTAGCGCAGAAAATTCAGAATATCCGGTTCATCATCAACAATCAGAATTTTGGTTTCGCTGGCATCCATGTATCAATTATTTGAGCACGAAGTTCAGCAACCGGTGTTAAGTAGAAATGAATGGAATGTGAACTGTAAGTGAAAAGGAATTGAAGTTATTGTAGGATTGGAAGATTGTTAGTTTTGGAATGAACTAATCCGCTTCATGACTCTGCTGGGTAATCTTTAAATGCAACGGACAAACCATCATTACCCAAACCAGCACCGGTGCTGGTAACGGCATTATGGCGCGCAGCATGATTACACTTATGGGTTCGCAAATACAAAAGCAGCAACAGGAAATGTATAACAAGCTCAAAGTATTGGCTGAGGCGCAATAAGTATTCCGCATAGCCGAACACAGCATGAGAATACTTCTTCTTTACATCTTTACAATTCCCTTCTGTGCGTTTGGGCAAATTGCTTATAACGATTTGAAAGATTTTGGCTTTAAGTCCAACACCAAGCAGGTTACCTATACCGTTTATCCGTCACCGGTTCAAAGAGAGGGAGAGTGGACTTATGATAGCGCGTTCACCTATGCCAAAACGCATACCTTTAACCGAAAAGGTTTAATCCTCACAGATAAGCAATGGACCAATTCTTTTGAATCTACCACCACCTTTACCTATATAGATTCGATAAAAGTATCATCGTCCGAAACCCATACTTATGGCAAAGGGATTACTTCTCATTTTACTTATACCGATACCTCTGTTACAGAAACCAAAATAGATAAATTGGGCAAACCAATAATGGTAGTAACAAGCATACTCGATAAAAACAAGCTGACGGTGAAAGAGATAATGAGAACGTTTGAGAGCGGAAAATTTAAATCGCTCTATACCGTAACGTTTCACGGTCGCGATGATGGTTTTTTTAACCGTTACACCAGCATGGAGAAGGTGAAGAATACTAAAGAGGAAGTGGAGATTACGGTGTTAAAAAGAGATTCGGCAGGAAACCCGCTGAGTGTTTTAACCAAAAAGGATGGGAAGCCTTTTACTTACCAAACCTATAAATACGAATATTGGGGACCTGAACCGGTTAAGAAAATTAAAACCAAAGCATCTAATATTCAGGATGAACCGGAATGGGTAGTGCAGGAAGTTTTTGAGGCAGCCAGAACTGGCAACTATGCAAAGCTCTCCGGTTTATGTTGCCCTAAGCCTGACTGTTGGTACGATAGCGATACCGAAGGTATCTGCAATGTAAGCTCTGCTTCAAAAGAAAAACAGGATGAATTCAGAAGATTTTTTGAAAAATCGGAAATAGTGAGCGAGCCGGTTATAAAAGGCAATCTTGCAGAAATCAAAATTACGAATAATCAATACGGTATTCGGCAGGCAACCGTTCATATGGTAAAACTTTTAGGCAAATGCTATCTTGAACGCATGTAAGAAAGAAAGAATGACAACAACCGATTGGATAGGCTTTACCGGAGTAACACTAATGTTGTTCGCATATTTTTTAAACCTGCGCGGCATTATTAAAAGCGATGGCTTGCCTTATCTGCTCTTGAATTTTGCCGGAGCGGGTATTGCCTGTATTGCTTCTGTGCTTATCAACTACATTCCCTTCGTAATCCTCGAAGCCTGTTGGACCCTTGCTTCGGCTTATGGACTTTTTAAATTATTTAGCAAACCAAAATAAAACAGAACCTCAGCCCAGCATGAAAAAAATAAACACAATTATCCTTTGCCTTGTTCTTGCAGTAGTCACCGTTAATGCACAAAATACACCTGCCAAAGATTTTTACAGTAAAGAATTCGATTGGACTATTACCATTCCCGAAAATTTCGAATCGGTAAGTGCCGAGGAGTGGGCAAAGTTGCAAAACAGGGGAGCAGAGGCTATTGAAAGCACCACCGGTGAAAAAATAGAATCGAGAGCTAAAACAGTTTTTGTTTTCCGTACCGACCAACTCAATTGCTTTGAATCAAACTATCAACCCTTTGATGTAGCCATTGATGGTGACCATGCAGAATCGTGCAGACAGGTAAATGAAGTATTGTATCAAACCTTTGTTACACAAATGGAAGGCATTACGGTAGATACTGCATCTACTTATCAAACCATTGATGGTCTGCAGTTTTATACTACCGAAATAACGGTGGCCTATCCTACCAAAATGGTTCTGCATGTGTTTATGTTCAGCCGGTTGTTTGGTAAAAAAGAGTTTACCGTAAACGTGATGTATGTAAATAAAGAGAAAGGAAAAGTAATGTTAGCCGCATGGCGTAAATCTAAGTTCGGTAAAAAGTGGAGGTAGTATAATCGCAGAGCAAAACTATGGTAGGGCGAATTACTTTTTTAAGCGATAGAAGCATTCTCATCGATACCGGTCTTGAACTTATCGTTTACCGACCGGCTACTTTCTTCCCAAGGTTTGCTGCTCATTTGATAGATATCATTGTTATATTTCTTCCCAGCATTTTTATTCCGATTTTACCTTCGTGGCTTTACTGGAGCATGCTTCAAAGCGGCCCCGGTCAATCTACTTTAGGGCAGGATACACTTGGTATAAAAACTATTAGTGTTGATGGCTGCAAAATTTCTTTTGGTCAGGCTACCGGCAGGTTCTTCGGCAATTTACTTAATGTGTTCACTTTGTTTATCGGTTACCTGATGTTCTTTTTCAACGAACGAAATCAATGCCTGCACGATTATATATCCGGTTGTATGGTAGTGCAGGAAGTCAGCCGCACAGCTAAACCTGCTGTTTCAAATCCCCTCAGATTTTTACAGGCAAAAAATTTTTGAATTGTTTTTTGCTTTCGCATATCCGTTTACTTTTGCCGCGCTTTACCAATACATACTTATAAATGAACGATGGTAGTTTATCTGAAAAAGGAAAACGGAGGTCTGAAAAGGCTCAACAGCCCCGAGAAGGGATGCTGGATTCATTTATATGGTCCGTTCGGAACTGAGGAAACTCAAAAACTCAGCGAACAACTTTCTATTGACATAGATTTTATTACCGACTCCTTAGATATTGACGAACGCTCGCGCTATGAAAGTGAAGAAGGTGTTGATTTGATTGTATTAAAAACACCGCTGCCTAATGATGGCATTTCTGATATTGAAGCGAGCTACATTACGATCCCTATCGGAATTATTCGCACGGCAGATAATCTGATTACCGTTAGCGCGTACAAGAACGATGTAATTGAATTTTTCCTGAACACACCGCCAAAGAATTTTAATCCGGATGATGTGGAAGGAACTATCCTTTCCATTTTTGAACGTAACGTGACCATGTTCCAGCAGTTTTTAAAGAATATCAACAACGAGCGTTACGCTTACGAAAAGGCCTTGTATAAATCTTCGAGCAACGATGATTTGACTAAGTTGCTGAACATTCAAAAGAGCTTAATCTACTTTGTAACCAATCTTCGTTTCAACGATTTACTGTTGCTTAAAATTCAGCGGAGTAATTTTTTAAAAATAAAAGATGAAGACAAACTCGATTTGCTTGCCGATATAATTATTGAAAACCAGCAGGCACTTTCGATGAGTGAGATGTATTCGGATATTTTGAACGGAACGATGGATGCATTCGCTTCTATTATTTCCAACAACCTGAACGAAATCATGAAGCGGTTAACCTCAGTAACCATCTTGCTTACCGTTCCTATGTTAATTGCCAGCTTGTTCGGCATGAACGTAAAGCTACCGGGTGAAGAGCATCCGTATGCTTTTGTGTTTGTGTTCGGTATCTGCATTCTTATCTCCGGTTTAATGGGCGGCTACTTTGTAAAAAAGAAGTGGTTCTGATTCTATAATTTTCTTCTACCTTCGAATTACAATTATTTCTATGCAGCAATACCTTGCAGAAATTACCTTACCGGTTCATGCTACTAAAGATTATTTGGAATTAATTCCACAGCAGCGGAGTTTTGTGGAGAGTATGTTTAAGTGTGGCTTGATTACAAGCTATGCATTGGCACTTGACCGGTCTAAAATTTGGGTAACCTTTGCTACTCCTACTATGGAGGAAGCAGAAGCCATCATTCGTAAATTTCCTCTTTCCGATTACATCAATTATTCGATGCA
>Ga0114969_10003257_pt1 | contig 13133 bp, 14 predicted proteins | sample M_130807_MF_Meta_FD_87316 | JGI IMG/M metagenome (GOLD analysis project Ga0114969, IMG submission 87316) | Freshwater microbial communities from Lake Montjoie, Canada to study carbon cycling - M_130807_MF_MetaG | ecosystem: Environmental > Aquatic > Freshwater > Lake | place: Lake Montjoie...
ATTCTGTTTAAATCATTTCCAACAAATTCTGCCATTAAAGCGGCAGCGGGTTCGTTTATTTTAAATCCTTCCTCTTTAATGTGGTTCTCAATCCATTGTGGAAGTTTGCTGTCATAGATTTTATCCGAAGTTACAAATACTGAATGATCAACAATTGTTTTAACAAATTTTTTTCGCTTATCTAATTTCTTGTGTTTATGACAAATTACCAAAATGGTTGACTTCAATGGTTTTTCGAAATACGGAATCATCATTTCCCAGTCATCTACTTTTATATTCTGTGCTTCTTTAACAATCACTACCTGGTATGTACCCATCATTGGGTATCCGCGTGCGTAATCATTTATTTGGTTAACATTGGTGTCTTTTCCATATAAAACAAACTGATTAAAGCTTTTTTCCGAATCAGTTAATACTTTGTGTTCAATGAAATTACTGATGCTATCAATGTAAAAACCTTCTTCGCCCTCAAGAAAATAAACAGAGTGATAAATTTTACTTTTCAATTCTTTAATTACATCAGAAAATTCTTTTTTCATATAAATCAGAATCTCAAATGCTTTACCGTATGGCCGTTATTAATTAATTGTTTCAATGATTCAATGCCAATTTTTAAGTGATTTTCAACAAATTTTTCAGTTACAATTTTATCGCTTCTTTCCGTTTTAACCCCTTCCGATACCATTGGCTGATCACTAACTAGCAATAGAGATCCGGCAGGAATTTTATTGGCAAATGCAGTTATGAAAATTGTGGCGGTTTCCATGTCAATTCCCATAACTCGAATTTTCTGAAGGTATTTTTTAAAAACATCGTCGTGCTCCCAAACTCTCCGGTTTGTACTATATACTGTTCCTGTCCAGTAATCTTGTTTGTTATCGCGAATAGTTGTGCTTATTGCTTTTTGCAAAGCGAATGAAGGTAAGGCAGGAACCTCTGGAGGGAAATAATCATTTGATGTTCCTTCGCCTCTTATAGCAGCAATCGGAAGTATTAAATCACCTAATTTGTTTTTCTTCTTAAGCCCACCGCATTTTCCTAAAAACAAAACAGCTTTAGGTTGAACAGCACTAAGCAAGTCCATTATTGTTGCTGCATTTGGGCTACCCATACCAATATTAATTATTGTTATTCCTTCAGCAGTTGCATTATGCATTGCACGATCTTTTCCTTTAACTTCAACTTTATTCCATTTTGCAAATAATTCAACATAATTGCTGAAATTAGTTAGAAGGATATACTTACTGAATTCATTTATTTCCAGGCCTGTATAACGGGGAAGCCAATTGTCAACTATTTCTTTTTTTGTTTTCATTTGAAAAGTTCAATGGCTAAAAGTAATGATTACAATGATTATTCATTGTTGCTAACCTGTTCCTGATTAGCTTCGCCGAATTATGAAAGCTCTGCCTATAATATTTAAAGAATATTCTTTTCGTTTCCGAAAGCGTTCAGGTAAAGACGAAGTGTTTGATATTCTTAGAAAAAAATTTGTTGCGCTTACACCCGAAGAAAAAGTGCGGCAAAAATTAATTAACTATTTGATTTTTGATTTACAGTATCCGAAAGGCTTGATTGGAATTGAAAAAGGATTGAATGTAAACGGTAAACCTAAAAGAATGGATATGGTTGTTTATGACAGGGGAGGTTCTGCATTTATGATTTTAGAATGCAAAGCACCATCAGTAAACATTACGCAGGAAGTTTTTGACCAGGCAGCTATGTACAATCTTACCCTTAAAGTCCCTTATCTGGTTGTCAGTAATGGAAATATTACTTACTGTTGTAAAATTTATTGGGAGGATAAGGAGTTTGAGTTTCTGAATGAGTTTCCTAAAATAAATTAGCATAAAAGCAGAGTTTAAATAAAAAAACCGCAGCTGAATTGATGCGGTTTTTTTATTTCAATGAAAATAAGTATTAATCAACTTTAGTAAGATTAATTGTTTCATCTGTAACATAGGTGATACCGGAAAGTGTAATGGTATAATTTCTTGTCCATTTTTCAGATTTAGCTTTCATTTCTTCAACAGTATAAATTGATGCAGTTGTAGCTCCTGTTTCAGTAAAAGTCAATGTCTTATTATCCTTGCTGTATGACCAAGTAAAGGCTGTTGAGACAGTTCCATCATTAACTGTCCCTGTGCCATCATCTTTAAAAGTCATGCTTAAAGCTCCTGTTTGAGTGCTTGAAGCTGCACCAACAGTATTAATTATTGTATAGTTTGCATTCCATAAACCATCCTTTTTGGGAAGAATTTTGTTTGGTGCTTTTGAACATGCACTTAAAAGAATTGATAATGAAAATGTAATAGCTAATAAATTGCGTAATGATTTTTTCATGAGTTGTTTTTTTTAGGACGGTGAAAATAATAAGCAGAAACCGAAACGGTTAAAACAATATTCTTAAACTTAATATTTTTCCGAATTCAGCAATACAATTTTTAAAACTAAGTTCTGATATTCAATTTTTTTAGTAAATGATGAAAAGGAATTTTCCTTTTTCAGCCTGTTGACATCAGAAAATCCAAGTTGAGCTGATTTTTTTAAACAAGTAAATGCAGTTTGGTTGTCTCCGGATTTAGAAAAATAAATCGCTTTCAAAAACCAGGCATCAGGATTTTTTGCATCTACCAATTCATAAATTTTTAAAAAGTGATTTGCTGCGTTTAAGTTATTTTGATTGAGAAAGTTTTCAGAATATATGTAACCAAGCATACTTAAATAATTCAATTCCCTTGATGCAAGAAATCTAATGCTTGATGGATAACCAGATTCTTCTTTGTCTTTAAGTTCTTTGATTTTTTCAGTCCACTTTGGAATTTCCCAAATCTGAAATTGTTCATTGAGGGATTGCTGTTCAGCGGCTTCTTGTTTCAATACTACTGCATCAGTTATTCGTGTATTATACCACTCGTTGAAATCAGGAATTTCTTTTGGCTGATTCTTTTTTTCAATTAAATCTTGATTAGCAGCTTTTATTATTAGCCACTTCATTGCAATTTCAAAATATTTTTCATCTGGCCAATCATGTTTTCCATCATATATAAATAGTTGATGTGTAAACCCTGCATCGCTTAATTCTAGATCTGCCTGAACCATTGAAAGCATATTAAAATCTTTGTTCCCTGATAATAGAAAGATTTGAGGCATGTTTTTAATTTCTGAAATTCTTTCGCTGAATGGAGAAGCACATGCAATAACCCCTCTAATAGCAGAATTATTAAAGGCAAAAGTGCAGGCCACTTTAGAGCCGCCTGAAAAACCTGAAGTAAAAATCAACTTTGAATTAATGTTGACCCGTACAGTAACATCTTTAAGAATTGCAGATGCAATATTTTGTGTTTCTGTAAGAGACATTCCGTTTTGTGATTTGTTTGAACTGACGAAAACAAATTGATATTTATCGGATAGCATCTGATATTTTTTTAAGGGTAATTTTCCTCGTGCATGAGCATCAAAAAAAATAATTAAAGGAAAACTCTTCCCAATATCATAATCTTTTGGAAGATAAATTGAATAGCTCTGGAAGGTATCAGATGTATAGTTATTTACTGTTGATATTGTTTGGTTGATTATAGTTTTATCGAAATGATGAAATGTTTTTTCTGCGTGAATTGAATCCTGAGATGACGAATTGCTATTTTGCCGTTCAGAAATTTTACCTGAATCGCATGAATAAAAGCAAATACTAAAAGCAATTAACAGTAAAATCGGAAATTGATTTGTGGAATTAAATAGCACTTTTGAAAATAAATTTTCTGCGAAGGAACATAAAAAACATTTTGCTTTTGAAAATTAAATGATTGTATATTCTATTTTTGAACCGTGCAAAAACAATTACAAAACCCTGAATCGGGCTGTTTCTTGTTATCCGAGCCATACATGGCTGATGATAATTTTCGTTCAACTGTTTTGTTTTTATGCGAACACAATAACAAGGGCACTTTCGGTTTTGTTTTAAATCGACCTTTGGATTTAACCATTAATCAGGCAGTTCAGGATTTTCCGGAAATAAAAGCGCAATTATTTTTAGGAGGACCTGTGCAAAATGATACACTTCATTTCTTGCACAGCAGAGGCGATTTAATTGAAGATAGTATTGAAGTTATTGAAGGTGTTTTTTGGGGTGGAGATTTTGATAAATTAAAAGTGTTGCTTGATACCAAACAAATTGCAGAAGATGAAGTGAAATTTTTTCTTGGGTATAGCGGTTGGGACAATGGTCAATTGGAAACGGAATGCGAAGAAAAAGCATGGATTATTGTAGAGGCAAGCAGTGATTATATATTTTCAAACGAATCAAATAATATGTGGAGGGCTGTTTTAAAAAATATGGGCGACAAGTTTAAATTGTTATCTAATTTGCCAGATGATCCAACATTAAATTAATTTTCGCTTATTATTAATATTGAAATACCAATAAAGCAGTTTTATAAAAAATAATTTATGAAGAATATAATGTTGCGTGATGATGCCTTAAAAGAAAAGGTAATTGTAGTTACAGGAGGAGGCACAGGATTGGGTAGAAGTATGAGTGAAATGTTGTCACAGCTTGGCGCTTCTGTAATTATCACCAGTAGAAAAAAAGATGTTCTTGAGAAAACCGCGAATGAAATTGCAGCATTAACCGGCAATAAAGTTTTTCCGCTTGTTTGTGATGTGCGGAAATATGAGGAGGTTGAGAGCATGTTGAATAAAACAATTAGCGAATTTGGGAAGGTTGATTCGCTGTTAAATAATGCAGCAGGTAATTTTATTATGCCAACTGAAAGACTTACACCTAAGGCATTTGATACAGTTGTTGATATTGTTTTAAAAGGTACTTATTACTGTTCGTTAGCTTTTGGAAAATATTGGATTGATAAAAAAATGTCTGGTAATATGTTGAACATAGTAACAACATATGCTTTTACGGGTTCGGGTTTTGTAGTTCCATCTGCCTGTGCAAAAGCAGGAGTGCTGGCTTTAACCCGATCACTTGCCGCTGAATGGGCAAAATATAATATTAGATGTAATGCAATTGCTCCCGGGCCATTTCCAACAGAAGGCGCTTGGACAAGATTATTTCCCGAACCTCTGCAAAAAATAATCGACCCAATGCAGCGCTTACCAATGAAAAGAGTCGGTAATCATGAAGAGTTAGCTAATCTCGCAACTTATTTGTTATCGGATTTTTCAGGTTATATTAATGGGGAAGTTGTTGTTATAGATGGTGGGGAATGGTTATATAACGCAGGTCAATTTACTCACTTCGATAAAATTCCAAAAGAAGCCTGGGATATATGGGAACAAATGAGGAAAGGTTAATTTCCTTTAAAGTCTGCTGCTCTCTTTTCAATAAAAGCTTTCATTCCTTCTTTTTGATCTTCTGAAGCAAAGCACAGATAAAAATTCTTCCGTTCAAAAATTAATCCTTCATCTAATGATGTGTTAAAAGCAGCAAGCACTGCTTCTTTGGCAAGTTTAATTGCAACGGGTGATTTATCTACAATTTGTTTTGCTAATGTGAAAGCTTCTATTAAGTACATTTCATTTGGTACAACTTTATTTATTAAGCCTGCTCGTAATGCTTCATCTGCAGTTATAAATTTCCCGGTTAAAACTATCTCCATTGCTAATGCTTTTCCTACAGTTCGTGTTAATCGTTGGGTTCCACCTGCACCAGGCATCACTCCAATTTTAATTTCAGGCTGTCCAATGCGAGCAGATTCAGAAGCAATTATCATATCACAATGCATCATTAACTCGCAACCTCCACCCAAAGCAAATCCTGAAACAGCTGCAATAATTGGCTTTTTAGTTTTTTTAATCTGGTCCCATGTGCTGAATTGATCAATACTCATCATGTCAATAGCAGTTTTATCAGCCATCTGTTTTATATCAGCTCCAGCAGCAAATGCCTTTTCGTTTCCGGTTAGTATTATTGCACGAACCTCATCATTGTTATCTAATTCTTTTAATGCATCTCGCAATTCTCCCATAAGTTGAAGGTTCAGTGCGTTTAATTCTTTCGGACGATTGAGCTGAATAAGAGCAACATGCTTTTCTACCTGTGGATTAACAATTATGAATTCAAATGACATATTAAAGAAAGGTTAAAGAGTGAGTAATGAGAGTGTAACGGCAAAAATAATCACAGCAATTTTTTTGAAAGTATAAGTATGTTTTCCACTTTCCGATTCAAATAAAATGGTTGTAGAAACATGCAGCAAAGACCCTGCAACAATTGCAAGAAATAGAGGGTAGTAATTACTAGATGTTTCCTGTATAAAAGAAGAGACCAAAACTCCTATTGGAGCAATTAACGAAAACAACAAAACAATAATCAGGGTTATCTTTTTTGTGAATTTGGAAAAAAGAAATATGCTGGCTAATGCAAATCCTTCCGGAATTTTATGTAAAGCAATTCCATAAAGCAATGACGAATGTTCATGTTCGCCTGAATGAGGTAATGCGGCTGGAATTCCATCAAAAAATGAATGGACACTTAATCCAACAAAAAGAGAAATTAGAAAAGTATTGCTTTCGCTGTGATGATGAAAATGTCCATGCTCAATTCCATGAGTGGCCTGTTCTAAAAAAACCTGAATAAAAAATCCAATTAACATAAACAAACCTGCGTTTATGCCTTGCGTTTGAAAAATTTCTGGAAGAAGATGCAACAGCATTACACTGAATAAAAAAGCACCACTAAATGAAAGTATGAGTTTGAAATTGGCATCGTCTTTCTGCCTCACGATTAAAGCAACAATTGCTCCGATTAGAGGAGCAATAAACAAAATGAAAATTTCAAACAAATGATTCATAACAAATGCGAAGTTGATTTCTTTAGCCAATAATTAAGAAAATATGAAACAGAAAATCCTGAAATAATTCCAACAATTGCTCCTCCAAAAATATCTGACGGATAATGATAGGCTACATATACTTGCGCAAACGAAATTGTTGCAGCCCAAATAAGAAGAATCCAAATCAGCCAGTTGATTTTATTTTTGAAGATTATTCCTAAAAAAACTGCAACTGCAAAATGATTAGCTGCATGTGATGAAACAAAGCTGAATCCACTTCCACATGTTATAATGTTGTGAATATGTGAAACCAACTCTGGATTTTGACAGGGGCGCATACGATGAAATAAAGGTTTAAAAATCCCACTGCTTATAAAATCAGAAATTCCTACAGTAATAAATGCCGCAATTATTACCATCCAGCTTTGTTTTCGGAAATAGTAAATAATGAGAAAAATGAAAATAATATATAGCGGTATCCAGAAGTATTTATCACGAAGCCAGGGCATTAAAAAATCAAAAAGCGAATTGCTTATTCTTTCATGAAAGAAAAGGAACAATTTTTTATCCAGTGAAATCAACCAGTCAATCATTTTGTTTTTGAGCTAGAATGATTAACCGTTCGGAATTTTCATCGTATACATTTAGTTCATAATCTCCAAAAACTTTTTCGGTAATTAAACCAAAAGGGGTATAGAATTTTTCAAAATCTTTTAATTCTAATAATTGAACGCATTCTTCAAAATCAAACTCCTTAAGCCCATCTTTTATATGAATTGATTTATTCACAAAATTATTTTCAATTTTTCGCTCAATAATAAAGTCAACTTCAGCGGCTTTAATTTTGTCAGTAGATTTTAAATTTTTTACAAGCTTCATTTTATTAAAAAAATCAATCACTAAAATACCACCCGGTTTTAATGATTGAGAAATTGATTGCATTACTTTATTGTTTTCTTCTTCCGAATCAAAATAGCCAAAGCTGGTAAACAAGTTCATCGCTAAATCAAATTGATTTTTAAAAAGCGGAGCTCGCATGTCATGTTCAAAAAAATGAAGATTCGGTAGTTCATTTAATAAAGCTTCACAAATATTCCGTTCTGATAAATCAATACCGCTTACATCATAACCTAATTCAGCCATTACTACTGAGTGCCGTCCGTTACCACATGGTATATCCAATATTTTGGAACCTTTTTCTAAATGAATTTCTTTCAGAAGTTTTTTTATAAAAGAAGCAGCTTCAATTTCATCTCGATGTTGATACAATAATTTATAATAAGGTGAGTCAAACCAGCTTTCAAACCACTCTTTTTCCATATAAAATTTGAAAGCAAAGTTAAAAAGTCATTCCGTTAATACTAACTACTATTTATGTTTGTGATATTGTAAACAATTTCAAGTTTCAATTGTATATAAAGCATGATGAAAATAATTTTATTATTTATAATTCTGCCCTTTAATCTATTGGCGCAGTCGGGTGTTATTAAGGGAGTTGTGTTTAATTCAACTTCAAACCAACCAATTGAATTTGCAACTGTTGCTATTGAAGGCACTACTTTAGGAATGCAAACAAACGAAACAGGAAACTATGAATTCAAAAATCTACCTACTGGTTTATACAATTTAGTAGTAAGTTATGTTGGATTCAAAAAAAAATCGGTACTTGAAATTCAAGTTTCCAATGCAAAACCAGCAATAGTTGATGTAGCTTTAGATGAAACAGCCAGCGAATTAAATGAAATAGTAGTTCAAGGAAGTTCTTTTAACCGATCTGAGGAAAGCCCTGTTTCATTAAGAACAATTGGTGTTAATGAAATTAAAAGGAACCCAGGAGGAAATAGAGATATAAGTAAAGTTATACAATCATTTCCGGGCGTATCTTATACAGCAAGTTTCCGAAATGATATTATTATAAGAGGTGGAGCACCAAATGAAAACAGGTTTTATTTGGATGGAGTGGAAGTTCCAAATATTAATCATTTTGCTACTCAAGGAGCATCTGGCGGCCCTGTTGGAATGATAAATGTTGATTTTATTAAAGAGGTTGAATTTTTTTCAGGAGCGTTTCCTGCAAACAGAGGAAATACCATGAGTTCAGTATTTAATTTTACACAAAAGGATGGAAGAAGCGATCGTCTTGGGCTTACTGCAACTGTTGGTTCAAGTGATATTGGAATAACACTTGAAGGACCTATTAAAAAAAAATCAACTTTTCTTATTTCAGTCCGAAGGTCTTATTTGCAATTTTTATTTAAAACTTTAGGATTACCATTTCTTCCAACATACAATGACTTTCAATTTAAGAACAGAATAAGAATTAATACGAAAAATGAAATTACAATTATCGGCTTGGCGGCTATTGATGATTTTGCTCTAAACCTATCAGCCGATTCAACTCCTTCCCAGAAATATATTTTGGGATATCTTCCTTCAAATGAACAGTGGAGCTATACTGGCGGAATAGTATACAAGCATTTTTCGAAAAGAAGTTATCAATCAGTTGTGGTTAGCAGAAATCATTTAAACAATACTTCATTTAAATATTTTAATAATGATGAGTCTCAGAATCTGATTTTAAAATACGCTTCGGAAGAGATTGAAAACAAGCTGAGAATTGAAAATACTTATAACCACAACGGTTTTAAAATTAATTATGGTTCAGGCTATGAATTTGTTCAATATAAAAACAAAACATTCAATCGGATTTCGATCCCATCAGGTATTCAGTTAATAGACTTCGCTTCAGAATTAAATTTTAATAAATTTTCAGTATTTATTCAAGCAACACGAGGGTTTTTTGGTGAAAGATTTATTGTTTCTTTAGGAGGAAGAACTGATTATAATGATTTTTCCAATGAGATGAATAATCCGTTGAAACAAATTTCGCCGCGATTTTCGCTCACCTATAATCTTTCTGAAAAAATTTCTTTGAATTTTAATTCAGGAATTTATTATCAGTTGCCGGCTTATACGGTTTTGGGTTATAGGGATTCCAATAATTTATTCGTAAATAAATTGAATGGAATCAAATATATATCTAGCAAACACTTGGTAGTTGGAACAGAATATAATACCAAGACAAACACCAGAATTGCAATTGAAGGATTTTATAAGTTTTATAATAATTATCCATTTCTTACCAACGATTCAGTTTCGCTTGCAAACCTTGGGGGCGATTTTGGAGTGATAGGAAATGAACCGGCAATTTCAAACTCTGAAGGCAAAAGTTACGGAATAGAGTTCTTGATTCAGCAAAAATATTTTAAGGGATTTTACGGTTTAGCTTCAGTTACTCTTTACAGAAGTTTATTTGAAAACAGAAATAAAGTATTAATTCCCTCAGCCTGGGACAATCAGATTGTAATTGCAATCACTACCGGAAAAAAGATTGGGAAAACATGGGAAATAGGAGCGAAGTGGAGATTTAGCGGTGGCACTCCTTATACGCCGTATGATGTTTCACGAAGTTCATTAATTTCTGTTTGGGATATATCAGGCAGAGGATTGCTTGATTATTCACAATTAAATACCTATAGAATAAAGTCATTTCATCAGTTAGATTTCAGAATTGATAAAAAGTTTTTTTTAAAAAAGATAAATCTGAACACCTACATTGATATTCAGAATGCTTATAATTTTAAATCCGAAGGTCAGCCATATTTAGATGTGCAGCGCGATGAATTTGGAAATCCAACTGTCAATCAAAATGATTTGCTCAGATATAATACAACACTTATAAAAAATGTATCAGGAACAATTCTCCCAAGTATTGGAATTGTTTTGGAATTGTAACTCAATAATGAAATTTTAAATTCTGTTTCAGATCAGAATTCAAACTTAATAAAACAGGACAGGTTTTGGCAGTGTGTTCCAGAATGTCTTTTTCTTTTTGTGAATAATTATTTGATGGAAAATAAAAGTCCAGATGCACTTCTGAAATTTTTCTTGGATTAGTTGACATTATTTTTAGTACTGTAACTTTTGTTCCATCCATTAAAATATTATGAGTTCGTGCTGCAATTCCCATAACCGTTAAAGCACAGCTGCCACAAGCAGATGCTACAATATCTGTTGGCGAAAAAGCTTCTCCTTTTCCATTATTATCAATTGGCGCATCAGTGATAACTAATTCACCGGATCTCAGGTGTTTCATTTCACAACGCAATTCACCCTTATAAATTATTTCTGATGTCATGTTAAAACTATTTTAAATCATCGTTTTTTAAGCAAACCAAAAGTATTAATATTGATGTGTGAAAAAAGCATTTGTAATAATTGCTGTCTTAATTATCTCAATTAATGCAACTGGACAATCAGTTAGCAAGGACATGCTTTTTGAAAAATTCTGGTCCTCGGGTTTAAATATTACAAATAGCGGATTTAATTTTAATTACGCCAGAGGGCAAATTACTAATGTTCATACCCGCAAATTTTTCGAAGTTGAATTTACAACAATTCATCACCCTAAGGAATACAAGCAAACTCAGGATTTTGGTTTTTCTCAGGTTGGAGTTCCAAATCCTAAACCTTTTGTTTATGGTAAGGAGAATTCGTTTTATAATCTGAATATTTCCTATGGGGTTTATAAAGAACTAGGAAGAAAGGCCGATAGGGCTGGGGTTAGTATTGGCATAAAAGCAATAGGAGGTTTCTCTCTTGGAATTTTAAAACCCTATTATCTTGATCTATTATACCCGATTGATAATTTTTCTGCGAATCTTGTTTCTGAAAGATATTCTGAAATTAATAAGGATAAATTTTTGGATGTAAACTCAATTTATGGTGGATCAGGTTATCAATATGGTTTAACTCAATTAAAGTTTATTCCTGGTTTTCATTCTAAAATAGGATTGCATTTTGATTATGCTATTTATGATGAGTATTTAAAATCAATAGAAGCAGGTGTTTTTTTTAATGCCTACTACAAGAGTGTTCCACTGATGATATTGAAAAAAAACCAGCAATTTTATCCTGGTATTTATGTTGGTTTTGAGTTTGGTAAAAAGTCTTAGTAATTGAAATGATTGAAACTCCTGGAGTAAAACCCGAAGAAAGAAGAAGAAAACCAGAGTGGCTTAGGGTTAAATTGCCGACAGGCGAAGGGTATAGGCATGTTCGATCTTTGGTTGATCAATATAAACTTCATACAATTTGTGAAAGTGGCAATTGTCCAAATATGGGCGAATGCTGGGGAGCAGGAACTGCAACATTTATGATTTTGGGAAATGTATGTACCCGGAGTTGTGGTTTTTGTGCAGTTAAAACCGGAATGCCTACTGAATTAGATTGGGATGAACCCCGCAGAGTTGCTGAGGCAATTAAATTAATGAAAGTTAAACATGCTGTTCTCACTTCTGTCAATCGTGACGAAATGAAAGATGGCGGAGCAGCAATTTGGTCAGCTACTGTAAAAACTGTCAGGGAAATTAGCGTTGGCACAACAATGGAAACCCTTATTCCTGATTTTAAAGGGAATGTTGAAAGTGTTGAAAAAATAATTGAAGCTGCTCCTGAAGTGGTTTCACATAACATGGAAACAATTAAAAGATTATACAAGCATGTTCGTCCACAAGCTAAGTATGAAAGATCTCTAAATGTGATAAAACAGTTAAAGGATGGTGGAATGCGGACAAAATCCGGAATAATGGTAGGCCTTGGAGAACAAAAAGATGAGGTTTTACAGGCTATGGATGATTTGCTTGAAAATGGATGCGATGTGATGACAATCGGGCAATACCTGCAGCCAACAAAAAATCATTTAGAAGTAAAAGAATGGATACATCCAGAGATCTTTAAATACTATAATGAAGAAGGAATGAAAAAAGGATTTAAGATTGTGGAAAGCGGTCCATTAGTTAGATCTTCTTACCATGCTGAAAAGCATTTAAAATAAAACTTGCGGTTGTCAGATAAAGTCACATTTTTGTCACAAAGTTTATAAATGAAATAAAAGATCATTTTCATTTATAATTTTAAAATTCAATTTGAAAAAATACCAAAACATGAATAATAAAATTAAAATCTCAATCTTCATTTTAATGGCTACGGCCACTGCTACGCTTGTAGTTTTTAATTTGAAGAAAGCCGAAAAACATTTTGCTGAGCAAAATGAAATGGAAAATGAATTGCAGGAGGAAAGAATGGAAATTGCTGGAGCAGCAAATTGGTGGAATACCATGCGTGCAAATCAAATAACGCATAGTATTGATATCATGGATATACAAAATGCACGAAAGACTGCCGATGAAAATTTATCAAATGGAGAACGGGCTTTAAACCTGACTTGGGAAGAAATGGGCCCTGATAATGTTGGTGGTCGTGCTCGCGCTATTCTTTTCG
>Ga0114969_10003259_pt1 | contig 13131 bp, 13 predicted proteins | sample M_130807_MF_Meta_FD_87316 | JGI IMG/M metagenome (GOLD analysis project Ga0114969, IMG submission 87316) | Freshwater microbial communities from Lake Montjoie, Canada to study carbon cycling - M_130807_MF_MetaG | ecosystem: Environmental > Aquatic > Freshwater > Lake | place: Lake Montjoie...
GTCTCAATAGGTAGTTGTGATTGAAAAATGAGCCGATACAATATAATCGTTATGAGAATAAAACTGAAAATTAATCCAACACCGAAGAAAAAAGTACAGAGTTCATGCACCCACTCATATGGAAACTTTAAACCGATAATTGGAACATCTAATGTGCCTGCTATCGGAATAATCCAAACAGGCATTGCATTTGCTGGGTCTTGCTGTTTATCCATCCATTTTCGTATAACCATAAAAGAAAAACTAAACATTAACAAAGTGCCTATTATCCATATTGCAAATGCTATCGTCATATTATAGGGCAATATAATTCCGGGTATCAATAATAAGGAGATGATAAACGCTCCAAATAAACTTACAGAAACGGGATGTTCGAACTCTTTTTTTACTAAATCTTTATGGATTTTAATTTTAAGCAAATACAGCGTTGTAAGGACAACAAAAGCAAATAAAGTTGTAAAACCTATTATTTCGCCAATGTATTTTGGGAGCTTCCAAATGTCAGAAGCCAACCTCCAACTAAAGCACAGGCCACTCAAACCCATAATAGCGCCAAAGAAACTAACGGGCAAAAATTGAATAAAAGCATTCTTTTTGTCATTCATTATAGTAGTCATCAATTGATATTTTTTTATTTTACAGTTTATTTGTAAGTTCACAAAGGAAGTAAAAAAAATGAGAATACAATCCGTAATTATATTAATTCATGAACAGATAATAAAACCCATAAATAATATTTTTTTTAATTCTCCAATTTTTGTTTTTTGATTTACAGCACGATAAACCCTTTAAATAACTATTAGGCGCCTCCTCCTCCAAGCATAATAACAAGGTTTTAATTTTTATATAATAAATAATATATTAGTTTTGGACTTTTAATAAAACATAAAAATGATAAAAAATATCAATAGAATCAGTATTTTATTACTGTCAATTACCACCTTACTATTTTCGAGCTGCAACAAAAAAGATGCTCCAATAAGTGATACTTCTGAAGAGTGTATTTTAGTAGCAAATAGAGGAAGTAGTAATTTGCATTTTATCAATGCGAATTCCAATACCGTAATAGCCACCATTGATATTGCTGGTTCAGAGCTGATGTACCCCATTTATGTGCCCACTAACGACAGAATTTATTTGGGCGATAGGGCGAGTAACAAAGTCTATATAATCAACCCTCAATCAAAAAAAGTTGAAGGGTTTATTGCAGTGGGTAAGGGTGTTTTTCATATGTGCGCGGATGCTTTAGGAAAACAACTGTGGGTGGTGAATGATTTAGATAGCACTATTTCGGTAATTGACTTAAAGAATAATTTAATTACAAAAACCATTAATTTACCGTTTGTGCCACATGATGTATTTTTAACTAATGACGGAACGAAGGCTTATGTATCATCATTGAATGGAACACCAGGGATACCTGACGAAGTTGTAATGTACTCAACTTCTTCGTTTTCAAAAATTGGAGGAAACAAGGTTGGAATAGAACCTCATTTGTTTCACTTATCCAACAGTAATAAGTTATTTGTGCCTTGCGAATCAGGTAGATTATATACCTTAAATGGAAATGACTTATCAATTATATCGAATGATTCCCTTTTTGGCGCTCATGGAATTTGCCCTTCTCCTGATCAGCAAACTATTTTTATTAGCGACATTCTCAATGCCCATATTTATTCAATGAATACATCAAACAGTATGCAAAACGGAACTGCCACAAATTCAACGATGCCCGCACCGCATAATATAGCCGTAAACTTGTCGGGAAATAAAATGTTTGTTACCCAACGTGGATCAAATTCAGTAATCGCTTATGCTATAAGTGCAGGTAGCATCTCCTTTATAAAAACCATTGATGTTGGAATTAATCCTTTTGGTATTGCATACTATCAAAGAGTTGTAAGCAAATAATAAATTAAGAATGAATAATACGACAAAATACGAAAGTGCTCTCCCCTCAGTAGCTATTATAGGGATGGGTTTTGCAGGTACTTGGCTTGAAATATATTTATTGGATGGCGCTAACACAGATATGACATTTTATGAAATTGAAACGCATCAGATAAGAAAAGGTGGGGGCATTGCTTACGGTGAATGCAGTGAAATACACCAAGTCAATTTGGCGCCTGAAAGAATGAATGGATTTCATGACCAAAAATATGATTACATCAATTGGCTTAATTCGGCTGACCGCACGAAATGGCCCGAACCATTTCAAAGTCAAATAGGCAACAAAGAAATAACTGTAGGAAGTAGCACTTTTCCTAGGTCAATATACAAGCTTTACAGTTTAGATCGTCTTGATGAAGCAAAACAAAGAGCCAAAGACAGGGGCTTGAATATTAGTTATATTTCTATTATGGCAGAAGCAATGGCCGTATCAGAAAAAAAAGAACGAACCACTATCCATTTAAGTGCTATGCTTAATTCTTGCGGAAAAGAATTACATGAAATGAATGCGGATAATGGCGAAAATCATCAAGTGATAACGGATATCTGGGTAGCAGCTACTGGCCATGGCCCGGCGATCGTCCCTTCGTTTATGAAAAATATTGCAACAAGTTTAAGGGCCACCATTGATCCATGGTGCCCTGAAATAGCAAGAAGAATGACTAACAGAGATCAAACCGAAAGCATTCTTTATATCGGCACTGGTATGACCACCTATGATCTTATTATGTTGGATCAAAAAAGAGGACATACAGGGAAAAAAATAATGATATCTCGCCACGGCGATATGCATTTTGTCTATAAAGATGGTGATGCGTTTAATCCTAAAGATCTAGCTTTTCCCGAAGCATTTGATAAAGCTAAAAATCGTGAAGAATTGCTAAATGGCAAGCCTGGAGAATACCCCGGCGCTATTGAAGAGTATACAAAGGCCATTGCTCCAGTTTCTGAAGGTGGTTTAGGCTTAACTTCAGAAGATGTGCTTCTTGTTTGGCAAAAACAAATACCAAAAATTCTGAATCACTTAAGTCCTAATGATATTCTTGCTTTATTCAGACATAAAACCATTATTAATACACGTTGCATTGGTATAGCCCCTGAAGTTGGAGTTGCAATGGAAAAAGCTTTCAACGAAGGGCTAGAATTATGGAAAGGAGATATTTTTGATATGGAAGAAAGAGAAGATGGAATATATGTAGACATTAACCGAACCGACGAAGGACATGAAAAACGCGAATTAATAAGATTCGATAGAGTCTCTTCAGGTATGGGAATGGGAAATGATTTCAATGTAATTAAAAATGAAATTCCACTTTGGAATGATATAATTGAAAATAACTGCTTTACCCAGCCACATCAATTTGGCGGTGTTGTTGCTGAAGAAGGGGGTAAATTTCCGGGTTCAAAAGCAGGTTTCACAGTTGGAATGCCTTTGTCGGGAACAAGAATTGAAAGGGGTTGCTTGCCGACCGTTTCGGGTTCAGTCATTACAATAAGAACAGATTTTGAAAGCGTAAGCAAAAGAATTATTAAACAATTAGCGGAACTTAGCAAACCATAGTAGAACGCGTCCCAACACAAAACTAATCCCATTCTGAAGTAGTATTGTGTTTGAACTTACTTGGCTTAATAATACCACTTGCGTAATTTTTGATTTTTTGATTTTCCCAATAAAGGCTGTGCTGCAGTTAACATGAGGCATTAACTAATTGCCTTTATAGATACGGCTTTACCTTAATAATTTAAGTATTTAATCCAAGGGCAATAGCAGCCAATCCGATATTAATAATTATGAAATAGAGGAAGCATGTCATATTAATTCTGCGGTTCATCTTTTTCTCATAGGCATCTGCTTTACCATCCGCAAAAATAACGGTGGGTAATATGGCCAATAAGGCCATCATCAGAACAATGATACATAAGCAAACGGTATTAATTATCTCTGCAAAAGTAAATATTTCAACTGTCGGGAGCTTTTGAGCAAGAATGTAATTTGCACCTGCTGTAGTAAACAGAGCACCCACAGTATATCTGCTTGGGTCCGATACAAAGGGGGCAATAAAAGTAACAATAACAGCAACATAAAGCACAATGAATAATTTCAGAATGCTTGATAATCCGCCACGTGAAATTCTCATTGCCATTCTTAATTGCGAAAAATTAACTTTATAGCCCGCATTTAAAGAAGGGTTGCCTCTCGCTGATTTGTAGGCATGTGGCTTTTCAATCAATTGATAATTTGTGCGTCTTTCATATCCATTGATCATCACTCTAGAACTAATCTTTGAATCGAGTGTATCTGGCACAAAAACGAGTTGGTCACGGTCTAGCCATTTGTGTTCAATTGGTATAATCAAATCATGTTGGTCTACCGGATAAAGTGAAACATCAAAAAACTGGGTATTCTTTGCTTTAACTAAATATTGTATATATTGCGTATTGCTTACGCTGTCGTATGCGGTTTGAACAATTTCAGAAGAGATAATATCGCCATTTATTATTGAAAAAGGAATCTCATTTTTGTGTTCAATATTATTTTCACCCAAAAAATCAATATGTTTTGGATTCCAATTGAACCAAACATAAAACTCATAATTCCATCGGGATTGTTTTATATCTAAATCTTCAATTCTTTCGAGATAGATTCCTAACTTAACTTTTTTAACATTCGCACCGAGTTCGGTGTGCTCTGCAGATGTTTTACCAGGATCTGGGGAATTGGCATCCATGGTTTGAAACATATCTTTCTTTACTTTACTAGCAATTTTAAATAAATGGTTTGATAGTAAAAAGGCTGAAATACAACAAGCTACTAATAGAAAGATAAAAATGAAATTGAGTATAAGGTGGCTTCTGGTCTTGTTTTTTTGGCGAAAAGTATTGAATAATTTTAATTTCAAAATTAATTTTTTTGCAATTATATTTTTAATATTCTGCAGTGGTGTTAATTTTATATTAAGTTTAAGTCAAGTAGGATTTTTGCAATTATTTTAATTGTTTATTTGCAGAATGAAATTGAGCTTGAAATTTCTTGCATTTGCCTTTATAATATTTAGCAATAATTTTATATTGTATTCCCAATATATTGGAACATGGAATGTGCTTCAACTAAAACATAAGTTTCGCACAGATTGGACAATCAATGGTGAAGTACAATTGCGATCTTTAAGCTTTTATAATCAGTTTCATTATTATGAGTTTAAAGCATCCATTCAAAAGCAAATTAAAAAGGACTTCAATGTTTCTTTGGGTATGGGGAATTACAACACGTATAGTCCTGGTGGAAATTTTCATTCCCCCCAAGTGGCTAATGAAATTCGTATAACAATTCAGGCAACATTAAATCAAAATGTTGGAAAATTGGAGATTGAAAATCGCTATAAAGTTGAAATACGAAAATTCCCAACTGATGTGAGATATAGAATTCGTTACCGTTTGGGATTGACCTATCCAATTCGAAAAGATGGCAAAATAAAAATCAATTTGGCGAATGAATTGTTTAACAGTTTTTCAAAGCAGGCGTTAGCCAACCAATCTATTTTTGAGAAAAACAGAATGGCAGTTTTGTTGCAACTAAAACCAAAAGAAAACCTTCAAATTTCCATTGGTTATCTGAAACAATATGATACCCGTAATTTTGATGAAACTGGAAAGCATTTTTTTCAGTTGATAACAGCTATAAGTCTATAATTGGGAAGCATTACTTATTGTTGTTAATAGTTTTTTCGTTTTATTAGAAAAGTAATCAAAGTTATAACTTGCGAGTTTGGGTTGTCAATAACTGCTTTTATTATCGCCTATTCGTATTGTCTAACTCAACTTTTCATGTTTTTTTGTTTCTACAAGGTTGTTTCAGCAGATTGGCAGCTGGCGAAATTTTGCACAAGCTTCGCTAATTGATGTTAATTGAATGATTTTTCTAATTGTATTTTCTTCAAGTTTCAACCTCCAGCATTCAAACAAATGGATGCGTTTAAATTTTAATGATAGCTTATACGCTGCTAAAAAATTATATATTTGATGCTAAAAAATTTAATGTGGTAAAACTTTCTAAATCATTATTAACGGTTCTAATAACCTTTTTTAGCCTAAACATCTTAGCACAAATACCAAATTACATACCAACAAGTGGTTTATTGGCTTGGTATCCATTCAATGGTAATTCATTGGATGAAGGAGGTAAAGCATTTATTGTATTAATAAAAATGCAACACTTACAAAGGATCGCTTTGGCAAGGTAGACAAGGCATTCTTTTTCGATGGCACAGCCAGTCTTACCAGTCAAACAGGTACAAGTCCTAGTAATTTTACATATTCAGGTTGGTTTCAGTTCACGGAAGTTACAGATGGTTTACTTTTTATGAGTACCTATAGCGGTAACAAATTATTTGGATTCAGTGCTGCAACAGAATCTAACACACTAAGGGCTCATTATATTCCAGTTAATAGCCAAAAGAATCTAAAGTTTGTAATATCACCGACAATTTGGAACCATGTTGTAATGACCTACAATGGCACAATTTTAAAAACCTATGTTAATAATGTCTTTGTTGATTCAATATCCTCCTCTTCACCAGGAACAATTCCCAGTGTTGGATTTTCAATTGGAGGCTATGTAGATATTTTTTTTAAGGGGAATATTGACGATGTTGCCATTTGGAATCGGATATTATCAAAGAATGAAATGACTGGACTCAATAAAGCTTGTGTTCTCAATATCACAAATAACCCATCGGATACAACTGTTAAAGAGGGTTCTGATGCAGAATTTATAATTTCCGCATCGGATATTTCAGCTACATATCAATGGCAAATAGATTTTGGATCTGGTTTTCAAAATCTAAATAATTCAACGCAATTTAAAGGCGTGGCTAATGACACATTGGTTGTGATGAATGCCAATATTTTAAATAACAATCAACTTTTTAGATGTATATCTTCTTTAGGTGCTTGCAGGGATACATCTGAGCCCGCTATTTTGAAAATAAAAATCGCTAGTGGAACCAATAGAGTTATCGAAACTAAGACAATCTATCTTTATCCAAACCCAGCAAGCAGCCAAGTTAATTTAGTTGTGGATTCAAAATTTTTAGGTTTAAATTATACTATAAAAGATGTGTTTGGGTCTATTGTAATTAAATCTAAATTAATTCAAGAAAATACTAGTATTAATCTAAATGGACTATCAAACGGTTTTTATTTCCTTGTGATAGATGGCATAATACATTATAGGGCTAAGATTATAAAAAACCAATAGGCAAGCGATTTTTTTCGTACGTTAATACTTCAATTTTATAATTCAAAGCATAAAAATTACAACTAAAGAGTAAGGCTTTAGGCCTTTTATTACAAAGGTTTGCATTATTTTGTAAAAAAAGTTTTGCACTTTATTAAAATTCACTATTTTTGCACTCCCCAAATAAATACACCATGGATTTAATCAAATTTGTTGAAAAAGAATATTTAAAGACTGAATTACCAACTTTTAAAGCTGGCGACAGAGTTACAGTTCACTATAAAATTAAAGAGGGAGCTAAAGAAAGAATTCAGTTGTTCCAAGGTGATGTCATCCAAAGAAGAAATAGTGGCTTAGCTGCCACATTCACAGTGCGTAAAATCTCTAACGGTGTTGGTGTTGAAAGAATTTTTCCTTTACACTCTACCAACATTGATAAAATAGAAGTCAATAAAATTGGTAAAGTTCGCAGAGCTAGAATATTTTACTTACGCGATAGAAGCGGTAAATCTGCAAGGATTGCCGAAAAAAGATAATATCTTTAAAAAGAGGTTAATAGTTTTCATAGGTAACGAGAATGGTCGACAGAAATGTTGGCCTTTTTCGTTGGCATACATCACATATTCATATAAATATTGAACAGTCAAAATTTTTTTAACTCTCTTTCAAACCCTTATCAATATTATCAATACCAACATTCAAAACCTTTTTTGAACTTATCAATACTTACCTTACCTTTGTAATCTAGAATTAGTCTAAATAAAAATGCTTAATCTCCCTATCTATCTTGATAATAATGCTACTACACCAATGGATCCGCGTGTGTTAGAAGCCATGATACCTTTTTTTACTCAGAATTTTGGCAATGCTGCTAGCAGAAATCACCCCTTTGGTTGGAAAGCAGAAGAAGCTGTTGATTATGCCCGCGGTCAAGTGGCCTCATTAATCAATGCCGATCCGAAAGAAATTATTTTCACTAGTGGCGCTACTGAATCCAATAACTTAGCTATTAAAGGCGTTTTCGAAATGTATGCCGAAAAAGGCAACCATGTGATTACCATTGAAACCGAACACAAAGCGGTTTTAGATACCTGTAAGCATATCGAAAAAGCTGGTGCTGAGATTACCTACCTCAAAACAAATGAACAAGGTTTAATTACACTTCAACAAGTGGAGGCAGCCATTCAACCCAATACAATATTGGTTACTATCATGTATGCGAATAACGAAATTGGTGTTATTCAACCCATTTACGAAATAACGGCCTTATGTAAATCAAAAGGGATTTTATTTCATACAGATGCCACCCAAGCAGTTGGTAAAATTCCCGTGGATGTTGTGGCAGATGGCATTGATTTGATGAGCTTTACTGCACACAAAATGTACGGACCTAAAGGCATTGGGGCATTGTACGTGCGCAGAAAAAATCCAAGGGTTAAAGTAACTGCTCAGATGGATGGCGGCGGTCATGAACGCGGCATGAGAAGCGGTACCTTGAACGTACCAGGAATTGTTGGTTTGGGTATGGCATGCGAAATTTGTCAAAAAGACATGGCAAGTGATACCGCAAAAATCACCAAGATGCGCGACCGTTTAGAAAAAGAATTATTGGTTTTGGAAGAAGCCTATATTAATGGCAGTGTTGAACACCGTTTGCCGCATATCACCAACATGTCGTTTAAATATGTGGAGGGCGAAGGCCTGATTATGGGCGTTAAGAACATCGCAGTTTCTTCTGGTTCAGCATGCACCAGTGCTAGCTTAGAGCCTAGCTATGTTTTGAAAGCTTTGGGATTAGATGATGAATTGGCACACTCTTCTTTGCGTTTTGGTTTAAGTAGATTTACTACCGACGAAGAAATTGATTACGCCATCAACCACGTGAAAGAAGCGGTATTGAAATTAAGAGAAATGAGTCCACTTTGGGAAATGTTCAAAGAAGGTATCGATCTTAAATCTATTCAATGGGCTGAGCATTAATTCATAAATTATAAATAAACACAATTGTTAAATAAGAACACCTTCACTCATAAAAATACAAAATATTAAAAATGGCATATTCAGAAAAAGTAATCGATCACTATAGCAACCCCCGCAACATAGGCACACTAGATAAAAGCAGCAAACAAGTCGGAACAGGACTCGTAGGCGCTCCAGAGTGTGGTGATGTAATGCGTCTTCAAATTGAAGTAGATGATGTAACAGGTATCATCAAAGACGCAAAATTTAAAACCTTTGGTTGCGGCAGCGCTATTGCTTCTTCTTCATTGGCTACAGAATGGTTAAAAGGAAAGTCGGTAGATGATGCATTGAAAATTGACAACATGGACATTGTTGAAGAATTGGCTTTACCACCAGTAAAAATTCACTGTAGCGTGTTGGCCGAAGATGCTATTAAATCTGCCATCAACGATTACCGTGTAAAAAACGGTTTAGCTCCAATTGAAGATACTAAAAAACACTATTAAATTTATACAGTTATGTCTGCAGGAATAACAATAACAGAAAGAGCCACAGAAAAAGTTCACCAATTAATGAGTGAAGAACAAATGGGCCCTGATTACTTCGTTCGTGTTTCAGTAAAAGGCGGAGGATGCAGTGGCTTAAGCTATGATTTGGATTTTGATAATGAACGCAAAGAAACAGATCAGGAATTTCCACATGGCGATATTAAAATTATTTGTGATTTAAAAAGCTTTTTATACCTAGCCGGTACCGAACTTGATTTTACGGATGGTTTGAACGGAAAAGGTTTTAACTTTGTCAATCCAAACGCCAAAAGAACCTGTGGTTGCGGAGAAAGCTTTGCAGTTTAATTCTATCCTAAATATTACCAATCTTATCAAAAAATCAGGCATGGTCCTGATTTTTTTTGTTTTTTCTAAAATGCCAATCCAAGCGCAATCTAATGCCTATCAATTGAAAACAGGGATGGATTTAGGGATAGTCTTAGGGAGTTCAAGTGTTTTTACTTCGTGTTATTTATTACAGAAAAAAGTACAACCACTCAGCCAAGCAAGCCTACTACAACTCAATAGAAAGTCCATTAACGCTTTCGATCGAATAGCTACTTATCAATGGAATCCAAGTATCGCAAAAGTAAGCGATGGTGTGGCTATAGGTGCGGTACTCATGCAATCCTATTTTTATTTTAATAAGTCAACACGACCAGATGCCTTTAAAATTAGTGTTGTAACTTTCGAGAGTTTTATGCTTTCTCAAAGCATTGCCAATGCTTTAAAATTGACCAAACGCAATCGGCCTTTTTTATACAATCCAGAGGTACCAATGTCTTATAAAATAAAAAGTGATGCACGGATGTCTTTCTTTTCAGCTCATACTACCAGCGTTTCTAGTATGTGTTTTAGTTTTGCCTTTACCCATCAATATTACATGCCTAATAGCAAATACAACCAAGGCATTTGGATTTCGGCCTTTACACTGCCTGCGCTCGAAGGCTTTTTAAGAGTAAAGGCTGGTAAACATTACCCCTCTGATGTCATTACAGGTTATTTGGTAGGACTTGGTAGTGCCTATCTTATGCACCAATTACACAAGCGTTAGGCCGATGTTTTGCTTTTTGAATGAAGCATTCTATAAATGGGCAAGCCTAATAAAACCAAGCCTAAACCAATGCACGATTTTCCTGGCGATTCGTAAAGTGTGGTGAATACTAATACGATACTAAATGCCGTAAACATCAAAGGTAAAATGGGGTACAAAGGCACTTTAAATGGCCTTTTTGTGGTAGGCATTTTTCTTCTTAGTATAATAACGCCAAATGCACCGCAACCGTAAAAAATAAAGGCAACAAATACGAGCATTTCCGTTAACATATCGAAACTGCCCGTAATAATTAAAAGCACACACCAAAACATTTGCATGACAATGGCCTTGTGTGGTGTTTTGAATTTTGGATGAATATGGGCTGCACTTTTTAAGAATAGACCATCCATCGCCATGGCGTAGTATATTCTTGGTGCACTCATAAAACTATTGTTGGTGCTATTAAATGTGCTTATTAATATTAAGACGGAAATAAATAAACCCCCATAAATCCAAATGGTATTCATGGCCTCCACTGCAGCAATGGTATTTGATTGGGCCGCAATGTTTTGATAAAAGCCAATATCTCCAACTTTAAAAAAGGCCATATTGACCATTAAATACAGAACAATGACGGTAAGGGTGCCAAAGCTTAAAGCAATTGGAATATTTCTTTTCGGATTTTTTATTTCACCTGCTAGAAATCCAACATTGTTCCAGCCTTCATAGGCCCAAAAAGCAGCTACCATGGCTAAGAAAAACAAGGACATGAAGGATTTGTGCTCAACATTGCCTAATGCAACAAGTGGCGTTGTTTGATTAAATACCTGTGTGTTTTCACCATTAATAAACGACAGTATAATTACAAATAAAACACCTACAACTACAGCGCCGCCCAAAATATTGCCAATTTTTTCTCCATATTGAATGCCTCTGTAATTAATAAAAGAAAGTATGAGTACCAATGCAACGGCTAAAGTTTTAATGCCAAAATTTGCAAAGGGCATAAGGTCGAAGTCCTTGGAATGAAACAAGGTTATTTGCGCAATGGAATCGGGTAAGTTAGGAAGGGCCAAATGGTAACTATTCAACACATTGTTTAAGGATTCAGCAAAGATATAAGCCACTGCCGAGGCGGTAGCTGTTTGAATGACAGAGAAGGAAGCCCAACCAAATAAGAACGCAAATAATTTTCCATACATCTCTTGGAAATAAACATATTGACCCCCAGGTTTTGCAATTATACCTGCCACTTCTGCATTGCTTAAGGAACCCATAAGCGTTATTAAGCCTGCCACAGCCCAAGCCAACAGCACCCACCCACTGTGATGCAAAAGATCGCTCATGGCGGCTATTTTTTTAAATACACCACTGCCTATCATTCCACCGATGACTACCATGATGGCTGAAAATACGCCAAATTGTTGTTTTAAGTGAGCGTTCATTGTTGTTGTTTAATGGGAGAGGTGTTTGATTTTTGTTTGTAGGTCTTATTGATAACAATATGCATGGCCACATCACTTATAATTTTAAGAATTATAAACAGCATGAAAATGCTCGGATTTTGGTGGCCAAAAAAGCCGCCAAAAATAATGAATAAATGCATTGGAATAATGCGCAAGTAGGGTGTGAACATTAACTCACCGATATTGGTTTCTTCGCTGTGTTTGCCAAATCTTTGTTTAACGATATTAAGCAACTCACCAACTGCAAATGTAATCATGGCATACCGCAAAAATACTAAATCAGTATCGTTTTTAATGTTAATGATGTCAGATAAAAAAAGATAACAAACCAAGTGAAAAAAACCAAAGTGAAAGAGAAAAAAGAAGCTGATGCAGCCACTTGTTTTTGGCGTATTCTCAATAAGTTTATGATTGATGATGATACCCTTTACGGAATATTCTCGGAGGGTTAAAAGTTGGAAGAAATAACTAATGCCCATAACAATGCTTTGAAAAAAGTAGGCGTATAAGATTGTTTCAGCCGAAATAATATGTTTGAAATAAGCATAAGCCAAACCAATATTAACAAATAACAGGATGTAAATTAATGGGTCAACAAGGATGCGTTTTAACTTCATGAACAGAATTATGCCCCGAACCTAAATAAAAAATATGATAAATGCTTAATATTGGTCAAATTTGTATCCTTAATGTATACCCTTGCCGAAATTTCCGAAATGATGAATGCCCTTTTGAAGGGTCACCATGAATTGCAAAAGGATTGGCATTTGATCATAGATAGTAGAACAGTTGTGCAACCTGACACTGCCATTTTTTTTGCTTTACAAACTGGTCAAAACGACGGGCATAAATACATCGATGACTTAATTAAAAAGGGCGTTAACACATTTGTTGTTGCAAAAGATCATCCGATTCATGTGACACCAAGCACCA
>Ga0114969_10003262_pt1 | contig 13122 bp, 7 predicted proteins | sample M_130807_MF_Meta_FD_87316 | JGI IMG/M metagenome (GOLD analysis project Ga0114969, IMG submission 87316) | Freshwater microbial communities from Lake Montjoie, Canada to study carbon cycling - M_130807_MF_MetaG | ecosystem: Environmental > Aquatic > Freshwater > Lake | place: Lake Montjoie...
ATCACATTGGCAATGGCATACGCTGCAATCACCCAACTTACTTCGCTAAAAGTCGCCCCAAGATTGCCAGCCAGTGTAGTAGTTGCTACATTTACAATGGTCGTATCTATCAATTCCAATAATGAACAGAGTATCACCGTGAGTGTGATAATCACTCGCCGTGCACCGTATTCTACTAAACTATTTGGATCTGGATTACTCATAAATAAATGAAAACATTAAGACACACGAACTACTACTTTTACATTCATACCAGCACGTAACTCTTTGCTTTTATTTGTATTTTTAATGGATATTCGGACAGGTATTCGTTGTACTATTTTTACAAAATTACCAGAAGAATTATCTGGTGGTAATAAAGAAAATTTAGAACCAGTGGCGGCACTAAAACTTTCTATTTCCCCTTCAAAAATATCATTCGGATAAGCATCTACCTTGATGTTTACTTTTTGTCCCACTTGCATTTTTTCCAATTGGGTTTCTTTGAAATTTGCAGTGATCCAAAGTGAGCTTTCATCTACAATAGAAAATAAATTTTGACCTACTGAAACCAATTGACCCAATTGTACATTCTTACGCGAAACATAACCATTTATCGGCGAAACTACAGTGGCATAACTCCATTGTAATTTAGCAAAATCCAATTCAGATTGTTTCTGTTCGATACTCAATTGTGCCAATGAAATTTGCTTAGCAGCACTGCCTTCTTGCGCCGATGTAACGGCTGTTTGCACTTGGCTTACATCCTTTTGTTTTTCTGCAATTTGCAATAATTTTTCTGCCAATTCTTTCTCTGCTTGAATGCCTTCAAATTGTTGTTGTGTCACCGACTTTGAAGCCAATAAATTTTCATATCGTTTAAAATCTTCGGTAGCTTTCCATACACGGATTTTAGCCGATTCCATGTTTGCTTCTGAGGTACCAATATTACTTGTACTCACTTGCGATGAGGCGTTTGCAGTATGCACATTTGCACGTACAACTTCCAAATTTGCTTTCGCATTTTGCAACGCAATTTCGGCTTGTTTCACTTTAATTTGCAAGTCTCTATCATCAATTCGTAGCAAAGTATCACCAGCCTTGATATACAAATTTTCTTTCACGTTTAATGCGGTTACATAACCAGCAATTCGTGTAGTAATAGGACTAATATTACATTCGATTTGTGAATTTTCTGTGTCTTCATTTTGCAATGCATATTGTATTTTTTTGACACCAAAAAATGCGACAGTAAGTAATACAAAAACGATAATGATTTTTTTTACAAATCCTTTCTTTTTTTGGGGGGTGGTCGTGGTTTCTTCCATCTTAATTTATTTTATTCTCCTGTAGTTTTAATTAATTTTTGATATGCCAATGACGCATCAATACTAGCGTTGATGACATTGATTTCTGCTTGCAAAAGTTGAATATCTCCATCCAATAAATCGGTGATCACATTGATATGATTATCTACTTTATTTTTCAATACGCGTACATTTTCCATCGCATATAATTTAGCTTTATTGGCAAGATCTATTTTGAGTAAAGACAATTTATAATTTTTGTATTGGCTGTAAACCTCTTGTTTAATGGCATCTAAAAGAATATCCTTATTGAGTTGCAATTGAAACGTGTTTAATTTGGCTTCAGTAACTGCTGTTTTGTTGGTGTATAAAAGTGTAGGATTCCAAGTTACAGAAGCACCAAGATCCCAAGTTCCTTTGAAGGCAGCTTCATTCGGAAATACTCTTTGGTTCGGGTTATTTAAATAGCCGTTTCCGCCAACCGTAATTACAGGATATGCATTTCCGCTCACCACTTTGGTATTAAATTCTGCTGCTTTTTTTCGAGCATCTAAGGCTTGCAATTCTATCCTATTTTTCAGTGCCATTTGCAAATAGTCATCCGCAACTACAGCCGAAACAGTAAAATTATTTGGACTATTTAAAACCAATTTGGTAGAGGTATTCAAACCCAATAACAAATCCAAACTATAATTACTTACTTCCAAACTCGTTTCGATTTCTTGCAAGCTTGTTTCCAAATTCGATTTATTCAAGCTTGCTTTCATGACATCAATTTCCAATGCCATTCCATTTTTTTGAAAATTGGTGATGTCTGTCCATCGTGCATTTGCTTGTTCAATGGAATTCTCTACATATTTCTTGGATTGTACCAATTTCAGAAATTGATAATAAGCCTGTATGATATTGTACTTAATTTCTAATTTATCTTTATCTGCATCCAATCGAATCGCCTGCTCTAAACATTTTATATTCTCTTCCGTATTGGTTAATCTAAAACCATTAAAAATATTATAAGAAATAGAAGCACGATTCGAAAATTGATTGAGTATTTGCGGATTCAATGTCCTGTATACACCTGGCGCTAACTGTACCGTAAAGGGAGTTATATTGTCACTAAGGCGATTATACTGCGCTGATAAATTAATATTTGGAATAAATAAATTTTTCATTTGCTCCATTCTATTTTGTATCAATTCAATTTTATTGCGCGATACTTGTAAGGTTTTGCTATTTTGCAAACCCAATGTGATGGCTTCTTCTAGCGAAATGGACTGTGTCGTTTGTGCGATGGATGGTAAAAATACCAGATTCAATAGGAAGCTAAAGCCAACAAAAATCAATGTATAAAATCTTGTATTTCTCTGCATATATTCAGCCATTTGTAAGTCAGCCGACAAAAGTAAACATTCAAAGCAGATATACCGTATTAAGCTTGTGTGGTATGGGCTATTAACATATAAATTGAAAGTCGTAAGTAGAAAGTAAAAAGTCGTTTGTAAAAAGCATGCACAATTAAATATTAACAATTCACCTTTCAAAATGAACATGATTGTTTTGCTTATTGGTTAGACGCATCGTGGCCATCACAATAACCCAAAAAATCATAGTTCCGACAATACTTTTCTACTTCAAGCTTTTTATTACATTTACATTCTTATATTTTCCTGTGGTAAAAACAAAATCTAAGTCTTCAATATTTAGAAAAATAAAAAAGTTCATCTTCATTCTGTTGATCGCAAATTTGACTTTTATTATTTTAACAAAATGGATCAATACGCCCATTACAACGGTGATGATCAGCTCATTATTCAAAGGAAATGGACTGCAAAGAGATTATATTTCTTATGATGAAATGGGGCGTAATTGCAAGCTAGCCGTGATTTGCGCCGAAGACCAATTGTTCCCTGATCACAATGGATTTGATGTGGATGCCATTAAAAAAGCGATCAAATACAATAATGACCCTAAGCATAAAAAGACAAGAGGCGCAAGTACTATTTCGCAACAAACTGCTAAAAATGTTTTTTTGTGGAATGGTCGCGATTGGTTTCGCAAGGGATTAGAAGTGTATCATACATTCATGATAGAATTAATTTGGGGTAAAAAAAGAATTTTAGAAACTTACCTCAATGTGGCTGAAATGGGTAAAGGCATTTTTGGTATTCAAGCCGCTGCACAATATTATTTTCATAAAAATGCAAATGAATTGACCAGAAGTGAAGCCGCATGGATAGCTTCTGTATTACCTAATCCGGTGATGTATCAAGTTGGAAAACCATCGGCACTTATTGTCAGAAGGCATAATTGGATAGTAGGACAAATGAATCATTTGGATGATGATCCAGAGACCATGAAATTGATTAATGATAAGTAATAGTAGCAGTATTTGTAAATAACCCAAAGGTTATGCGCAAATGCTAGATGATATTATACTGTAGCGTATTTTTAGGCTTCTAAAAAATAAATGCGACAGTATGATAGCATTAAAACTTACTGAATAATCTAAACTAAAAATGGGTAACTAAAAATGCAATGAGAAAAGAAACTTAAATGGTGGCTGTATTGCGGCAACGATTGCAGCGGAAAGCCCACACCATGCGCCTCGCATGGGAGGACTTGCAGTGGAAAGCGTGTGTGCCGCCCAAAATATTTTCAATGCAATCTTAGTGTAGCCACTAAAAATTTAGAATAGAAATCTTTTTTTACAAAAAAATAAATGTTACAAGCTTATTCCATTTTCAACATAATCAAACCTATCTTTTTTTCACGAACTGTTTCGTTATATGCCGCCACTTCATGTTGCAGTATAGATTGAAAAGCAGCAATTTCTTTATCTATTTTCGAAGCGATTTCTACATAGCCATCTTGTGCAGCTAGCGACGGCGCAGTGTCTTGATTGGCAGCATCAAAAATACTAGATAGCTTATCATTCAATCGAATCGGAAAGTTCAAAACATCTTGTCCGCTCTTGGCTTTGTTTTGGTATAATTTACTTTCAATTGCACTCACTTTTTGACAAATAATTTTACCCAATGAATCTAAATCTTTTGGATAGGCATTTCCCATTTTACTACTCAATGCATTGATTTGCGATTGCACATCTCTTATCTTCAAAATAGTTTGTTGTGTCTCTTTAAACTTATTTTTTACTTTATTTAAAAATGTAAATTGCTTTTCATAATCTTCATTGGATATGGTAAAGTTTGGATCTTTGAGAATAGTAAATGGCATATCCACCGAATCATTTCCTATTTTGATACGGGCTACATACTTGCCTGGCGGGGCTTTATAATTACCCACATTGCCATTCCACAGAACCATGTCTTTAATACTTTCAACGCCTTTTACTTGTAAGTTCCATTGAAAAACATTCATGCCTTTTTCTACTTCACGCAAGTCTTCTTTATCACTACTTTGGGAACTAAAAGTTCGCAATAGACTATCTTTATACAATATTTGCATACTGGCCTTGCTACTGTCGGTCCAGTCTTTTACCCAAAAATCTATATGCATGCCGCCGATTGGATTCATGCCTTCATTGCTAGCATTTTTATTTTGGTAACCGCCCATACGGTAACTAATACTTGGTGTAAATACATGTAGTTTCTTGGAAAGAATTTTATCATCCACTTGATGTAAAAAATTTAAATTATCCAATATCCAAAAACTTCTACCTTGTGTAGCAACAATCAAATCGCCATCTTTTATACATAAATCAGTGATAGGAACTGGAGGCAAATTGAGTTGAAAAGGTTCCCAATTTTCGCCATCATCTTTACTGATATACATTCCCTTTTCGGTACCACAGTATAACCATCCTTTTTGTACAGGATCTGCTCTTAAACATCTAGTAAAATGATGGTCTGCAATACCATTGGTAATAGAAGTCCAGGTTTCGCCATAATCTGTGGTCTTGTACATGTAGGGTGTTTCATCATCCAATTTATATCTTGTACCAACTATATAACAAGTACCTGCATCATACGGCGAGGCTTCTATGCAATTGATCATCATCCATGCTGGCATCCCTTTTGGGTTTACCTTTTTCCAATGTTCACCAGCATCCCGACTCACATGCACAAGTCCATCATCACTACCGCACCATAAAATATTTTCTTTCACAGGACTTTCTGCTATCGCAAAAATGGTGCAATAATATTCAACGCCAGTATTGTCTTTGGTGATGATACCGCCACTCGGTGCTTGCTTACTTTTATCATTTGTTGTCAAATCTGGTGAAATGATTTTCCAAGTTTGTCCTTCATCTTCTGTCACAAATAAATGATTGCCACCTGTATACAATCGATGCGGATTATGTGGCGAAAAAAGTAGAGGAAAATTCCATTGAAAACGATAGGTCAAACTATCGGCACCGGAGCCAATTGGCGAAACAGGATACGCACTCACCGTTCTATTTTCGCCAGTATGATGATTGAGTCTGGCGATATAGCCACCATAATTTCCACCATACACGATATCGTCATTCAATGGGTCTACTGCTATATGTCCGCTTTCAAATCCTGCAGTTGAAGACCAATCTTGCGCACCAATACTACCATCATACGTACGACTTAGAATGCGCACACTGCTATTGTCTTGCTGACAACCCAATACACGATACGGAAAATGATGGTCGGTAGTAACGCGGTAAAACTGCGCTGTAGCTTGGTTGTGGTAGGTGCTCCAATCATGCCCACCATCGAAACTAATTTGTGCACCGCCATCATCGGCAATGACCATACGCTCGCCATCTTCAGGATCTATCCATAAATTGTGGTGATCACCATGTTGGGTTCTGATGTCTTGAAATGTTTTTCCACCATCTGTGCTTTTATGCATTTCTACATTGCAGATATAAACAAGATTTTCATTTTTCGGATCCACAAATACTTTACTAAAATACCACGCTCTTTGCCTAATTTTATTTTCATCATTTTGTTTGGTCCAGGTTTCACCGCCATCGCTACTCATGTATAATCCACCATGTTTACATTCTATGATGGCATAAATTTTTTCCGTATTGGAAGGACAAATCGCTATGCCAATAATGCCCAAAGTATCTTTAGGCAAACCTGGATTTAAAGAAATATTTTTCCAAGTATCTCCACCATCTATACTTTTCCAAATGGCGCTGCCTTCTCCTCCACTTTCCATGCTATATGCATTTCGTTTCACACGCCATGTTGATGCAAATAAAATATCAGGATTGCTTGGATCTATGCTCATGTCTACAGCACCCACTTCATCATTAACGCTCAATGATTTTTGCCAATGCTTGCCACCATCTACTGTTTTGTAAACACCTCTTTCTTCATTGGCACCAAATAAATGTCCGATAGCGCAACAATAAACGACCTCAGGATTTTTAGGATTGAAAACAATTTTTGAAATATGTCGACTATCCTGCAAGCCAATGTTTTTCCATGTCTTACCGCCATCCGTTGATTTCCACATGCCATTCCCTTCGCTTACATTGCCACGCAAAGTGCTCTCGCCAGTGCCAACATAAATCAATAAAGGATCTGTAGGACAAACCGCTATACTACCAATACTACCACCAAAATATTTATCTGAAATATTTTTCCAATTGCTGCCACCGTCTTTTGTTTGCCACACGCCACCACCTGTTGCGCCCATGTAAAACACTTGTTTGTTTTTGTAATCGCCACAAACGCCACTCGCTCTTCCACCACGAAAAGGTCCAATACAACGATAATTGTATTTTGTAAAAAGAAGTGAATCAGAAGGATAATGAGACTGACCAAAAATAAAACTAGGAAGCAAGCAAAGCAGTAGTAAGCATTTTTTCATGCTGTGAAAATAAGAATTTGCAAAACAATTCTGGAGGAAAAATTGGAAGGGTTAATTTTGAAAGTAGATGGATGCGAAATGGAGTGAATAGTTTTATCATTAAGATTGTCACTTCATTTTATCTAACTGTTTATTTCCTACAAGTGATTTCATTTGAGTAATAGCAATACTATTGAGTTGTTGCAACCGTTCACTTTGTGCCAAGCCTTGATGTATTAATACAGCATTAATGCTTTCCATATTTGATAATACAACCAACTGTTCTATAGTTGCTTCATCTCTAATATTGCCATCTGCTTTCGGGTTTTCGTCACGCCATTGTTTAGCGGTAATACCAAACAATGCTACATTCAATAAATCTGCTTCGTTAGCATACACAAAATTTATTTTTTCTTTGGTAAGCGTTTCGGGAATTAGGTTTTCTTTAATTGCATCCGTGTGAATTCTGTAATTTACTTTAGCTAAAGTTCGTTGCAGATTCCATGTCAATTTCAATCTGTCGTTTTCATCGGCTTTCAGGCGTTGAAATTCTTTTATAAAATAAAATTTGAATTCTGCACTAATCCATGTAGCAAATTCAAAAGCAATATCGCAGTGAGCAAAAGTGCCACCGTATCGTCCCGACTTTGAAATTATTCCTTTGGCGTTGGTTGTATCAATCCATCTTTGCGGGGTAAGGGCAAAGCTATTTGCCCCCGATTCATTTTTAAAGGCATCGAATTCGATGCTTTTAAAATCAGGGTTATTGAGTTGCTCCCAAAGCCCGCAAAATTCAATCGAGTTTTTGTTTCTTCATCTACAACACCGAAGAGTCCCGAGACGGAGACAATTATGGCGAATTAGCCATAATTAAAATCAGGATATATTTTATTTATTCTAAATTACTACATCGCAGAGTCACGAAATAGAGACACTTCAGCGAGTATAAAATGCGCTATACACAAGGTTTGTGGGTATTCCTTCTTCGCAGATGTGTCCTCAGCACTTATCATGTCTGCAAGTAAAATGTTTGTGAGGCACTCTGCGATTTTAAAAAAATAAAGTATATTTCATTTTCAGAAGATGTGTCTTAAAAACTGGCGCAGGAATGAGGCGTGGGACATGTGTGTTGGCTTCCTGTGCATTTCAATATTCGTTCTCATTATCTGAATTAAACAAAGGATGAATAAAGATTATTTTGACCTTAATTTCTTACAAGAAAAGCGGATCCATAAATTAAATTTTGATCACAAGTAAATGTGTAACTTGCAACGAATACCTTATTAATAGCAACAGTATAAATATTAAATCATGAAATTATTAATAATTACATTAGCAATTACACTTTGCATAATAAATACAAAAGCACAAGTAAGTTTTCTACCTCCAACCAACTTTGGTGCAGGCATAAATCCACGATCAATTGCCAGTGCCGATTTTAATGGAGATGGCAATATGGATATAGCTTCTGCAAATTATGGTTCTAATAATGTATCCGTATTATTAGGAAATGGATTAGGTGGTTTCGGAACTGCAACAAATTTTGCTGTTGGGACAGCTCCTCAATCTATTACTAGCGCTGATTTTAATGGCGATGGTAAAATGGATTTAGCTTCCGCCAATCAAGGTTCGGGTAATGTCTCTTTAATATTAGGGAATGGTCTAGGCGGTTTTTCAACTCCTACTAATTTCATTGTTGGGGGAGCCCCTTACCCAGCGCCAATATCTATTATCACTGCTGACTTCAATGGAGATGGCAAAATGGATTTGGCCACTGCGAATAATGGATTAGATAATGTCTCAATATTATTAGGAAATGGATTGGGTAGTTTTGGAACGGCTGCAAATTTTTTTGTCGGAACATGGACAGATCCACAATCTATCATTAGTGCTGATTTTAATGGAGATGGCAATCTAGATTTGGCCACAGCAAATCTCAACGCAGACAATGTATCCATTCTTTTGGGTAATGGATTGGGGAGTTTTTCGGCACCCACTTTATTTTCTGTAGGTACAGAACCTGTTTCTTTAATTAACGCTGATTTTAATGGAGATGGCAAAATGGATTTAGCTGTTGATAATTATGTCTCAAGTAATATTTCAATTTTATTGGGTAATGGATTGGGTAGTTTTTCAACCCCAACAATACTTGCATCAGGGCTGTATCCATGGTCAATTACCACAGGAGACTTTAATGCTGATGGCAAGAAAGACTTAGCTACAGCTAATTTGAATAATAACAATAATGTGTCAATTTATGTGGGAAATGGATTAGGCAATTTTTCATTGCCTCTAAATTTTGCTGCAGGGTTACTACCCTTCTCTGTTATCAGTGCAGATTTTAACGGAGATGGCAAAATGGATTTGGCGACTGCGAATAATGATTCCAATAATGTAAGTGTGTTATTAAATATCACGCCGAGTTGTGCTGATTCTTCACAAATTTTGGCGAGTTTATGCCAAGGTCAAGTATATAATTTTTTCGGCACTAACCATTCGACCACTGGAACTTATACTCACATTTTTATGAATGGAAATGTAAATGGATGTGATAGTACGGTTTTACTGAACCTTACGGTTAATGCACTTCCATCTGTTAGCGGTTATACATCAGATAGTATTTTATGTTCTGGTGATACGACTTCATTGTTCGGTACAGGCGCATTAAATTATTCTTGGACTGGTGGTGTATTCAATGGTGTTTCATTCATTCCACCAGCAACAAATATTTATACTGTAAATGGAACAGATGCAAATAATTGTAGTAATACATCGAGTATATCTATTACAGTAAATCCCCTTCCAATTCCAATAATTACCCAAGCAGGATTGTTACTTTCCGCAACTACATTTGTAACTTATCAATGGAATTTGAATGGAAACCCAATCGCAGGTGGAACAAATCAAAATTATACTGTAACCCAAAATGGTTCTTATTCTGTAACTGTCGAAAATACAAATGGATGTAGAAATACTTCGACAGGAATAATTGTAAACAACGTTAGTGTCAACAATTTACATACTCCCAATTCTTTGAACTTGTACCCTAATCCAACAAATGATTTCATTTACATTGATGGGATACAACCAAATTGTATAAAAGTAGTTTCTATTCAAGGAACAATAATTCAAACTTACTTTGAAACTGATAAAATTGATTTGTCGAACATGTCTGAAGGTTTGTATTTTATTCAGTTGTTTGACAAAGAGAATAACCTTTTTAATATTCAGAAAGTTACTAAATTCTAAATGCAGTTTAACTTCCATTCTTCACAACGTTCCAAAATAAAATCCGTTCGTGATTTACAATCGCGATCTGCTATCGGTGGTTTTGTAAACCACTAGCACGAGTTTATTTATTCGTTGCATTTCCTTTTACATTAAAGATAAAAAAGGCTCTTTGAACCAATTCATCAATGCATATAAAATAAAAGTTTATTGTTCTACAAAACGTTTTTTGTTTACTAATTTTTAAGAGGAGCGTCATCAATACTTCCAATCGCTACTAATCGGTATCGTCACTTTAAACGCGGTTAATAAAGTCAAATCAAAAATTGGAGCAGGATTATTATTTTCCAACAAATATTTTTTTGCAGTAGATATTCCAAAATTAAATTTATTGATATAGCCTAATGTTTTAAGGGCTTCTGCAATCTCTAAATTTCTATAATCGCTCAGGTTGGGGAAGTTACTTTCATTTACTTGTCCAAATAAATATCCTGAATTTTTTATTTCTATTCTGTCGCTAAATTCATAAATTAATATTGGCGCGTTCGATTCATAATTGCGATGAATAATTGCGTTGAATATGAATTCCCGAATCGCCCATAAGGGATAATTATGAATAATTTGTTCCTGCATACTGTCTGGTTTTTGCAACAAACTTTTTTTGATGATAACTGATTGTATAAACTCGTCTATATTCAACAAATCTAAACAAAGACATTTTTTAAATTCTTTTTCAAATTCTATTCCGGGAATTATTTCCCTGCCTGGAATTTTTACATATTGGATATAAGCTCCCGGAATAAAATGGGTAGGTTTTTCGGCAAACAGAATAACACCTGCATTGGTTGGACAATCATGTACCAAATCATAAAGTCTTAGCGAGGCTAATTGCTGTTTTGTATCACGACCATTTTGCTCCAGCGTCTCTGCGTCAATGGCTTTGGGCAAATAAAAGGTTTTAAATAAATCAATATTTAAATCTGTAATGGATGACCCAGTGCAAGCTTGTGTATCAAATGTTTTAGCCATTGAACTTCGCTTTTCCGTTAGCATCCGCTCCTCCTCAATACTTGCTTTACTCTTTCTTGCGCCTACTCTAATCCAACATCGTCCATCGTATCTTACAGGCGGATAAGGAGACGGACTTATTTCAACAACAACTACATCACCACCATCTATTTTGTACACTGGGCTTACCACTAAAGAAGGTTGTGGCAACACGTTTCCATTCGATTTTACATTTCCAATTTTTTGCAAATCCTCATCACCTATCGTCATCCCATTTATAGTTCCATCATCATTAACGCCAAGCAATAAATAACCTGGTTTTTTATGATTCGGAAAGTCATTGGAGAAGGCGCATACAGCAGGTCCCAATTTATCTTCTCTAAAAGAAATGGTTCTTTCCACTCTATCCGATTCTATATCTACCAGCAATTCTTTTACTTCTTCTATTGTAAGCATTTTGACATTATTTATTTCTTCTTAGAGTATCAGCCTCGGGAAGTAAATTTGTTCAAATGTAACACTTACAAACAAACCTTTTCACAGAAATTAAAAAATATTTAGCCTAAATCACACCACTCACAAATACCTTCCCGTATAGCCTTTCTTATCTTTTTTTAATTCTTCTACAGATCCTTCAAAAAGTAATTCACCACCACCTACACCGCCTTCTGGGCCGAGGTCTATAACCCAATCGGCATTGCGTATCACATCTGGATTATGTTCGATGACAACTATCGAATGTCCATTTTCTATCAAAGCTTCGAAGGAGGTCAATAGCTTTTGTATATCATGAAAATGTAAACCTGTTGTGGGTTCATCAAAAATAAATAAGATGCGTTTGTGGGAAAAACTACGATCTAAAAAAGAAGCCAATTTCACGCGTTGTGCTTCGCCTCCACTGAGTGTATCTGACGATTGCCCGAGTTTGATATATCCTAATCCAACATCAGCAAGCAACTTAATTTTATCCGCTATTTTTTTGTCATTGATAAAGAATTCATGCGCTTCATCTACACTCATATCCAACACATCCGTAATGCTTTTATTTTTGTATTGAACTTCCAAAACCTCCGCTTTGAAACGCTTGCCCTTACAGCTTTCGCAAGTCAAATGAACATCCGCCAGAAACTGCATTTCTACTGTTGTTTCGCCTTCTCCTTTACAAGTATCACAGCGACCACCATCAACATTGAATGAAAAAAATCCTGCGGTATATCCTCTAATTTTCGAGAGCTTGATATTGGCATACAACGCACGAATATCATCATAGGCTTTGATATAGGTAATCGGGTTGGAGCGCGATGATTTTCCAATTGGATTTTGATCCACCATTTCCACGCTTTGTATGGCTTGCAAATCCCCTTGCAATTCGCCAAACTCCCCAGGCTTCATACCAAAATCCCCTTTCGCATTGCTGACTGCTGGATACAAAATATGTTTGATTAAACTTGTTTTCCCTGAACCACTCACTCCAGTGATGACACTTAACATATTCAATGGAATGGTGACTGTAATATTTTTTAAATTGTGCAGTCTGCAATCCGTTAAAATAATTTTATTGACTACTTTACGAATAGGTTTTTGAACAGACACTTGCATTGTGCCATTCAAGTATTGCGCAGTTAAACTTTTTTTATTTTTCAAAATTTCCTGATAGGTACCAACAGCAACTATCTCACCTCCCAAGTGCGATGCAAATGGACCCACATCAATAATATAATCACAAGCCCGCATGATTTGGTCATCATGTTCAACTACCAAAACAGTATTGCCCAAATCGCGTAAACGTTTTAAAACTTTAATTAAT
>Ga0114969_10003263_pt1 | contig 13122 bp, 10 predicted proteins | sample M_130807_MF_Meta_FD_87316 | JGI IMG/M metagenome (GOLD analysis project Ga0114969, IMG submission 87316) | Freshwater microbial communities from Lake Montjoie, Canada to study carbon cycling - M_130807_MF_MetaG | ecosystem: Environmental > Aquatic > Freshwater > Lake | place: Lake Montjoie...
ACCCACGAGTCTCGAATCTATAAGTTGGCAAAAGCTTCCCTTCTTGCCGTCCTCCTCGCTGCCTGCCCCATCCCTAGTGATTTGCGGGCCCAAGCGGCGGCGGCGGCGCTCAATAAAGACCCCAAGGAAGACCCCTTGTCCGTCTTATTCAAAAAAGCCGAACTGAACTTTGATCAAAAGAAATACAAGGACGCTTTGGCCGATTACGTCGAACTCGAAAAACAAGCGACCAACGTTGAAGATAAACTCAAAGCGGTGGTCATCTTCCGAAAAGCCACCTGTTACTTTCTAATCAAGGATTGGTCTAAGACCGAAATCGAGCTTACTAATTTCCTCACGAAATACCCCAAAGGAACCGACGACTTTTTTGATAGCGATAATCGGCGCGGACTGGCGGAACTTACGTTGATTGAAGTCCTTTCCAATCAAGCCAAGTGGGATGCGGCCCTCCAACGTCTCGAAAAAATCCGTTCGAATACCTTGGCTCGGCCTGAAGATCGCGTCAACGCCTACGCGCTCTCCGCCAAGCTCGTCCTCGACCGCGTCAAGTCGGCCCCGGAAGCTGATAAAAAAGCAGCTTACGGCCAAGCCATTGCCTTACTCAAACAGGCCACCTCCGAAGGCGTCAATACTCCCGAACGCAAAGAGGCCGGCTTCAAACTGGTCGAAATCTACACCAAGCTCGGGCTCGTCAAAGACGCCGATCAGCTCAAAGCCGAAATAGATGCAAAGAGCAGCGGCTCGCCGGCCGATATCGTCCGTTCCAACTTCCAGCGCCTCAGCATCGGCGATGCCCGCTTCGCTTCGGCCGAAGCCACCGTCGACGAAAACGCCAAACCGGAAGCCTACCGACAGGCACTCAATAACTACCAAGGCACGCTCCGTCGGGCGACCCTCACCCGCGCGCTTCTCAAAGCGGTTGAAGCGAAGCAAAGCGATCTTGATAACATTATCAAAAGTAACCCAAAGCCTAACGATGAAACCAAGGCAAAAATCGAAATGGTACGCCAAGACTTGGACCAATTCAAAAAAATCGAGGCGGAATTCAATGCCAACAAGGATTACGATGCTTTCATTTCTTACCGCATCGGACTTTGCCTGCTCGAATTGAACCGCCCTTGGGAAGCCTTCGTGGCCTTCCGCGATATCTTTGATAATAACCCTGAGTTCTCGCGGATCGCCGGCACCTATTATTACTACATCGTTGCCCTTCGGCGCACCGGACGAAACGTCGAAGCCCAAGCTAAGTGTAAGGAGTTCCTGGGTAAATTCCCGAAGGCCGACGAAAACTCCGCCATCGGCATGATCTTAGGCGAAATCTCCCAGGACGCCGAAGATTTCAAAGAAGCCATCACCCACTACCGATGGGTGAAGGATAACGTAAAAAACCTCAGTGCAGACGCGGCGATGGAAATCGATTTCCGCATCGCTTGCTGCCACTTCGCAATGGTCGACTGGAATGACGCCCGCGTTGCGTTTGAAAAGTTTCTCAAGCAGTACCCGCAATCACCCGTCACCCAGCAGGTGCTGTACATGAATGCACTGTGCTGGTTCTATCAAGGAAAGTTCAAGGAGACCAAGGCTGCCTTCGACACTTACGAGAAAGAATACCCGCGCGGTCAATTCCTTCCCGACGTTCGGTACCGTCAAGCAATCGTCAAATTCGGCAGCACTCCCCCCGAGACCACCGAAACCCTGCGCCTTTGCAACGAATGGCTGAAGGAATTCGCCGTCATGAAAACGGATGAAGTTATCAACCAGCTGCCCGAAGTCCACACGCTGATCGGTGATACCTATATTCGTTTGGCCGACCAACTCACCGAATCGATTCGCTTGGCCGACCTCGATATCCGTAACTCCGAATCGACTTCCGGAAAAACCTCCGCGGCGGCGAACAAAGCTAAACTTGAAAAGCAGAAGAACGATGTCACCGGCAAAGCGGTTGATGCCTATGTCGCCGCGGCCCGGACCAGCCGCACCAACGCCTCGGCGCTGGAATTCGTTCTGCGCGAACTAGGCAAGATGCTGCCCGGGCGCGGCGAACACCAACGGATGCGCGACCTGTACAAGGAAATCTACGACTGGAATCATAACGACCCCAAGGCGATGACCTACCTGTTTGACGTCATCAAATCGACCGAGCGCATGGGGGATAAGATCGAATTCAGCCAACGTGCCGAACAGACCACCAAAAATTACAGCGCCAAGCTGGCCGCCGCCCGCAAGACCGTCAACGACCTTGAGCGCAACTCGGGCACCCCCGAAGCGGTCGCGGCCGCGAAAGAGGCGGTCGCGAAACTCTCCGCTCAATTGGCCGCTGAACTAGACACTATCGAAAAAGAACGTCAAATAAGCATCACCAAAGCCAAGACCGACGCCCTAAAGATCCTTTCCGACTCGGTCACGGAAAGTATCAACGATCGGCGCCAAGAAGGTGCCGAGAAACTCATCATCTTCCTGACCGAGAAAATCGCCAAGAAAGTTAAGCGGATTAAGCCTGGCACTAAGCCCGACCCCGCGGCGTATTCCGTGGACAATGCCGAAGTGGAACTAAAGAAACTGCTCCGCCTCGAAGAGAATCGAGACTCCCTCATTGCCCAAGCCCGCGGCTTCTTCGCCCTCGGTCAACTTGCCCTCAACACGCGTAATCCTGGAAAGGCTGCTGAGTATTATGAAAAAATCGCTACGAGCTACAAAGCCGAAGAACTGAGCCCTACCATCATCGCCGTCGTCGGCGATCACCTGCTCGGTAAAGGCGAGCTAACCAAGGCCGCCAGCTATTTTGACTATATCCGCGAACACAGCCGCTCCACGGATTATGCCGACTACGGCTTCGCCGGTTCCGGCGAAATCTTGCTTCGCCAAAAAAAGTTCAAACAGGCAGCTGAACTCTGCCAAGAAGCCATCGACAACAATATCCTGATGTCAAAAGAGCGGGAGATCCTTTTCGTGCATGGCCGCGCTTTGGTTGAACTAGGACAATATGTCGCCGCCAAAAAGACCCTCGAAGACATCGCCAAGACCAAGGAATGGAGAGGCGAAACCACGGCAGGCTGCCTCTACTGGCTCGGCCAGATGGAAGAACGCCAAGGCCATGACGCCGAAGCGGTAGCCTATTACCGTCGCTGCTGGATGGCCTGGAAGAAATATGAAGTTTGGTCCGCCAAGGCCTACCTTTCGGCGGCGAAGATTCTCGGAAATAAGATGGGGCAGAAACCCGAAGCCAAAGCGGTACTCGTTGAGATGCTCAGCAATGAGCGGATCAAGGCGACCCCGGAAGCTAACGAAGCCAAAGAACTCACCCTTAACTTCTAATCCCATGAACCCTTTCGTCCGTATCCTTCTCGCGCTTACCGCCTTTAGCCAACTTCCTTCCGCCTCGGGGCAAGTTTTTATTTTTAAACCAAACGAACGCTGGGAAATCAATGACCCATTCAAGATGGACAAGACCGCCTTGCCACCCAAACCGTTGGTAGACTCTAAAAAGGGCCTGATCAACACCGTCAAAGGTACCGTCGAACGCACCACCATCATCAGTGGCGTCGAAATCACGCCAAGTAAGAAACTCGCGGAGGTTGTCGGCATCATCTGGCCCCTACCCGAGCGCCTCATCGAGGCTCAGAATAACATCAATCGCGGCGAGCCGGGCAAAGCCCTTGATAACATCGAACCCGTGATTAAATTATTCGAACCTCTAAAGACGATTCCAGGCAGCTGGTGGGCGAAGGCCACCATGCTTAAGCTGGACGCCCTTGACCGGCTCGAAAACGAAGCCGCCATCGGCTCCTTTTTGGACAACCTGGAAAAAGACGAAAGTGCCAAACTCCCCGAACTCGCCATCAAAATCCAGCTGGCCCGACTGATGCAGCGTGCCCGGAAAGGCGACCATGAAGCCGTCATCAAGGAGGCTAACGACCTGATTCCGAAGATGGACGACCCCGACCTGCTCGCCCGTTTACATATCGTCAAAGCCAACTCCTTGCTGGCCACCAAGAAATATGAATTGGCGATGAACGTCTATCTGCGGGTTCCGGTCTTTTACGGTGCCCAGCTTGAACACGTCCCCAAAGCCCTCCTTGGCGCCGCCCGTGCCTTCCGTGGTATGGACGCTCCGGCGACCCGGGAGCAGAAACTCGAAGAAGTTTCCAACCGCTACCTTCGCGACATCATCACGACCTACCCTGTCTCCAAAGAAGCTGAAGAAGCTAAGAAACTCCTGCCTAAAGAAGACCGCGTTAAAGCCGAAGCTGAGCAAAAGAAACTGGCAACGGCGGCCGCGCTCCCCGAGGGAGCCGTGATGGCCAAGCCCAAGGTCAAAGCCGAAGACGATCAGTCCGGCAACAAGTGAGTCCTTGCCCCTTTCCAAAACCCAACCTAAATATCCACAACCCACTCAGGTCCCTATGAAGCTGAAACTCCGCCTCCCCTTAATCACTTCGCTCTTCCTCGGACTTGCGACCACCAACATGTTCGCGCAGGCCGCGCCGGCCGCGGCCGCCGCCCCCAACCACTTTGACAAGTCCTTGCTGGATCTTTTCATCGAAGGTGGCTGGGTCATGTACCCTATCACGGTTTGCTCGGTTCTTATGATCTGGTTCATCGTCGATGGCTTCCTTAAAACCAGCACCGCCAAGCTTTACCCTGCAGACCACGTCAAGGAGCTTCGCACCCTGTTCAAGAAAGGCGATTATGTCGGTGCGTACGCTTATGCCAAAGAAGCCAACTCGGCCGTCGCCCAAGTCATCCGTGCGGGAGTGTCCCTCTCCCCAGAAGGAAAGACCATGACTGAAGAAGCTATTATTTCGGAAATCACCCGTATCCAGGCTGAGCTCAAAGGACGTGCCTCCTACCTCTCCGTTATCGGCGTCTGTACGCCTATGATGGGTCTAACCGGTACCGTGACCGGTATGATGAAGGCCTTCCAAAAGCTTGCCACTACGGGCGCGGGCGATCCCTCCTCCCTCTCCGGCGCCATCGGCGAAGTGCTCGTCGCAACGGCTTCCGGTCTGTTCATCGCTATTCCAGCCTTCATCGCTTACTACCTGCTAACAAACCGCATCAATAAAGGCGTCCACGATATCGGTGAAATTGTCAGCGGCCTCTTCCGCTCCTTCCCTTACGATGAGATCGCTGGTCGACGCGTCGGTGACGATGAAATCTACGCCTCCAAGCCGGATTGGAATGCCTCCCCCGCTCCTGCGGAGAAGGCCTAATCACCTCCAACCCGACTAAACGACCATGGCAGGCGGAGGAGGAGGCGGGGAAGGCGAACCAGAATTCCAGGTAGCACCGATGATTGATGTGCTGCTGGTCTTGCTCATCTTCTTCATGTCCATCACTTCCTCTCAGGTGCTCAAGGTCGACAAGAACATCAAGCTGCCGGTCGCCTCTCACGGCATCAAACGGGATGACAAAGCAACCGCTGGACTAATCAACATTTCGTGGGACGCGTCCACCGGACAGGCTAGGTATAAACTCGATGACCGCGAACTGGACGCCAACGATAAAGACGGCATCGCCAAGGAGCTGGCCGCGCGCAAAGGAACCAACGAAAAGTATCGTCTCCTCATCCGCGCCGATCGCCAATGCCACGCTAAATATATTTCTAAAGCCCTCGAATGGGGCGCCGAAGCCGGAATCGATAATATCGCCTTCTCCGGCCTGAACCACGAAGAATAATCATGCGTCAACTCGCCCCCCAACCCGACGCTAGCACCGGCTTCCAAATCGCGCCGATGATTGATGTCGTCTTCGTCATCATGCTCTTTTTCATGGTGATGGCTGGCGCAATCAAAGTAGAGCACGAGCTGAAAACAACCCTGCCCGGCAACGCCGAGACCGCCAAGGAAACCGAAATGCCCGATGAGATTAATATCGGCATCTCGGAAAGCGGCGAGGTCACCCTTAACGATGATCCAGTCGGTAACGCCCAAGACAAAGAATTGAAAAGCCTTTATACCCAGATGGTCGTGATGAAAAAGGCTGCCGAGCAGGCAAAGACGAAACTTCTCATCACCGTCCAAGCCGAAGAAACCGCCCGCTACGATCGGGTGATAAACGTCCTCGACGTTCTCGCCCTCGCCGAGGTTTCCAACGTGACGTTTGCGGTTGCTGACACGGAATAACCGCCTTCCTGAGCTCCAGACCCTAAACCGCCCTCCGGCGGTTTTTTGTTTTGTGGATTTGCCAACCCCGACCGCATCGGCTCATGATGCCGCCATGAAGCTCTCCCTCTTGCTGATCGCCGCCACCCTTGGCCTCTCCGGTTGCATCATCGTCTTTGAGCAGCCCAAAGACCCCAAGCCAGCCGACCCAGCTGCGACCGCCACCAAGGCAAAACCTCCTAAGACCGACGGTAGCGCGAAGTAAGCGTGCCGAGCTTAGGCGAAGCCGGCTTCGGACTCTAAGACGGCGCGTACGCTTTCATAATCATTACCCAGCAGACGTGGTGCGGGCTTAGGCAAATCAAACGGAAAAGTCGAAGCGTTGCGATCGCCGAAGGCCGCCTCCAGGATGTCAGGGAATTTCGCCGGATGCGCCGTCCCAAAAACAAGCACATGATCAAGCGCTTCGGGAGATTGATGCAGCAGATCTTCCGCAGCCTTCCAGCCGACGGCGGTATGAGGACAAAGGATATAGCCGCTGGCCTCGCGCACCCGACGCATCGCTTCAAGGGTGGAGACATCATCGACGGTCACCGCTGAAACGGCCGGACCGCCTTCACGCCAAGCTAAGAGGCGACCAAGGTTATTAGGGTCGCCGATGTCCATGGCGTTGGAAGCGGTGGGGCATGAGCGCCGGGCCTTATAGTTTCCGGTGGCAAACAACTCGGGCAACGGTGAATTGGTATTCGTCGCCGCCACCAAAGTGTCGACCTGTAGGCCCATCCGACGAGCAAGCTGCACCGCTCCGACGTTACCCAAATTACCAGAGGGGACTACGATGCCCATCCTTGCGCCGGAAGGTAGCAAGCGCTTCGCATGGAAGGCGAAAGGCAATTGCGCGATGAGGCGAACGGGATTGATTGAATTAGCCGTCAGCAAGGGCCGACGGCGACGTAAAGCCTCATCCGCCAAAGCCCGCTTCACCATCGCCTGACAATCATCAAAAGTACCGTCAATCGACAAGGCGACCACCCCGGGACGAACTCGGGCGATCTGAGATTCCTGGACGCCGCTGACCCCGATTCGAGGATAGAGTACCACCGCGCGGACACCTGACACGCCGGCACAGGCTTCGGTCACCGCCGCTCCCGTATCGCCCGAAGTCGCCGCCAATACGGTCAATTGAGGGAAGTCATTGCCCAGCACGCGAGCGGTGACTCTGACCAACAAACGAACGGCAAAGTCTTTGAACGCCGCCGAGGGGCCATGAAAGAGTTCGAGGACCCCAATTTTTTCGGAACGGGTCCCGCACAATTTTTTCGGAAAAATCAGCGGTACCGGAAAGTCGAAAGCCTCCTGACAAAGTTCATGTAAAACCTGCGATCCAAGCTCTTCGGCGAAGTAAGGCGCCACGACCGCTTCAGCCAATTCCGCATAAGTCGCCCCGCGATGGCTTTCCATGAATCCGGCAGGAAGTTGCGGGATATGGGTCGGGACCCAAAGCCCACCCTTGGCGGGAACCGCCGAAAGCAGGACGTCTCTTAGTCCGCCCCGACAGGTCGCATCAGCCGTCGAGACAAACTCTAATTTAGGACTCGGAGATGACATGGACGCCCTTGGGATTAATACGTGAAACGTATTGGGTAGCCTTGATCGGAACGGAAGAAAATACTTCGGCCACTGCCGCCGCTACCTTGCGCGCGACGGCCTCACCTTCGCATAAAGCAAACACGCTCGGCCCGGCTCCAGAAATAGAAAACCCTAAGGCGCCGGCCGACAGCGCGGCCTGTTTGGCCCGATAAAATTCTGGAATAAGGCGCTGACGATGCGGTTCCGCGATCAGGTCGACGAGCGAACGGCCGATGAGGGCGTAATCGCTCTGGAAGAATCCGCAGAGCAATCCACCGAGATTACCGCTCTGCTGCGTGGAAGTTTCGAGCTGGATTTGACGCGGCATGATTTCGCGCGCGACCTTGGTCAGAACGACAATATCCGGATGCACCACGGCAGCCCAAAGATTCTCCGGAATCGGCACGTTCATCACGTCGAGTTCGGCATTCGAACGGATGAGCGTGATGCCTCCCAAAAGACAGGGACCGACATTATCGGCATGCCAGGCGCCATCGGCGGCCGCCTCACCGGCGACGACGAAGGGTAAGAGTTGTCGGCGCGTAAGTGGGTCACCTAAGAGCCGATTAATCACAAAAGCTCCGCCGACCGCACTGGCGGCACTTGAACCCAAACCGCTACCGAAAGGCATCTTTTTATGAATCTCCATCTCGATACCCACCTCACTCTTTCCAAGGTGCCGGAGCAGGGCGTGCGCAGCGACGCCGGCGGTATTCAGTTTTGAGTCTAAAGGCAGCCGGCCATCGTCTCCGGTAATCTTGCCAATGGTCAGACCCGGCTTGGCGGAGAAACGTGCGACGATTTCGTCGCCTGGCAGATCGATAGCAAAGCCCAAGACATCAAAGCCGCAGGCCACATTGGCCACGGTGGCGGGCGAAAAGACCCTGACTTCTTTGAGCGGCTTGGTGGACATAAGACCCCAGTAGAGGGGATTAAAGACCTTTCGGGTTGCCTCCCTAAGGGTCAACGGTGAACATAAACTGATACCGAGCCTTAAATGCCGAACCGCATCCACCAGAACGGGTTTGTGACCGTGGCGGCCGCCTCCCCGGCCCTGCGACTGGCTGACCCTTTGGCTAATGCCACCCTCGTCTCCCAAGCTATGGAAAAGGCCGCACTCGAGGGGGCCGAAATCGTCGTCCTGCCCGAGTTATGCCTCACCGGCTATAGTTGTGGCGACCTCTTCGGCCAGCGCACCCTCCTTAACGGTGCCCTGAAGGCCCTTGGGCAGGTAGCCGAGACCACCGGCAGATTGGGCCTAAGCGCCATGGTCGGACTGCCCCTCGAAGTCTCTGGACGACTCTTCAACGTCGCTGTCTTTCTTTCCCACGGCAAAATCCTCGGCGTCGTTCCTAAGACTCACCTACCGAACACCGGGGAATTTTACGAACAACGTTGGTTCGCCTCGGCCCGGGTCGCCCCAGTCCAAGAAATCGAACTCCTCGGACGAAGCGTTCCATTTGGCACCGACCTTTTATTCAAAGCCACTGACATGCCGGAATGCGTTGTGGGCATTGAAATCTGCGAAGACCTGTGGGCCGTCGAACCCCCCAGCGGCGCCCAAGCCCTCGCCGGTGCCACCCTTCTCTGCAATCTTTCGGCCAGCGATGAGCTCTTAGCCAAAGCCGCTTATCGCCGCGACCTTGTGCGTTCGCAGTCCGCTCGTTGTCTCGCTGCTTATATTTACGCCGCTGCCGGAGCCGGAGAATCCAGCACGGATATTGTTTACAGCGGACATGGTCTCATCGCCGAGAACGGTGTCGTCCTTGGCGAATCAGAACGCTTCCGCTTCGATCTGGCTTTAATCGTTTCACAGGTAGATGTGGACCGACTTAACGCCGATCGCCGCCGAAATAGCACATTTTTCGGGACCCCTACGACGCTGAAACCTCGCGTTTTAGGCTTTGAACTCGGAACTCCCGTTGGCCAGACGCCCAAACTGCGTCGTCGGTTCAGCCAACACCCCTTCGTTCCGACTGACACGCATCGCCGCGACGAAAACTGTCAGGAGATTTTTGCCATCCAATCCACCGGACTCGCCCGCCGCCTCCGCCACACGGGCGCCAAGCATGCGGTGATCGGCGTCTCGGGCGGCCTCGACTCGACCCTCGCCCTCTTGGTCTTGCAAGAAGCCTTTGGCCGCTTGGGCCTCGATCGTAAAGGCATCATCGGACTGACGATGCCCGGCCCGGGCACCACCGCCCGCACCCGCGTCAATGCCATGAGGTTGATGGAAACACTTGGCATCAGTGCCCGCGAAATCCCGATCAATGACGCTGTCGAACAGCACCTGCGAGACATCCGTCATCCCGCCGGGAAGCACGACGTGACGTTTGAAAACGCCCAAGCTCGCGAGCGCACCCAGATCCTCATGGACACGGCGAACCAGGTTGGAGGATTTGTTGTCGGGACCGGCGACCTTTCCGAAGCGGCGCTGGGCTGGTGCACTTTTAACGCGGACCATATTTCGATGTACCACGTGAACATCGGCGTACCCAAAACCCTCGTCCGCCATCTGGTCTCGTGGGCCGCGCACGCCCGCCACGTGGGGAACGAGCGGACGATTCTCGAAGATATTGTTAATACGCCGATCAGCCCCGAACTACTTCCGCCCGGCGCCGATGGTGAAATCGCCCAGCAAACCGAGGCTCTCGTTGGGCCCTACGAACTCCACGACTTCTTCCTTTATCACGTGGTCCGTAACGGCTTCCGCCCCTCTAAGGTACTCTGGATCGCAGAACACGCGTTCGCTGGGAAATATGACCAGACCGAGATTCGCCACTGGCTCCGCTCTTTCCTGACCCGCTTCTTCAGCCAGCAATATAAGCGTTCGGTGATGCCTGACGGCCCTAAAGTCGGCTCCGTGGCCCTCTCGCCTCGCGGCGACTGGAGAATGCCCTCGGACGCCGAAGCGACAGCGTGGCTTGCCGAACTGGGCTAAGCGTGCTTGATTAGCCGGGTGAACGCTCCTGTGCACAGTCATCCCGCCGCTACTCAGGCACTCATCGCGAAACTTGGGGCCGAAAAGGTCCGGACCGACGAAGCAACCTGCTTCGCCGCTTCGTTCGACAACATGCGCCTTTCTTTCATGCCCGAAGCGGTTATTCGCCCCGGAGAAGAAGAAGATATCGGGATTGTCTTAAAGTTGGCCAACGAACACCGCGTCCCCGTCACCGTCCGCGGCAGAGGCACCGGCAATGCTGGCGCCAGCTCTCCCATCAAAGGAGGCTGGGTGATTCACCTCGACCACTGGGATAAGATCGAGATCGACCCGATCTCAGCGATGGCAACCGTCCAGCCCGGAGCCATCACGGCAAAAATTAACGACCTCGCGGCTCCCTTCGGCCTTTTCTTCCCGCCCGATCCCTCGTCGCTCAAGTATTGCAGCATCGGAGGCAATATCGCGACCAACGCCGGAGGTTTACGCGCGGCGAAATACGGCGTTGTTCGCGACCACGTCTATGCCTTGGAAGGCTTTTTGCCCACGGGTGAAAAAGTCCGTTGGGCCGCTCCGCTCCGAAAATTCGTGAGCGGCATCAACATCCGCGACCTTTGGATCGGCTCGGAAGGCACCCTGGGCATCATCACCAAAGCCGTGCTTAAGCTGGTTAATAAGCCCTTAGCCCGACGCACGTTCCTGCTCGCCTGTCTTACGGATGAAGGCGCCCTCGAAGCGGCTGCGGAACTCATGGGCCTCCGCATCAACCCATCCGTATTCGAGTTCCTCGACACGCAAACGGTGGATGCGGCCGAAAAAATGCGAGCCAAGCGGGTCTTTGCGACCGAAGAATTAAAGGGTAATCCCGAGACCCACGCCCTTCTACTCGTAGAAATCGACGGGCACCCCGCCGCCCTCGCTGACGACGCCATCAAAGTCCGAGCATGGATCATGCGCCACGCCATCGCTTTCCGCGAAACCGAAAGCGAAAGCGAAGCCGAAGCCTTATGGGATATTCGTCGGACTTGCTCGCAGGCGATGTACTCCTTGGGTAATGCGAAACTCAACGAAGACATCGTCGTACCGTTCAAGAGTTATGTCGCTCTCATCCGCTACACCCGCGAAGTGCGCGACCGGACCGGCTTGGCCACGCCTACCTTCGGACATGCCGCCGATGGTAATTTCCACGTTCACATCATGTACAATCGGGACAATCCCGAACACTGCCGTCTGGCCGAAAAAGCAATCCACGAGGTCATGCAGAAAGTCGTCGAACTCGGCGGCGCCATCACCGGCGAACATGGCATCGGCATCGCCAAATCGCCTTTCCTTTCCCTGCAGCACACGCCCGCCGAAATCCAAGCGATGCGCGCCATCAAGCTCGCCCTTGACCCCAATGGCATCCTGGCTCCGGGACAGATCTTCGAACCGCTGAACGTCTGGGATTATCGCCCCGTCAAAGTCACGCTGGCTTGGGATAAACACTGATATAAATGTCCAAAACTGTCGCGGTCTTTGATTGGGACGGAGTCGTCATCGACTCATCCGTAGCCCATGAACGCTCTTGGGAAGCCCTCGCCGATACCGAGCATCTCACGCTCCCCTCCGATCACTTCATCCGCGGTTTCGGTAAACGGAATGAATTCATCATCCCGGAAATCCTGGGTTGGTCGAAGGATCCGGCAGAAATCAAAAGGCTCTCCGATAAGAAAGAAGCCCTGTATCGGGAAATCGCCCGCCAAGGAAATGTCCGCCTCTTGCCGGGCGTGCGCGAACTGACGACGGCGCTGGGCCAAGCTGGGATTCGATGCGTCATCGGCACCTCCACGCATAAGGCTAATCTCGAACTTTCTTTCGAACTGTTCGGCATCGGGCATTTGTTCAACGGCGCGATCAGCAGCGAAGATGTCACCCGCGGCAAGCCCGACCCTGAAGTCTTTCTCAAAGCTTGCGCTCTGGGCGCAGGCGAACCGGCTTCGTCTTTCGTCTTTGAAGACTCGTTCTCCGGAATTCAAGCCGGCCTCGCCGGAGGTTTCATCACCGTGGCGCTGGCGACGACCCACACGCGAGCCCAGCTTGAGCCGATGGGTGCGCATCGCATCCTAAGTGACCTCTCCGAAGTCGACCCGCAATGGCTCGTTCGCGGCCGACTCGATTAAGCATGGAGTTTAAATTACATTCTCCGTATCGCCCGACGGGCGACCAACCGACCGCCATCGCCGCCCTGGAGGCCTCCCTCCAAGCGGGTAACGCTCGCCAGACGCTCCTCGGCGTAACGGGCTCTGGCAAGACCTTCACGATGGCCAATCTGATTGCGAGCCAGCAACGGCCAGCTCTGATCATTTCGCATAATAAGACCTTAGCCGCCCAGCTCTATTCCGAATTCAAGAATTTCTTTCCCGAGAACGCCGTCGAATATTTCGTCAGTTATTATGACTATTATCAACCGGA
>Ga0114969_10003264_pt1 | contig 13120 bp, 7 predicted proteins | sample M_130807_MF_Meta_FD_87316 | JGI IMG/M metagenome (GOLD analysis project Ga0114969, IMG submission 87316) | Freshwater microbial communities from Lake Montjoie, Canada to study carbon cycling - M_130807_MF_MetaG | ecosystem: Environmental > Aquatic > Freshwater > Lake | place: Lake Montjoie...
ACAGGACTGGATAATGTAACTATTAAATACGTTTCAAATTATAGTAAAAAAGAAGAAGAGTTTTCTCTCACGATTAATGATCTAGAGTTTAATACAGCCAATGCCAATAAGAAAGAATTAGTTATCACTAACAGTCAAGTCAAACAAATTACCTCTTCAAACCAAGGATCAAGAGAGAAACTAGTAAAAGAATTGAGTTTATTCTTTAACAACTACGTAAATGAGTTTATGAAGTTCGAAAAACAATTACAAGACGTAGTTACATATACTACCAAAGTAGATATACTTCAGTGTAAATGCTTCATCGCTAATAAATTCAACTACTGTAAACCACTAATATTAGAGCGTGAAAAGTCGGAGATCTCTTTCACAGGCATCCGCCATCCCTTAATAGAGCATTTACAAACAAACGAATTATATGTCACGAATGACTTGGCATTGAATGACTCCTCTGTTTCAAACGTAAGAGGTATTCTATTATATGGCACGAATGCCGTAGGCAAAACCAGTTTCATTAAATCCGTAGGTATAGCATTAATCATGGCTCAATCGGGTTTATATGTTCCTTGTCAATCCTTCACTTATTCGCCTTATAATTATATTTTCACACGTATTTTAGGTAATGATAATATTTTCAAAGGTCTCTCTACTTTTGCAGTAGAAATGTCTGAACTGCGTACTATATTAAAGGTCGCCAATGAAAATAGTCTTGTATTAGGAGATGAACTCTGTTCCGGCACAGAAAGCGACTCGGCCTTGAGTATTTTTACGGCAGGGTTAGAAGTTCTTCATGAGAAGAAGAGCACTTTCTTATTCGCCACGCATTTCCACGAAGTAAATTCATATGAAGAAATAAAAGCATTGACGGCTTTGAAATCAAAACATATGGCTGTTACTTATAATAAAGAGAGAAATGTACTCGTATATGATAGAAAGCTGAGAGACGGACCAGGCGAGAGTATGTATGGATTAGAAGTATGTAAGTCACTTAACTTGCCTGATGAATTCTTAAAAAGAGCGCACGATATTCGCATGAAATACAATAAGAAAGATAAACATATGTTGTCTCTAACAACGTCGCATTTTAATTCACAAAAAATTGTAGGTATTTGTGAATTGTGTGATAAAGAGAAAGCAAGCGAAGTTCACCATCTCCAGCATCAAAATAAGGCTAATAAAGATAATGATTATATTAATTCATTTCATAAGAATCACTTGGCGAACTTGATAAATATTTGCGATACATGTCATACGAATATTCACAAGTCAGGTAAACAACATGTGAAGAAGAAAGTCGGTGATTCTTATATACTGAGTGATGTTATAAATTAAGTGAAGTTTAAATAAATACAGTGTTATATATATTATTTACTACTTTTCAGAGACAACATCCGTATATCATTCTCTAGTTTATCTACTCTTTTCTTATACATATTATTCTCTAACGCAATTTCTAAGAAAATATCACTTATCTCTCTATTAAATGTATTCAGGTTCTCTAATAAACTATTTCTTGTAGTAACATTAATCCCAGGAGAAGTATTTACTATAGTTGAGATTGTGTGAACTAAACGTCGTAAGGGAGTTGACATTATATATAAATATATTATATTATATGTTTATATTTATATATAATGTTATATTTTATTATCTTTACAAGTTTACTTATTGTCCTATATTTATTACATATATACTTATCAAATAAAGGACTATATGAGATGTTTGAGGTATATGAGACGTTTCAGGATAAAGCAACTTCCGTAGTAGACTTGAACACTGAAGCTCTAAAAAAGAACTTGGACCCCGTAAACTTGAACCCCGTAAACTTGAACCCCGTAAACTTGGTCCCTGAAGCCCTGCCTAATTTAGAAATATTAGATAAATATCAACAAGAGGACTATGACGGGAATTTATGTTCTCTCTACTCATCTCAGCCAATGAAACTAAACGAAAAATGTAATTCACTAACTGAAGGTAACTGTAAAGTAACTAGTTGCTGCGTTTGGTTAAATGGTAAAAGTTGTCAAGCTGGTGACGCAAGTGGTCCTACGTTTAGAACAAAAGATGGTAAACCGATAGATGTTGATAATTATTACTTTATGGGTAAATTTTATGGTAAATAAATTGTTAGAAGTTAATCCAACTACTAAACAAACGTGCTCTTCTCATCATAGGTTGGAACATTCATCGGAACTTTAGGCTCATTTATAAAGTCATAAATACAACTATCATTTTGTCTATTGATTAATACAGTTGCGTTTATTAGTGGAGGAGTTGATTTCGTAGGGGAAATTTCAATTGAATTATAAACTGTACTTTTCGGTTCTTTCAGGAATTCAATAAAAGATTCAAATGCTTCTGGTGTCATCCATACATCCTCCGGCCACATGTTATCTTTATTACTAAATTGTTCATTGCTTCTTTTTTCACCGAATAATCCGCCTTTCATTGATAAACCGCCTTTCATTGATAATCCGCCTTTCATTGATAAACCATTTTTATTTTTTCTAGATCTTTTCTTTGTGTTTTTCGAACCATTTTTAGTTTTTCTAGATATCCTTTTTCTAGATTTATTTTTGTTACGACTACCACCTACTGTTGTTGCTGCCTGCTCTTCTAATGCTGCTTCGCTTGCTACTTCGCTGGCTACTTCGTTTGCTGTTTCTAATGCTATTTCTTTTTTAATGTCAATAAGTTCAGGATCGTTTTTGACATCTATCTCTGCTTTAACTTCCTCTTCTTTAACTAATTTAAAATCGTCAAATGGTTTATCTCTATAAATAGCCAAATCGTAAAATAATATACTTGATTTACCATAATTATCATTCACAGTGGGATAAAATATCAATCTTACAAGTGTGTCTTTTACTGCGGTACCATAACCAACTGATTTTGTAAGACGTCCGAATGCTGCTATGCCTTTAAACGCTCTAGCAAACGATATATACAAGTATTCAGTATGACAAGATGGACACGGAATAATAGACCCAGGACGATCATTATGTGTACAACTAAGTGCCTTTTCATTGTATCCAATAATATTTTCCATTCCAACTTTACATCGTAAGGAAAGGCTACTATTTTTCGCAATAGTTTGCTTACAATCCTGTTTAACTTTTTTTATTTTTTCATTTTTGTTATAGGTCGTAGTTAAAATTTTATCATCTTTCCAAGCACAAGGATGACTAAAATTTAAATTTTTAGTCGGTAATTTCGTAACAGGATCATTATCTACAATAACACGTAGATAGGTAATTCTCCCAATTGATAAATAGTTTGGTATTAAATCAGTTATTTCCTTTATTCTTGGAGAGGTTTCTATTAACTCTTTTATTTCTTCTCTGTTTTGTTCTACTAAACAACAAAATACAACTGATGCGTCCAACCCAAGTACTCTAGGAGAAGCGATAGGTATACAGCAAATATTCTTATCCAATATTGTCCTACCAACTCTGTATTTAGGAAAAAGTGTATATTTCAATGCGAATAAAGTAGCCAATCCACCGCCTAATGAATGACCCGTCGTAACTATTTTGATTTCATCATCTCTTAACTCACGTCCTTCATTACATTTCTTAGCAACATAAACGATTGAATCCATAATAAGATTAATAACTTCATTCAAGAGCTTGTAAATACCACTTAGAACGTCTATATTTACTGATTTATTGCCAGAAGCAAAAGCTAAAATACTAATTGGCTTAGCTGTACTAGGGCTAAGATAAGACATTGCCGCTTTCATATTTGCTGTTCCACGAAATACTACGTTTACGATTGTAGGCCATCGTTTATCGGCGAAAATATATATTTCTCCGTAATTTGAGTCGGCAATGTTTACAAATACTAAATTTTCATTGGATTCAGACGGTTTACCTTTATTTACGTCGCAATTATTATCATTACCTATTTTCGCTTCGCCAATTACTTCATTCACCTCTTTAGCCTTTTCTACGAATGATAATGACAATTGATTTCCTCCTTCTGTTCTAAATACTTTCATACCATATTTTTCTTTATCAGTGTTATTTAAACCAAGTAGTTTTTTATCATCAACAAATACGTTAGTAGTAACAACAGCGTTTCCTATATTTTTCATCAAATCTTCTGGTATGACAGGCTCTTTTATATTTTTTTCATTGTATACTCTTTCATTGTCTACTCTTTCAGTGCCAAATATTACATTATAAGCGTTTATAAACTTACTCACTGGAAAATAAGAAAGACGTGAATATAGTGTAGTTATAAATGTAAAAAATGTAACATCACCATATTTTTTAGATAACACTTCATCATCTACCTCTTTCTCCTTATCTTCTTTATCCTCATTAGCTTTAAGTTCTGCTTCTTTCTCCTCATTAGCTTTAAGTTCTGCTTCCTTAAATTCTTCTTTTATTGCTTCTACTTCCTTAACTTCGTTTGCTTCTACTACTTCTCTAAGTGTTTCTACTTCTTCTTTAAGTTCTGATACTTCCTTATCTTCATTTTCTTTTTTTGCTTTTGCTACTTCTTTATCTTCATTTGCTTTTTTTGTTTCTGCTACTATATCTTTCTCTATGGTAGCGATATTACCCATATATATTTAATTTATAATAACATTTAAAATTGATTTATATATAATTAATATTAGAATAATTATATATACAAAAGAATGATTATTCCAGTTAAATGCTTCACTTGTGGCAAAGTCCTCGCCGATATGTATCGTTATTTTATCAGAGAAGTTAGAAAATTGAAATCAGCCACGAATATGGGAGTTGATAATGTTATTTATTTAACAAAAGTTCAAACAGATAAAACGCCTGAAGGAGAAGTCATGGACAGACTAAATTTAAACAAGATTTGCTGCCGACGCCATATGCTTACACACGTAGATATTGAGTAAATATATACTTATACATTATATATTTTATATTTTATACTTTATACTTTATACTTTATATTTTTTATTTCAAGTCGTTAATATTATATAATATTATATTATAATGAAAAAGCGTAGTACTATGAAAAAGCGTTATAATACAAAAAGGCGTAGTATATCAAAACGTTATAATACAAAAAGGCGTTATAATACAAAAAAACGTTATAATACAAAAAGGCGTAGCAATATATCAAAACGTAATAATAAAAAGACGTTTGTTGGCGGTGAAAATGCTAGATATCCTAACGTATATGGTATTGAAAATAAATCCGTGCTATATCCAATTAGCGATTATGGTATTCCAGCAGGTTTCTTTGACCCCCCTGTTGATTCTAACCCTCAATTTGGTAATCCACCACAAAGTTCTAATTCAGGCCCACATAGTTCAGAACTAAGATATTTGGGACGAGGAGGTGGAAGCCCTACGTCATTTGCTCCTCAACCTCTTGTTGACTTTTCTAGGTCTTTAACTGGAGGTGTTCATGAAATAGTGAATGGGTTTGGAGGTTATACTAACCCTGCCAATTTAAATTACCGGCCTTATATTCAGCCAATAAATAATAGATAATACTATAACTTTTCTCTAATCTCTTTCTCATTTAGTAAAATGTTATCAATAACGTTTCTATAAAAAACACGAAACTTGTGTCTATTTTTTTTTATATCAGAAAACGTCATCCATTGGATTTTAGATTTCTCAAAAAACCCTTTTTTATTAACAATCTGGGGTAAATTTGCTTTTATGAAAGCATGTTGATTGTTGAAATATACAGGTAATAGATTATCATATGGTAATGTAAACAAGAAAGTTGTATATTTAGGGTTTAAATCATCATCACATAGTTCGATAACTAAATTATTAGAAACAAGTCTTTTACAATCATTAACGTTACCTAATAGTCCATTCATCTCTTCATAACCTTCTCTAATAGCTGTTTGAAAAGGCGTTTCTCTACCAATAGTACTACCCCCGAAATCACTCCATAATTTATCTTCGCTTTCTAAACCAAATAGAAAATAGATTGTGTTTTTATGTTTGGATACTGGTAAAATACCTCCACCCATTTATTATATAATTAAATAAAATATTTTAATATAATATATAATGTTTAAAAACTTGTGTAAACCCGCATTTGTTTATTTAGTTATTTCTGTAATATCCACTTTAATACTTATGGTTCAAAACAAAGGCAACACAACTACATATTGTGTCGGTAGTTTTGACTGCCCAGTCCCAAGCACCGCATTGGTATTTATCGTAAAGTTTATCTACATCGCCTTCTGGACATTTGTACTTAATGCTATTTGTAAATCAGGACACAAGACGTTCTCATGGTTCTTAGTGCTCTTGCCTTTTATCATGTTTTTCTTAATACTTTTAATGGCTATGTTTAACAAAAATAGTTATTAAGTTCTAATACCATATAAATATAAATATATCGTAAATATATTTATATATAGTATGACTGAACCCTATAGTATGACTGAACCCTATAGTATGACTGAACCTTATAGTACTAGTAATCCAGGAGATCTATTTAAATCTGAAGAAATGCCTTGGTTAATAATAGATAAGCTATTTAATGATAATCCTTATTTATTAGTTGCACATCAATTAGATTCTTATAATGATTTCTTTAGTAAGGGCATTAATCAGATTTTTAGAGAGAAGAATCCAATTAAAATTATGAAGCAACAAGATCCAAATACAAGCGAGTTTAACTTTACATGTAATTTATATTTAGGAGGTAAAGATGGCAGCAAGATACACTATGGTAAACCAGTAATTTATGACGATGATAGAGAGCACTATATGTTTCCAAATGAAGCACGTTTAAGAAATATGACGTATGGTATTACGATTCACTATGATGTTGACGTAGATTTTACGATTGGCATTGGTGCTGAAATGAAAACGCAAACAATCACATTGGATAATATATTTTTAGGTAGATTCCCAATAATGCTCTCGTCAAACCTCTGTATTTTAAATAGTCTTGACCGTCACGTTAGGTTTGAAATGGGCGAGTGTAAAAATGACCGGGGAGGATACTTTATTATTGATGGAAAAGAAAAATGTATTATTGCTCAAGAGAAGTTCGCCGATAACATGATTTACACGAGAGACAAGGGAAATGAATTATATAGTCATTCAGCCGAGATAAGATCTGTATCAGAAGACGCCTCGAAACCTATACGTACTCTAGCAATCAAGATTGTATCACCTACGATCGAGTTGACGAATGATCAAATTGTAGTCGTAATACCTAACGTACGTATGCCTATACCTCTATTCGTTCTAATGAGAGCATTGGGTGTAGAATCAGACAAAAGCATTATTGAATATTGTCTATTAGATTTGGAACAATACAGTTCATACATTGATTTATTTATTCCATCTATTCACGATGCGGGACAAATATTTACACAATCCGTGGCATTAAAATATATCGCCACGTTTACAAAAGGCAAAACAATCCCACACGCATTGGAGATCCTAACAAACTATTTATTACCGCATATTGGAGAGATGAATTTCCTAGACAAAGCTTACTTTATAGGTCATATGGTAAAACAATTACTTAGGGTTTATAGAAAGGAAATTAAAACGACAGATAGAGACAACTTCAAATTTAAACGAGTCGAACTATCAGGCAATATGATATATGATTTATTTAAAGAATACTATAATCTCCAACAAAAAAACATTTATCAAAAGATAGATAAAGAATATTATTACAAACAAGGTATTTATCAAGACAATTTCGTTTCTCTCATTGAAAACAATTATAAATACTATTTCTCAGAGCGACTTGTAGAGGCAGGCTTTAGAAAAGCATTTAAAGGAAACTGGGGTGCGACGGAACATACTAAAAGAGTCGGAGCGGTTCAAGATGTAAATCGTCTCAGTTTCAACTCGTTCATTTCACTCCTACGAAAAGTCAATTTGCCGTTCGATCCTAGTGCCAAAGTGACTGGTCCTCGCCTACTCCACACTTCTCAATGGGGAATTATTGATCCAGTGGATACTCCAGACGGAGGTAACGTGGGATTACATAAGCATCTTGCTATTGCCGCACATATAACAAGTGGTTGCTCCGCCTATCCGCTAATTAAGTGGTTAAGAACACATACGAATATGCGTTTTCTATCAGAGTGTACACCTCAGTTTATTTCACTAATGTGTAAGGTATTTGTAAACGGGCGATGGATAGGAGTTGTTGCCAAGCCGAAAGATATTTTGCAACTATTTAAAGAATATAGACGCAATGGTTTGATTTCTGTATACACCAGTATCCATTGGGATATTAAAGACTCGATACTATTTATTTATTCTGATTCAGGCAGACTCTGTCGTCCCGTGTTTTACGTAAATCAAGTGGCTGAAGATCAGAAAACGGCTAAAGGTAAAGAAATGAATAAAGGTAAAGAAATGAATATAAAGACCATTGGTATTCCGAGCTACGATAATAAGCCTATTCTAGAATTAATACGAAATAATAAATTCACGTGGGAACAGTTAATTACCGGTTTCGCTATGAAAAAAAATAAAACGTTTTCTAGCAAATCATGTAACGTATATGATAGAGTAGCAGATCTATATGATGCTACCGACCTAAAAGAGCTCAAGAAAACTCAGGCCATCATAGAGTATCTAGATTCATCCGAAACCGAATCCGCATTAATAGCTATGAATGGTTCACAACTAGGGAAAAAGTCATATACACATATTGAAATTCATCCTTCTTTAATACTCAGCGTAATGGGGAATCAAATCGTCTTTCCAGAGAATAATCAACTACCTCGTGATTTATTCGCATGCGGACAGGCCAAACAGGCGATTTCTCTATATCATACAAACTTTCCTAATCGTTTTGATAAATCAGGTCTCGTTCTTAATAACGGACAAATACCTTTAGTTAAAAGTCGTTACTTGGAGTTTATTAATAACGAGGAACAACCTTGCGGCGAAAATGTGATAGTCGCCATCATGTCTCTAAACGGGTATAATGTCGAAGATTCCATTTTATTTAATGAATCCTCCTTGAAAAGAGGGCTCTTCAGAACAACGTATTATTCAATGTATGAAAGCAAGGAAGAGAGCTCTACAGTGAAGAACACGCATATTGATTCGCATTTTGCTAATGTGGAGAAAGAGAACGTCATTGGTCTTAAACCGGGTTACGATTACTCAGAATTGGACAAACATGGTCTCATTAAAGAGAATACCTATGTGAACGATAAAACCGTACTAATTGGCAGAGTTGTTACCAATATAGATAAGCCTGACACATCTATCGACGCATCTTCCTTCCCGAAAAAAGGGCAGCTAGGATATGTTGACAGGACATTCATCACTGAAGGCGCCGAAGGTTTCCGTATTGCCAAGGTCCGCATCAGGAATGAACGTATACCGGCGATTGGCGACAAATTCTGCAGTCGTTGCGGTCAAAAAGGCACAGTAGGTCTAGTAATCCCCGAAGAAGATATGCCTTTTACTGAAGGCGGTATTAGACCGGATATTATTATAAATCCTCATGCTCTTCCTTCACGTATGACTATTGGGCAGCTGATCGAAACGCTTATGGGCAAAGCATGTGCCGCATACGGTGCGTTTGGCGACTGCACGGCGTTTGTCAATAAAGGGTCCAAACATAAGATCTTCGGCGAAATGCTTACTAATGTCGGCTTCCATTCGAGCGGCACAGAGATTCTTTATAACGGTACTACCGGTGAGCAACTAGAATCTAATATTTATATTGGTCCAACCTACTATATGCGTCTTAAACACATGGTAAAGGATAAGATAAATTATCGTGCCCTTGGTCCAAGGACTGTCCTCACTCGGCAAACGGTTCAGGGCAGAGCTAACGACGGAGGTCTCCGTATAGGTGAGATGGACAGAGACGCTTTAATCGCTCACGGTATTACTTCTTTCTTAAAAGAATCACTGCTTGTGCGTGGAGATGATTACTACATGGCGGTGTGTAATAAAAGCGGGACGATTGCTATTTATAATGAAAGTTATAATCTATTCTTGAGTCCTTTCGCAGACGGACCAATTAAATTCAACGGCACATTGAGTGAAAGCATGAATATAGAAAATATTAGTAAGTTCGGAAAGTCCTTCAGTATCGTAAGAGTACCTTATGCTTTAAAACTACTTATTCAAGAGCTTCAAGTCATGAATATTCAATTGAGGATTATTACTGAAGAAAATATTAATCAAATGACTAGCATGTCGTTCTCTGATAACATTGACAAATTACTTGGCACACAAGCATTAGGTAAGACCGTCACTATAAAAGAACTTAATGATATGAACTATCAGAATATGGGTATTTCTACGAGAGGTATTTATTCGGCTGATAAGGGTGAGGCAAATAAAAATAAAACTAATGTATCTTTTGAGAAACTCACGCAACCCCTATTCTTACAATGGCGTATTCCAAAAACGTCTGCGGATAATATTAAAGCATTTATACCTGTTGCTCAACTTGACGGTGTTAATAATGTGCCCGACAAGGAGACGGAAAAACCTTGGACTGATATGATGAAGAGATTGAATGATGCGAAGAATCTACTAAACGATATACCAAAAGACATATACACAACTATAAATCAAACTTTGGATCTCTATCGTAACTTAAGAAACATCATGAGCAGAAAATATAACATGTTTGACGCTACGAATGCTTCACTGAAAATGTACGAACTTTTAATGAAAATGAAGCTAGTAGACTGCCCTACCTTAACAGACAATACTCTGAACTCATTCTCTAACGCCGAGTTGCCAGGTGCGTTTATTATTGCGATAAACTATTATATCAAGTCGAAATGTAGCGGGAAGAAGTTTAATTGGCTGGCATCCTCTTATTTGCCCGCCGCTGCCGCTTCAGCAGGCGACGTCACTATTTTAGATGATAAACTTAAACTATATGCGATGAATAGAGACCGATGGCTTATGGGCCCTAGACCGAATGCTCTTCCGGAAGGCATGGATGACATTACTGGAGACGTAATGGACCCTGATACTGTGATAACTTTGGGTATCGGCGTGAAGAAACGGTTTTCCAATACATTTGGTGCTGTTTTATATACGAGTGATGCTGGTATCGACGTTACTGGTGACTACGCTGGCCAAGAAGATAATACGTCTTCTATCAATTATGGGCAAATCATATCAGGTCTCTTGTCCCTGGCTCCTGGCGGCAACTTTGTCACGAAACAATATACATTCTTTACGCCATTCAGTCGCTCTTTAATTGCTATTGTTGCTGCCTTCTTCGATGAGACATTTATTGTCAAACCCGCAACTAGTCGCCCAGGAAACTCTGAAGTCTATCTAGTAGGTAAAGGATTTAAAGGCATGGACCAGGAGATTACTGAGGCTTTAATAGAGAGAAGTAACTTATTCAAAACTCTAGGCACTAATCCAACCACTTTAGGTTCTCTCGTTTCTCCTGAGATATTATCTAGCGTAGATCCAATTCTATATAAGATTTCCGAGGAGTTCTTTATGGATATACAAATTAAATTTATCAATGAATATGTTAAAGCGTTTAAAGATTATAATGGACATTTTGATGTTTTATCAGATAGCGTTAGTTCATATGTTAAGGAGGCTGAAGATAGGTGGTTGAGAGAGAACGAAGTAGTTGCTATTAAGCCAGATCAGAGTTTAACATGGTATAGACATAATAAAGGGATGAGAGGTGGATCTCAATATAACAATTTTCCTAGTTCAAATGAAAATTTTCCTAGTTCATTAGAGCCAGGTGCTCTAACTAAAGTAGGTAGAATACCTGGTTTTGATGACGATTTTGATAAAAGGGGAGCAGGTTTTGAGTATGATGAAGCTGAGAGAGGAGGAAATCAATTAATGGATTCGTCTGAGGAAGGTGGTGCTTCTGAGTTTGAGGGAGCTGATCCTTTAGGAGATGCATCTAATGTGGCTTCGCATATGTTTGGTGGGCAAAGCACACAAGGTCAGCAAAGCGCAGCTCAAGCCGCAGGAATAAATATTACCAACAGTGGTGTAGATAAAAGTGTAGGAGAAACACGATTAAACATACAACCATCCGATTTAGCACCTGCTGAATTAACAAAATCCTTAATTCATTTTGAAGAAGAGCCTATTATGAATGTAAGCGGTAGCAATAGCAATAGCAATAGCGGTAGCACTAGCGGTAGCACTAGCGGTAGCACTAGCGGTAATAGCGATATCATCGAATCAGGTATAAGCTTAAACGGGGGAGCTAAAAAAATAATTAAGTTGAATATGTAAATATAATAATGATATTTAAAATTTATAAATATCATTATAATGTAGATGAAAACGTTTGTTCGAAATAAAAGTATAAGGAATATAAGGATAAGTACAAAGAAAAAAAAATATACACAGAAATTGCGAATAAAAAAAGCCGAGGAGTCAATATTATTATATAGTAAAAATTTCTATAATAAAAGTAATATTGAAAAATTCAGTACCTATGTTAAAAGTTTGGAGAAAAAACAAAAAAGTTTAAAAAAAACAAAAATTCCTATGAATAAAAGGACTCGTTATATGGTAAAAAAATTTAAATATATTAATAAACATAGTGATAAAGAGAGTTATTATAAAAAGAATGACTTTTACACCTTTATTAATAAGCAATGGTTATCAGATACGGACATAGAACGTGATCCAAGGTATTATTCTAAATACGACGACTTTAGAGTTGTTCAAGAAAAGGTATACTATCAACTAATTGAATACGTTAAAACGTTTATAAGAGAGAATGGTGGTTCTAAAAAAGCTATAGCCATTAATAATGTTTATAAATCTATGATGACTAACACACCTAAACTTCTATTAGAACATTGTAAAAAGATTCTAAAAGAAGTAGAAGGTTTTATGTGTAATTCTTCCAGTAGTGTATACGATGTTCTGGCGGACTTGAATCAAAACGAGATTATTGCGTGGAGTGCTCCTATATGGTGGTGTGTACTACCGGACGAGAAAAACGTTACAAAATATATTAGTCATTTAGCATGTGGTTCATTAAGTATATATGATTATTCTGTATACGAAAGTGATGAAAGTAAAAAAAGTGACTCTGTATACGAAAGTGACGTTAGTGTAAGCATAAAAGAAAATAATAAATTCAAACATGTTGTTAAACGTGATTTTTTAAAGTGTATAGGAGAGATATTTAACGC
>Ga0114969_10003266_pt1 | contig 13117 bp, 15 predicted proteins | sample M_130807_MF_Meta_FD_87316 | JGI IMG/M metagenome (GOLD analysis project Ga0114969, IMG submission 87316) | Freshwater microbial communities from Lake Montjoie, Canada to study carbon cycling - M_130807_MF_MetaG | ecosystem: Environmental > Aquatic > Freshwater > Lake | place: Lake Montjoie...
CCAGCTCTTTATAGTTAATCATGTCCACATCCACATTATGAGTATAAAGTCTTGTCGGTGAAAAAGCCCCGTCTTCATCGGTGTGAGGCAGAGCAATTTTGCTTTGTAATATTTCAAAACTTTTTTGGCTGACATTGTTTGCACGAATTTCATTTAAAATGGAAATAGTTGCGTTGTCCAATTGGCGATGCTGTTCTTCGAGGTAACAAATTTTAAAATTTGAATTTTTCCATGATTCAGAATGGTATACAAAGTATCCTGGATCCTCGTAGGAGGTCGAGACTGGAGGCAGTTGAAAGAAATCTCCACATAAAATAACCTGTATACCACCAAATGGCTTATCATTTCTTTTAAAACCTTTACAAACTTTATCTACCAAATCCAATCGAAAATGGTGAAGCATAGAAATCTCATCAATAACCAACACCTTTACTTTTTCGAAGCGCTTCCATAAATATTGTTTTTCTTGAAGCGCTTCCACATCATATTCTGTCAAAACATTTTTAATACCCATTCCCGTCCACGAGTGAATAGTAACTCCGCCAATGTGTGTTGCGGCAATACCAGTTGATGCAGTTACGCCGATTTCAACACCTTTATTTTTGAGGTAGGAAATATACTTATTTAATACATAAGTTTTACCGCTCCCCGCTGGGCCGGTAATGTAAACGTTATAACCCATTTTTAAAATGTCTAAGGCTTGCTCTTGGGTCATGATTGTCAATTATACATCAAAACAAAATCGCCCCCTCTTGCGAAGTGGGCGATTTTGTTTTTAGATTAACTGTTTATTTAACTGCCAACTGATTTGATAACTGATAGTTTTCATATGCAGCTGTCTTTGACCAACATGGAGAAGATGATGACCAAGGTGTCGGACCTTCTTCGTTGAAAAGGCGTCTGGCATAAGCCATATTCCCTTCCACTGAATAAATGTCGTACCCTAATTTCTTTGATCGTTCTAGGTGGTAATACTCATTGATTTGGAAAAGTCCAACATCCATGTTATTTACTCGTCCTCGAAGAACCGATCCATCTTTTTCGTATTGTCTGTTATGAGATTCACACGAGGCAATTTCTGCCATTAGTGGTTTGTCAGAGGTAAAATTCTTTACCTTCTGCTCCAGCTTGTAGTTTTTATTGTTTTTAAGGTTCGCTGTTGTTGTTGCAGTAATAGCAGTGGTTGTAGAGGCTTCTAGGGTGGCAACCGGTTGGCTGTTACCCATGAATCCTGAAGCAAGCATCGCTAGTCCGATTGTAAGTTGTATAATAAGCCAATTCCTTAATTAGTAATGCGTTTGTCAGGTCAAGTCGATTTAAACGCTTGCACAATAAAACCACATGCTGTCATGTGGTATGTACATATACTAGCACGACCGAGGTCTCATGTCAATGATTTTAAGGAGTTTTTCATATAGAATTTACCGATTATGTGGCTATAAATAAGGCTATAATCACGAAAAGTACGAAACCACGTTTTCAGGGTTTTGCAAGTGACTTGACGTGTTTATTGGTTTTGTTATTATTGTTCTAGTTAAATAGCTGAAATGCAGAAATGCTCACCTGCTACCATGCTTAATTGCAAGAGTGATGGAGGTATAGCACCCTCCCAGCAGTAAAAACCCCTCATTTGAGGGGTTTTTACTTTATATCTACAATTGTCCATAGGATTTTTCTACTATTCCTGTACTCACTGACTTTAACATTTATAGTCTTCCCCTCTATGGATATACCAAGAATTTCGTAGTAGATGTAGTCTATTTCAGTATTGTCTATACCATGAATTAGGGTAGATTTTTGAAGTATTTCCAAAGCATCTCCTAGTAAATTAGCTCGCCTCAGAACATCAGCCTCATCTCTTGCAAGCAGATGATTTCTGGTTGTATGACTTATTTCGACATTTGTATTTAACGCAGGAGATTCAACCTTTCTTCCAATGAACTGATTAATATATTTTCTAGCCTCCAAAATAGTTGTTATTTCAACCTCCGGTCTATAGCGACCCTTCGCATGGATAATCAGTAAAGGATTTTTCCGAATAAAATTCTTTACTTCGCTGGATGTCAGTTTTCCGTACTTAATTTGCGGCTTAATCACCTCTTTTTTACCTTAGTCTTTGTAACTTTCGGTTTCGGAGGTAAATCAGGCAAATCCACATACCCTTCCGGATAAGTGATATGAATTGCAGGTGCATTTTGCGTCCTTTCCACTATTTTTGACCCTAAAATGAAGGCATAAGTGCTTAAAACCAAAGAAACTGTTGCAATTACTGGCCAAATGATTTTTCTCATAAAAGACTTGATTAAGTTATATAATTAGGTATACTATCCTCCACACATTAAGAAATCTTAAAATACTTATAAAATGGCAACGAAAAAAGCTGGAGGTAGCGCAAAAAACCTCACCGATTCTAACCCACAGTACTTGGGTATTAAGCTGTATGCAGGAGAAAAGGCTTCTGCTGGGGCTATCATTGTACGACAGCGTGGTACAAAGATCATGGCTGGCAAAAACGTAGGTGTTGGATCTGATCACACTTTATATGCAAAGAAGGAAGGGATTGTAAAATACGGAACTAAACGAAAGATAAATTACGACAATACGGTTTCAAAGAAGAGAACGGTTACGGTAGAGTAAGGAACATAAAAGAGCGATCGAGAGGTCGCTCTTTTTTGTTGTTATAACCAATTAAAAAACCTCCCTATAACAGGGAGGTTTTTTAAACTTAAATCTGTTTACGCCGCTAAAATATTTACAGTGAAAGTAGCAGTCTTATCCTGAACCTTAACAGTCACCTTGTGTTCCCCTACCTCCTTTAAAGGCTTATCCAAAACAATGTGTTCTGCATCAATGTCCAATCTAGTCTGCTCTTTCAAAGCTGGAATCAAAACATCCTTGTGAACTCCTGCAAATAAATGTCCCTTTGCATTAGCCTTTTCAGTCACCTCAATCTTTACTCCGTCAATCTGTTTCAAGTTCTTGATCAAAAGGTCCTCTCGGATAGACTTCTGAGCCTTTTCTTCTGCCATTAATTTTTCCACTCGAACCAGAGCTGACTGTGTAGCCTGTTCTGCTAGTCTATTAGGAAAAAGGAAGTTAGCCGCATAGCCGTCTGCCACAGTTATTACCTGATATTTGTTACCGATTTTTGGAACGTTTTTAGTTAAAATTACTTTCATAGTTCAAAGATACTATCATTATTTACTAAGGATTTCAATAGCCTTCGCCATTTGGAGGTCTTTCTGGGCTTTTACGTCGTCTTCGGTGATTTTAACATCTATGTCAGGGACGATTCCAACCTCAGAGATTGAATTTCCTTTTGGTGTAAGCCACCTAGCAACTGTTACCTTTAAAGAAGTGTCCGGAGTGATGTTCACAAGTTCCTGTACCGATCCTTTACCAAATGATTTTGTTCCAACAAGTGTTGCAACGTCATTTTCCCGTAATGCCCCTGCTAGGATTTCAGAGGCTGAAGCTGACCCACCGTCGATTAGGATGACAATTTTTGGAAACTTTTTACCTTCAAAAGTGTTGTAGCCCTCACTTCTGATGATGTCCTCAGGCTTGCTCTTACCGTAACTTTCACGCACCACAACAGCGCCTGCAGGTAGGAAGTTGCTTGCCATTGAAACAGCGGCGTCAAGAAATCCTCCGGGGTTATTTCTAAGATCAATAATTAATTTATCAGAACCAGTTTGTGAAAACCTTGTAATTTCTTTGTTAAACAAATCCTGTGAGTTCGCATTAAATGAATATAATTTGATTGTATAGATTCCAGTCGAGGTTGCGTACTTTCCATCAAGTGTTGGAAGATTAATAACATCACGAGTTACTTCGTAATTGATAGGTTTTGTGGATCCTTCACGAAGAACTGTTAGCACAACCTTAGTCCCCTTTTTGCCACGAATAAGTGTAACAGCCTGATCTACAGATATGTCAGTTGAAATAGTGTCGTTAATTTTGATGATTTTGTCCCCAGGCTTAAGTCCCGCCTTTTCAGCTGGAGAACCTGCAAGTGGTGCAATAACCGTCAGAATACCGTCTTTTTGGCCAACTTCCATGCCAATACCCTCGAAATTACCGTCTATTTGGGTTTTAAACGAGGCATTTTCCTGTGGGGTGAAGAATGTAGTATATGGGTCGCCCATAGATGAAACCATGCCTTTTATGGCTCCGTAAATGCGGTCCTTGTTGGTTGTAATAGCGGTGGTTGTGGCAATACCAGCTGTAGTTGTGCTTGTGTGTGTCGGTACGTATTTTTCATTAATTAAAGTCCAAGCCTTCCAGAATATTGCAAAATCAACATCAGATACCGCATTGGTTTGTCGAGCTTCGGCGTTTGTAGACTTTCCAGAGATAAAACCAAAGCTAAAAACAGAGACTAGAACAATAAATGTGACAAACTTTTTAATAGAATTGTTAGAGGTTTCAGATTGCATAGAATAGCAGTATATTATAAAGAAATGTATAATGCTAGGAATAAATATTTTAAACTTATGAAAAATCCTGTATTCCTCTACGATACATTAAAGAAAGAGAAGATAGAGTTTTCCCCAATTAAAAATGGCGAAGTTTCAATGTATCACTGTGGTCCGACGGTTTACGACTATTTACACATAGGAAACTTGAGGTCATTTTTGCTTGCTGATTTTTTACGAAGGGTTTTTGAATTCAATGGATATTCGGTTAAGCAAGTAATGAATATTACTGATATTGGACACTTAACCTCAGATGAGGATAGTGGAGACGACAAGATGACCAAGGCGTTAATCAGAGAAGGAAAAGAACTGACTTTGGAAAATATGAAGACTTTGGCGCTGTTCTATTCGGATGTTTTTAAGAATGATTTGAAAAGTTTGAATATCATAACTCCAAATTCCCTGCCAATGGCGAGCGATCATATAAAGGAGGATATTGATTTAATTTCCAAGCTTTCGGAAAAGGGTTTAACTTATAAAACTGCAGATGGTTTGTATTTTGATACTATAAAATATCCAGAATATGGAAAGTTGGGTGGAGTTTCAGTCATCGATGAAAAGGAATTGCAAAGCCGCCTCGCGCAAAATCCAGAAAAAAAGGATCCTCGAGATTTTGCCCTCTGGAAGTTTAATGATGCATTGGGTTATGAAGCGCCTTGGGGCAAAGGCTTCCCTGGCTGGCACATTGAATGTTCTGCGATGTCTATGAAATACCTTGGGGAAAGTTTTGATATTCACACTGGTGGTATTGATCACATCTCCGTACATCACAATAACGAGATTGCTCAATCTGAAAGCGTGACAGGAAAGCCGTTGGCTAACTATTGGCTACATGGCGCATTTTTGAACATTAAGGACAGTAAAATGGCCAAATCCTCAGGAGGGTTTATAACCTTGAAAGACCTGATCGAAAAAGGCTATTCCCCTCTTGATTATCGATACTTGTTATTAACTGCGCACTGGTCTACTTCCTTAAATTTTAGCCTTGAATCATTGGATGGTGCAAAGTCTGCGAGACATCGTTTAGTTAAGCATGTTTCAGATCTTAAGAATGGTGAAATCGATTCAAAACAAGTCGAAGATTTTACGATTATTGTAAATAACAACCTAAACATGCCAGAAGCGGTTTCATTTATCTGGCAGTTGTTAAAATCTAATACATTAAATGCTTTAACTTTGGCAGAATTTGATAAAGTGCTTGGACTAAACCTAATTGAAGAAGCTCAAAAGCAGAATGATGCAAACAGTGATGTTTCTGATGAAGTAAAAACTTTAATAAAATCTCGAGATGAAGCTCGCACCAACAAAGATTGGAAAAAATCTGACGAACTTCGGGATTCAATTATCATGATGGGCTACGAAGTTATCGACACCCCTGATGGTACACAAGTAAAAAAGAAGTTATAATATAAGAGCCGCGCTTTATAAGACGTTGCGCGGCATAATTTCGCAAAATTACATATGAACATTTTTTTATTTTCAATACATTTTTCTGCTTTAGCATTAGGCGCAGGGTCTGCATTTATTATCGATTTATTTTTCGTGACTTCTGCAAAGACTCGCATTCTTTCTGCTCGCGATGTAAAAATGATTTTTAGATTGAATTTCGCTGCATTAATTTCAGTTGTGATTGCTTTGGTTACAGACGTTAGTATAATTTCCTTCCAGGTTATGAATGCATCAGGAAATGGATTTTCATATTGGTTATTAAAACTTTTGCTATTGTCCATCGTTTTCTTGGCAGCGCTTTCTCTTCGAAAAATTCACCTACCTACGCTTCTCCGACATCAAAAGCACAATGCTCATCTTTCCGATAGCTTCATCTACCACAGCGACGCCCTAATTAATACTGTAATTGTCTCAACTGTTACTTGGGTATCGGCAGTTATGGCTACTACTTATGAATATGTTGCTAATGTCGGAGTGGTGCCAACACCATTGTCATTTTTAATTTTGTATTGTATAGCACTGTTTATTTCTATCAAGCTTTTCACCGCTCTTAAGGAGAAAATCACTAGGATACACCTTAAAAAGTAGATATACAGAGCTATTAACAGCTTGTGAACAAAATTCATATTTTCTTTATCTTTACTTAAGGTGTAAAATGTATGCATGAGTAATCCTGCATCGTTCAAAAGAACGTACAAAACTATCGAATCTACTTTGAATGTTCGTAATAATTTACGTGTCCCCCCTCACAACCTTGAGGCAGAAAAAGCCGTCCTTGGATCATTGATGATTCGAAATCAGGCTTTTAATGACATTCTCGATATCATTAACGAAGATACTTTTTATAGTGAAAAGCACAGATTGATTTTCCGAACGATGAATGATCTTTTCAATTCACACAGTCCGATGGACTTGGTTGCAGTTAAAAACCTTTTGGATGAAAAGCAAATATTAGATGCGGTTGGTGGTGCTTCGTACCTCGCAGAACTTGTGCATGTCGTGCCATCTGCTACAAACCTTGAACACTACGCCCAGATTATTCAGAAAAAATCGTACATGCGAAATCTTATCCTTGCATCAGATCACGTTGCACAATTAGGTTATGACGAAGTCGGACACCTTGAAGAGGTTCTTGATCAAGCTGAAAAAAGAATTTTCGAAGTAACAAACAAAACAAGTTCTAAAAAATTCAGAGACATCAAGGATGTTTTAAAGGGAGTTTGGGAGCAAATCGACAAGATCCACAATTCAGGTGGCGAGGCAGGCCAAGGAGTGCTCTCTGGCTTTGCAGAACTTGATGCCAAAACTGCTGGCTTCCAAAAATCAGACCTTATTATTATCGCCGCTCGACCATCAGTCGGAAAGACTGCTCTTGCGCTCGACATCGCACGTAACGCAGCGGTTAAATACAATATCCCTGTTGGAATCTTCTCTCTTGAAATGAGCGCTGCGCAATTAATTAATCGTATGCTTTCTGCTGAATCAATGGTTGATTCATGGAAAATGCGTACTGGAAAATTGTCTCGCGAAGAAGACTTTGCCCAGATTGGTGAAGCAATGGCTCGCCTTTCTAAGGCACCGATTTACATAGAAGACACACCGGGAAACAATATTCTAAAAATGCGAAGTGTGGCGCGACGACTTAAAAGCGAAAAAGGGCTTGGTCTTATTATAGTCGATTACTTGCAACTTATGGTTCCAACACAATCTGTAAAAAGCGACAACGTGGTTCAGCAAGTAACCGAAATTTCGCGATCTTTGAAGCACCTTGCCCGAGAATTGGACGTACCAGTGATTGCCCTTTCCCAGCTATCGCGTGCCGTTGAACAGCGTGGAGGAAAACCTCGTCTTTCGGACCTTCGAGATTCGGGTTCAATTGAACAGGACGCCGATTTGGTTATGTTCATTCACCGTGAAGACAAACACAGTACAGAGCCGGGTGCGGCACCAAGCGTGACTGAAATTTTGATTGAAAAGCACAGAAATGGTCCTACAGGTTCATTGCAGTTATACTTTAATAATAAAATTACTAGTTACCAAAACGTCGAGAAAAAGGACTTTGGAGATTTCAGTGAGCATATGGGAATGGAGCCAGGAATGTAATGTATGAGTAGTATCGACAAACTAACCGAAATATTTCGAAAGTTTCCAGGTGTAGGTCCACGCCAAGCTAGACGCTTTGTATATCACCTACTTTCAAGAAATGATAATACTGCCAATGAGATAGTTGAAAATATTAGTAAGTTAAAAAACGACGTGGCACAGTGCAAACAATGCCAAAGGTTTTATACTTTAAAAAACCCTGGGACTGATGTTTGTGGAATTTGTGCAGATCACAACCGTGAGCAGAATATATTGATGATTGTAGCAAGAGACGTGGATCTGGATAATATGGAGAAATCGAGGGCGTTTAATGGGCTATATTTCGTTCTTGGTGGCAACGTTCCTATTCTTGAGGAAAAGCCTCAGAGCTTTATTAGGCAAGTAGAGCTTTTGGAGAGAGTTAAGAATTTGAATTTAAAAGAAATCATTATTGGAACAAGTGCAAACCCCGAAGGCGAAAATACATTTTATTATGTACAGGGATTGTTGAAGAAGTCTTTGGGGGACGCTGTGAGAATTACTACTTTAGGAAGAGGTTTGTCTACTGGGACAGAATTGGAATATTCGGATGCTGATACGATTAAGAGCGCGATGATGAATAGAAGATAGTTTATCGCCCATTGTTAATTAATTAACAATGGGCGATAAAAAAATCCCCTTTCGGGGATTTTTTGTTTGCTTACTTGATTGAAGAAATCTTTACCTTGAAATGTGGCTGTCTGTGACCCTTTCGTGAAGTTCCTGATCGGCTCTTATTTTTGTATTTGTAAATGATCACCTTTGCGTTTCGTCCAATTTCCATAAGTTCACCTGTAACAGATGCACCCTTTACAGTTGGATTTCCTAGAACTGTTTCAGCACCGTTTCCTGTCATTAGAACCTGATCAAAAGTAAGCTTGTCGCCTACCTTATGTTCACCTGCAATCTTTTCGATTTTAAGTGTAGTTCCTTCTGATACTCGGTATTGCTTGCCACCAGTCATGATAATGGCAAAAGAGCCAGTATTTTCAGGGGCTTTCATCTCTACCTTTTTAGCCTTTGGGGCTTTCTTTACGATTGTTTTTTCAGTTGCCATAGTGTGAGACAGTATATGATAAAACCCTCTAAATTACAAGGGGGCTTATTCCTCCCCATCCTCATCAGGCTTTTCCAATGTCATCGGCTCTATCCCCATCGAAACCTCCTTCTCTGTAATCCTAAACACATCCTTATCAATCTTCTTAAACTCTCCGTAGGCCTTCGTATAATGGCTCACAGACGTGCTCATAGCCTTCCCCAACGACTGCATATATTGATCATACGCCGACAGATGCTTGCCCAATTCCCCCACTCTTTTCCTAATATCCTTAGCCGATTCCTCAATCTGAAGTGCCTTTAAACCCTGTAAAACGGTCTGTAGGAAGGCTAGAAACGACGTTGGCGACACAATACACACATGCTTCTCTTTGAAGGCGTATTCGATTAAATCTCTGGTATTTACCTTTACGGAACCAATCTGGGCAATCAAAAGTTCATAGTAAATTGCCTCGTGAGGAATAAACATAAAAGCAAATTCCATGGTGCCTTCGTCTGGTTTGATGTACTTGCTTGTTTCATCGATTCTATTCTTTAAGTCATTTCGAAAAGCCTTCTCTAATTTTTCTCTTTCCACTGGATCCTTTTCCTCTGATAATCGATTATAATTTTCCAAACTAAATTTTGAATCGATTGGAATAACTTTATCTTTTACAAAAACCACGGCATCTACAATCGTTCCGTCTTTGAATGGATACTGCATTTGGAATGATCCACTTGGTAAAACATTCTTTAACAAAGTCTCCAAAAAATACTCTCCTAAAATTCCACGTTGCTTTGGATTTTTTAAAACGTCCTGCAGAGATTGCAATTGATCAGCAAAACCAACAACCTGCTTGTTCGTTTCATCAAGCCTCGTCAACTTTTCAGTGATATCTTTGATCACCCTAAAAGATTCATTCGCTTGTGTCTTGAACGATTCTTGTACCATCCTAGTTGTATCCCCCATCTTGCCATCTACGGTTCGTGACAACTCGTTTAACTGATTTGCAAGTAGTTGAAATGCTACCCCATCTTCATTTTTAGGTTTCTTTCTTAATGCAATAACCACATTGAAAACAATCGCGATTAAGGCTAGAATGAGAAGTATAGTATTAGTCATAACGCATAGTATAACAAAATTTATATGAGCTTACACGAAGAAATAAAAGGACAGATTAAAGAGGCCATGATGGCAAAGGACGCAGTTCGCCTAACTACCCTTCGAGGGCTTGTTAGTGCTTTTACGAATGAACTGGTTGCCACACAGCGTAAACCACAGGATTTTCTAACAGATGAAGAAGTTTTGGCTGTAATTAAACGAAATGTTAAACAACGAAAGGATTCAATTCAGCAATTCACCGACGGAGGCCGAGCGGACCTAGCAGAGAGCGAGCAGTCTGAACTTTCGATATTAGAGAAGTTTCTCCCTCAAATGATGTCACGTGACGAAATCAAAAAAGTGGTAGAGGCTAAAAAGGCTGAATTAGGAGAAGTTAATCAAGGGCTACTTATGAAAGCGATTATGACAGATCTTAAAGGTAAAGCGGATGGCGCGGATGTGAAGGCTGTGGTTGATGGATTATTTGCTTAGGCGTATACTTTGATTCGGGAAAAGTTCCCGTTTTCATAAAAATTTAACCACCAAAGGAGGTGAATTAGCATGGTCAAGAAATATACCGATAGAACAGGAGAGACCGATGAGGCTAGGGATAAAGCGGCGGAGAGGTTGGCAAAACAACATCAAGAAGCAAAGCCTCATGATCGAATATGTAATCATGAATGCGCTAAGTGCAGAGGGCATCAAGAAGAGCAACTCCAACTCTGGACGGAGGAAAATCCGGGCCCAGTCCCCTGTCTTTGATTCCTTGGCACCACACTACCCCCTCGTCCGCAAGGACTTGGGGGTAGGTTTGTTTTTACTTTTTTGTTTTTGAAGAAGTTGCGTGTGTTGATGTAGCAATTTTTAAAGTCGAACTTGCCACCTTTGCTGTACCCGTGACCTCTGTTGGTGCACCTTCCTGAATCGAAAAAGTGATCAGTATTAAATAGCTCACTCCCCAAATAATCGACATCGAGACGATCAACCCTACTGTGTGAGTCAGTATAGACTTGATAGAAATCCTCTTTAATACCTTTGCGAGATAATCCATGGCTGGATTATATATCATTATTTAAGATACTGCGATTACTGCTCTTTAATTACCTCTCTTTAATGATGGCGTTTACCGAGCCCAGAGTTTCCTTGTTCGTAATAAGGTCATTTCCATATGGGTCCTTGCCTACCCCGAGGCATGTGAGGGTAAATTTGGTTGTTTCTTGAATTGGGCTGCTAGTTACTGAGGTGTTTATCGAGCCACTAGGTATGTCTATATTAAAGAGGTCTCCGTTTGTACCAGAAATAGTACATCCAGAGGAGTCGCTAACATTCACTTGAATGTTAAAAGTTGAACCCTTATTTACAATGTTTGGTTTGGCCACGAAATTACTCACAACAGCAATGGTTGAGGTGCTGGTGCACATACCAGTATCGATATCAAGTGGTGCAAATGGAGAGCAACTACATGTTGGGTAATTGTTTCCGTCTGGTAAAGGATATGGATTCGGTGCACCATTTGTACATGTTCCAGTACAATATGACTGTGTGATCACCTGAACTTGAGAAGTCTGAGCCGAATCCCCACCAGAATTTGATGCAGAAACACTGTAATAATATGTTTGTCCGTAATCGAGTCCACTGTCTACGTATGATGATGAAGCAGGAGATCCTATCAATGTGCCTGCACCACCTTGAATGGATGATCTGTAGACTTTGTAGCCTACGGCACCTGACGAAGGACTCCATGACACAGTGACGTCAGCTGCGGTATAACCTGCATTGCATGCTGAAGTTGCTGTTGGGGTGCTTGGGGTTGTAGGAGGAGATATTGTTGAAGTATACATTACGCCTACTTTAGTCATATTACCTGAAGTAACGAGTGCCGGAGTGCTGCAAAGGGTTCCGTCACAGGTTGGATTGATTGCAAAGTCTGAACTTGCCAGGGTGCACTCTGTTCCCCCTTCTGGATATGTGCACATACCGATTGTCTCGGTGTAGTTTGAAATATCAGTCACTGACACAGTGTGAGTCCCTTGAGTCAGACCGGTATAATCTATTGGATTTGTAGCAACTAATGCAGTGGATTCGATTTTGCTTTGAGTACCTGAAGGAAGGTTTGGTGATGGCCATACAGATAGGTCTGATCCGTAGTGGGATACGCGAATTGATCCTGTGGTTGAGGTGTATATCAAAGCAACTTTTGTAACTTGACCTGGAATTCCGTTTACACTAGTTCCACAAAAACCCAAATTGCATACTGTTTCCGACTGAGAGGAAGAAAGTGGTATGTCGCATTCTGTTCCAGTGATGGGGTAATTACAATAACCATAGGTTATTGAGTATCCCGATACTGCAGTTGACGATACCGAATGTGATAGTGATGCATTGATGTCTGGCGCATCCGAAACAGTTAGATTAAAGAAATCTGATGGGTTTGTAGAGCTTGCAGTGAGAGGGTCAACTTGTCCTTGAGTTCCATCTGGAACAGTGTTTGGTGACCACGCCCCGTTTGATCCATAGCGACTGATTCGGATGTTTGCAGAAAGTAATTTGTATTTTATACCCACTTTCGTTACCCGCCCTGCTGTTGTAGTTACTGATTTTGAACATAAAGTTCCGTTACATGTTGGAGTGCTAAATGTTTTTACTGTACATTCCGCTGCGCCAATTGCATATGTACAAGTCCCCATGGTTTCTGTGGTACTGGCTTGATCTGTAGAGTATACAGTATGTGACCCGATGGTTTGATCTGCGAAGTAAGATGGATTTGTGGCAACTAGTGAAGTAGAATCAACCTTACTTTGAGTGCCGGCGGTCGAAGGTGTGGAAGTTGATACCCCGTCCGTACCATAACGAACTATCTGGATACTGCTAGTTGTGTATTTGACACCAACCTTAGTCAAATATCCCGCAAAAGTGGTAACGGACTTTGAAC
>Ga0114969_10003267_pt1 | contig 13117 bp, 10 predicted proteins | sample M_130807_MF_Meta_FD_87316 | JGI IMG/M metagenome (GOLD analysis project Ga0114969, IMG submission 87316) | Freshwater microbial communities from Lake Montjoie, Canada to study carbon cycling - M_130807_MF_MetaG | ecosystem: Environmental > Aquatic > Freshwater > Lake | place: Lake Montjoie...
GAATATTGGCATCGGTTTTTTTAACATTGGTTTCGAATTCGAACAACAATTTATCGAGGTTCTCAGCCACTTTCCAACGCAGGTAAGTCAAGCGTTTTTTCGCCAACTCAATATCCTTTATTTTGGCAAGCGTTGTATGCAATTGCGAAATGTAAAGTTGATGTTGTGCGTAGAAATCCATGGGTTAAAATTGAATGTTATCGATGAGACGTACGTTCTCTAAATAGGCAGCCAAAAGTACAACGTTGTGCGTTGGTTCTTGCCACTGACTTGTCAACGTTAAAGTATCGGCATTGGCGCTTTCTAAGTATTCCACCTCTATTTGGTGTTTCGATAAATAGAGAATGGCTGCGCGTTTGGCACTGCTTAAGTCTTCTTTTTTATATTGGTGCGCAATGTGCTGCAGGGCTTGGTAAATATGACTGGCACTGGCTTTACCGGCTTCACTCAATAGCATATTGCGAGAACTTTTTGCAAGACCTGAGAGTTCTCTTTCGGTAGCGCAAAATTCTAAATGAATATTTGGAAAATAAGTTTTAGTTAAAGTTTCAATCACTTTACATTGTTGAAAATCTTTTAAACCTAAATACACCTTGTCGGGTTGTATAATGCTAAAAAAACGGTGCACCACTTGCACCACGCCATCAAAATGACCGGGGCGTTTAGGGCCTTCTAGCACTTCGTTCAGCATGCCTAAATCTAAATTTATATGGGCCAAGCCTTCTGTATAAATATCATCCACCGAAGGCATGTATACCGCATGGCAACCAACCGATTCTAAAAAGGCAATGTCCTCATTGGTGGTGATGGGATATTTTTCGAAATCGATGGCATTGTTAAATTGTTTGGGATTTACAAAAATAGAAACCAAGGCTAAGTCATTTTGTTCAAGGGCTTTTTTAACCAAGGCAATATGACCGCTGTGCAGGGCACCCATGGTGGGTACAAAGCCGATGCTGCGGTTCTCGGTCTTTTGCAAATGCAACCATGCCGATAATTCTGTATGTGTTTTAAATATGAACAAAATGTAAGGTGCAAATTAAATCAATTGCCTGAACATAATTTTCACCCAATTGTTTAATTATACCAAATGTATAAGATTTTGAACTATTAGCTTTTAATAGTGCCTTTGAATTTAATTTTATAATCAATTAAGTTCCCCTAATTATACCTCTACATCAATCGTCAAAGTACGTTTCACATTACTTATCGTCTCAATCAGTGAATGGCTTTCTTCTACACCATTGCCTATGACCAATACGTCGGCACCTGCGCGGTAAAGGTTCAAAGCCGTTTGCGCCGAACGAATACCGCCACCTATAATCAACGGCAATTGAACATTGGTCTGTACTTTGTTCACCATGGTTTCGCTAATTGAATGGTCGGCACCACTGCCTGCATCCATATAAATACATTGCATGCCCATGAGTTTGCCAGCCAATGCTGTAGCTACTGCAATGTCGGGTTTGTTTGCTGGAATCGGTTTGGTATTGCTGATATAAGAGACACTGGTTTCTTTACCACCATCAATTAATAAATAAGCTGTTGGCACAACATCTAAATTAGATGCAGCCAATTGAGGCGCTGCTACAACTTGCTTGCCGATTAAATATTCTGGATTGCGACCACTTAATAAAGATAAAAATAAAATACCATCGGCTTGTTCATCTATCATGAATTCGTTGCCTGGGAAAATATAAACGGGCAGCGAGCAATTCGATTGAATAGTTGAAATGGCTTCGGATAAAACACCTGATGTAACAAGGCTACCACCCACAAAAATAAAATCCACCTGTTGCTTCTGACAAAGCTGTGCGATTTGAACGATAGACTTAATCGGCTGATCGGGATCGATTAAAACGGCCAATGCCTTTTTGTTTTGTTGTTTGAGTTGCTGAATATGCGTTATAATGCGGGTCATGTATGTATAAAAATACCAAGTATTAAAAATGGCATAGGGCAAATCTACAAATTATCGGTTTAAATAAATAGAAATTCGAACAGAAGGACCTTCTTCGCGCCAATTTAATTTTTAATAGCAATGAAAAAAAGACACGATTTTTATAAAAATAGGAAATTTTTTGAATGACAACCAATAATTTAGGACCCCTTTTTTTAGTGATAATGATGCTGTGATTAGGTCTTCAAAAATAGCGATATAAAGCGACTATTTTAAACTACACACTTTCATCAATTTCTTCTGTAATTTTATTGAGGAGTGTAATTTTTATTTCTAAAAAGTTTGTGGTAAATTTGTAGGGGATACTTCAACAAAGCAAGCTTTTACAAGGCTTTCAGATGGCGTTCACAAGACATAAGAATTTTGGAAAGGTCAAGAAAAATCTTTCACTTTTTTGTTTTCAACATTGTCAAATTAGCGTCATTAAAGGGATATTCAATTTATGTGGAAAAGTCCATTTCATTTTGTGCATTGAATAGAGATAGTTTTGAAGGACCTCTAAGCGAAAAAGCGAAGAGGTCATTTTTATTTTTAGGATAGCACATAACAAAAAAAAAGACATTTAATCAGCATGCAACAAAACCTTGACCAGATGAAAAAGGGTCTCAAATTTGAGAGACTCAACACCAAAGAGGGCGTAACACCTTACGACCAATTCCAATACGAATACCGTACATCGAGTATAAAAAACCCGAATGGCGATATCGTATTTGAAATGAAAAATGTAGAAGTACCTGCTGCATGGAGTCAGGTAGCAACAGATATTGTTGCACAAAAATATTTTAGAAGAGCGGGTGTTCCAATGGCTGATGGTTCATTGGGTGGCGAATCAAGCGTTAAGCAGGTTGCCCACCGTTTGGCCGATTGTTGGAGACAATGGGGCGAAAAATACAACTACTTCGCTTCTCCGAAAGATGCGCAAGTGTTCTACGAAGAATTGGTCTATTCAATTCTTGGTCAGCAATCAGCACCTAATTCACCTCAGTGGTTTAACACAGGCTTGCATTCAAGTTATGGAATAGCAGGTAAACCACAAGGGCATTATTATGTTGATCCTGATACCGAAAAATTAACCCGTTCAACTTCAGCTTACGAAAGACCGCAGCCGCATGCTTGCTTTATTTTGTCTGTTGATGATGATTTAGTTAACGAGGGTGGTATAATGGACTTATGGGTACGTGAAGCGCGTATCTTCAAATATGGTAGCGGTGTTGGTACCAATTTCTCTAAAGTGCGCGGCAGTGGCGAAAAATTATCTGGTGGCGGAACCTCTTCAGGGATTATGTCTTTCCTGAAAATTGGTGACAGAGCTGCAGGTGCTATCAAATCTGGTGGTACTACCCGTAGAGCTGCTAAAATGGTTTGTCTAGATTTAGATCACCCTGAAATTATGTCTTTCATTAATTGGAAGAAAAACGAAGAGAAGAAAGTGGCTGCTTTAATCGCTGCTGGTTACCCTAGCGATTACGAAGGCGAAGCATATGCAACGGTATCAGGTCAGAATTCTAATAACTCTGTGCGTATACCTAATAAATTTTTTGAAGCCTTAAAACAAAATGCTAGTTGGGATTTAGTAGGCCGTGCCGATGGCAAAGTTTTCAAATCAATACCAGCTAATGAAGTATGGGATGCAATTGGCGATGCGGCTTGGTCATGTGCCGATCCTGGTGTACAATACGATGATACCATCAACGAATGGCACACTTGTCCTGAAGGTGGAAGAATCAATGCTTCTAATCCATGTTCAGAATACATGTTCTTGGATAACACTGCATGTAACTTAGCCTCTTTAAACTTAATGAAGTTTTTTGATGCTGATAAATTAGAGTTCGATATCGTATCATACGAATATGCCATCCGTTTATGGACAACTGTACTTGAAGTGTCTGTCTTAATGGCGCAGTTCCCTAGTCAAGAGGTTGCACAATTAAGTTACGATTACCGTACACTTGGTTTGGGTTATGCGAACCTAGGTGCTTTGTTAATGGTTTCAGGTATTCCTTACGACAGTCAAAAAGCAACTGCTATTTGTGGTGCTTTAACTTCTATACTAACTGGTCAATCTTATGCAACTAGTGCTGAAATTGCTGCAGCAAAAGGTACTTTCCGTATGTATGAGAAAAACAAGAAGCACATGATGCGCGTTATTCGCAATCACCGTTATGCCGCTTACAATACGCCGTTGGCTTACGAAGGCTTAAGTATTCCTGCTGTTGCAATCGATCCTCAATATTGCCCTGAAGATTTATTGAAAGCAGCTTGCAATGCATGGGATAAAGCGTTGATGTATGGCGAAAAATTTGGTTACAGAAATGCACAGTCAACTGTTATTGCACCAACAGGCACTATTGGTCTAGTAATGGATTGCGATACGACTGGTATCGAGCCTGACTTTGCCTTGGTAAAATATAAAAAATTAAGCGGTGGTGGTTATTTCAAAATCATTAACCACGCAGTGCCTGCAGCACTTAAAACGCTGGGCTATACCCAAGAAGAATCTGATGCCATTATCAATTATGCAAAAGGCCATGCAACCTTAGCTGGTGCGCCTGCATTGAATCACGAAGCTTTGGTAGCAAAAGGATTCAATGATGTTGACATCGAAAAAATTGAATCAGAATTATTAAGAGCTTTCGATATTGATTTCGTATTTAATGTATTCACACTGGGCGAAGCAACCATCGAAAGATTGGGTTTCATACCTGCTCAATACAACCATATTGATTTCAATTTATTGAGAGCTTTAGGATTTAAAGCAGCAGAGATAGAAATTGCGAACGAATATGTAACTGGTACTATGACCGTAGAAGGTGCGCCTTTCTTGAAAGAAGAACACTATCCAGTATTTGATACCGCTAATAAATGTGGGAACAAAGGTACCCGTTTCTTACATGCCCACTCACACATCCGTATGATGGCTGCAGCGCAACCATTCATTTCTGGTGCGATCTCTAAAACCATCAACCTTCCACACGAAGCAAACATCGATGATATTAAATCATGCTACGAAATGAGTTGGAGAATGGGTATTAAAGCCAATGCGATTTACAGAGATGGTTCTAAATTATCTCAACCATTGTCTAATAAATCTGAAAAGAAAACCGAAGAGGTTGAAGAAACGGTTAGCGATGTAATAGCATCAATAGAAAAAGCAGTTGGTGTCTCTTCAACTACCCGTGTTGAAGATTTAACACCAGAGATTGTATTAGAAGCAGCACGTTTAATTATCAATAGCAATAACCCTGCATTCAAACAACAATTATCAAACATTGCTACCCGTAAAGTATTGCCAAATAAACGCAAAGGCTTTACCCAAAAATCGAAAATTGATGGCAATACAGTGTTCGTACGAACAGGTGAATACGAAGATGGTACCTTAGGTGAAATATTTGTGGACATGCACAAAGAAGGCGCTAGTTTCCGCTCATTGATGAACTGTTTTGCTATTGCTGTGTCAATCGGTTTACAATACGGTGTGCCTTTGGAAGAATACTACGAGAAATTTACTTTCAGCAGATTCGAACCAAGTGGTATGGTAGAAGGACACGCGAACATCAAATCTTCTACTTCTGTAGTCGACTTTATTTTCCGTTTGTTAGGTTTCGAATATTTGAACCACCAAGAACAATTGCATGTTAAGCCAAAAATTGCTGATGAGATGCCTATCCAACCAACTTATAACTTAGCGCAAAACGAAATCAAAGAACCATTAAGCAGCACTGAAGTTAAACCAGCAGTGGCACACGGTCATAAAGTACATACAACTGTTAAAGCGGCTACCCCTCCAACCATGGGCGATGCACCAGCTTGTAAAAGTTGTGGTAACATCACAGTGCGTTCTGGCACTTGTTACACTTGCTTAACTTGTGGTACCACTAGCGGTTGTTCATAGTTTAAAGAATCACACAACACTATAAAAGAAAAAGGGACTTCAGCAATGGAGTCTCTTTTTTGATTTTATTGCATTTTAAAATAAGTTTTTTTTCATTGAATTAAACTTTCCATTGTTGATGTTATGAAGGCGTTACCTATATGTTATATATGACAATCGTTAGGTTATTTAATGACTGCAGTCATAGATGTGTAGGGGTATTCCACTTAATTTTGCATGCACCATTTAAAACAGAATTGTATTTTTTGTGTCATAATTTAAAACTAAACACAATAATTTTGTCTAATAGGTATTAGAACTAAAATAAACACTATGAAAGGAAGGTTTCTTATATTACTCATTGCCCTGTTTGCGATTGCTGACTTAAAAGGTCAAGACCTACTAGTATTCGGAGGTTTGAACAACAACCGTTTTTGCGATTACAAAAGAGATAACAGCCAATTTAGTACCTTTTATTCAAGTCTTAAAGGCACCAATTTTGGTATTGGATTGGACAATGTAAAAATAGCGAATCATTCGTTTTTATTGACCCTTAGAGCATCTGATTACAACGGTTATGTATACACCACTGCGCGTCAAACCGATGCTGTTACAACCACTGGTATTGAACTCAATAAATCCATCATTGGTTTAGGTATCTATCCCTTCAATTTTAAAATACTAGATAACCATTTGGATTTTAGTTTTGGTGTAGAAAGCAATGTTTTATTAAAAACCAATCTTAAAGGATACCGCAACACAATTTCAACTATTGATCAACCGACGATTAATACGATTATTGATAACAGTGCCAAAAGCATGGTGAATCAATTCGGCATGGGTTTGTCTGGTCGTTTAGCGTACCGTTTAAAAATAAAGAATGATCTTTACCTTGTGCCACAATACACCTTTTACTGTGGGCTAACCAATGAACTAAAAAACATTGAAGCCAATACCAAATCGTATAGACATTTAATTGAAATTGGTTTAATGAAAAATATTTTTTCAAAGTAATTTGCATCCACAAAAAGTGTAGTCAATTTTGGAGCGCACTATTGATTGTTATTAAGATTCATTTTATTGTTTGTGATTGCCAATGTAAGTTTGTTAAATGAAATATAATTGTGCAATACTATTTCAGGTTAAGATGCTTTTGTTGTTATTGGCATTGCTGTTTTATAGTCAACATACTTTTGCTATACTGACACCTGCAGTCGATTCAATTCCTTTAAAAGATGGCAAGAAAATGGCCATCGATATTTACAAACCAATCGGCATTGCCACGGGACCTGTCATATTGGTGCAAACACCTTATAACCGACAGCTCTACCGCTTTGGTTTACCATTGGGTATAGGCAACAATTTAAATAGCAGCAATTATATAGTCGTTGTGGCCGATTGGCGCGGATTTTACGGTTCAAAAAAAGCGGCCTATCCTGGCAGTCCGACCATGGGCGATGATGGCTATGCAGCGGTTGAATGGATAGCCGCGCAAGCATGGAGCAACGCTAAAGTTGGCACTTGGGGTCCATCTGCATTGGGCAGGGTGCAATACCAAACGGCTGCTAAAAATCCTCCGCATTTAACCTGTATCTGTCCTTTGGTAGCAGCACCACAATACGTGTACGAAGAGTATTTTCCAAATGGCGACCTAAGAACCGAGTATGTGCAACAACTCGATCAATTGGGTTTTGGATTATCAAAAACTTTGATGGCCCATCCTTATTACGACAATACTTGGTCGTTTGTAGAAGCCGCAAATAATTACCCCGATAGTATACGCGTGCCTTGCTTTATGATTGGTGGTTGGTACGATCATACCATCGAATTTATGCTGTCATATTTTAATCAAATAAGAAATAGCACCGCAACTGCAGCTAAAAGTAAACATAAAATTTTGGTGGGTCCATGGGTGCATGGCGGACATGGTACAGCGCAAGTAGGCAGCAATGTGCAAGGCGAATTAACCTATCCGAACTCGGCAGCTTGGAACGATTCTTTTGCCATACAGTATTTTGATTTTTATTTAAGAAGCCTAAACAATGGTTGGGATGCCAATGCCTTTGTAACCTATTATCAAATGGGTGAGAACAAATGGCAGAATAGCGCCACATGGCCATTAACAACTACGGCAAAAATTGAATTTTATTTGCACAAAGATGGCAGTATCGATAATATTAAACCAACAGTCAGTGGCGATAGTTTAAGTTATAACTACAATCCTTTAGATCCTTCGCCTACAATAGGAGGCAGTACTTTGCGCAATGACTTAGATCAAGGACCTTACGACCAAGTCGCCAAGGTTGAAAGCAGAAATGATCTCTTAATTTTTAGCACAGCTAGCTTGAATAATGATGTGGTATTGACAGGCAGTGTAAGCATTCATTTAAAAGTGTCATCAGATAAATTGGATACCGATTTTGATGTGCGCTTAACCGACGTGTATCCCGATGGACGATCGATGTTGGTGTTAGATAAATGCATGCGTATGCGTTTTAGAAATGGCAATACTTTGGCTTTGACGGCCATGATGGTGCCAGGCAAAGTGTATGATTGTGAATTGGTATTACCCGCCACTTGTATCACGTTTTTAGCGGGTCATAAAATTAGATTGGATATAAGCTCTTCGAATTATCCGCGTTTTAATCGCAATATGAACACTGGTGTCACCATGTATCCCGGCAATAGTTTAGATTCATTGGTGAATCCAGTAATGGCTAAAAACAGCATTTATGTTAACAGTGTGTATGCATCTTCGATGACCATGCCTTTAGTAGGGTATAGCAGTGGGATTCAAAATACAACAGCGACTTCAACTTTTTTATTGTATCCGAATCCAACAAGTGCGTTCATCAACATTGATTTACCAGATCAAAAATTGCATTACACAATTAAAATTTATAATGCGATAGGTGAGTTAGTTTATGCAAAAGCACTCAGCGCTCAGAGCAATGCACCAATTGGCATTGCGCATTTGGCGGCAGGTGTTTATGAGGTGCAACTAAACGATGGGCAGCAGGTGTTAAGTGAAAATTTTGTAAAACAGTAAGGATAGTATTTCGAAAATGTTTCCATAAAATACTTTTAAAATTAATATTACCCTACTATGTTTGTATAATGAAAAAACTAATTTACCCTATTTTAATGTTGCTCATAGTGAGTGCTTGTAAATACGAAGATGGACCAAAATTGAGTTTAAGGAGTAAAGCCCATCGCGCTATTAATACATGGTTTTTAAACCAAGCATTTGAAAGCGGTACAGATAAAACCGAAACCTATAAAAATACCTACCGCAATTATCAAATTGAGATTAAAGGTGATAAAAATTATGAAATCAAGTACCAACTATATGGTATCCTAGATTATAAGGAAACAGGTACATGGGCATTTAGCAGTGATAAAACAACGCTCAATTTTACGCCAAAGGTTGGTAATGCCTCTGCTAGCAAATGGAAAATTCTTAGATTAAAAGAAAAAGAAACTTGGGTAATTCAGAACATCGATGGCAAGGATGTAGAACTGCACATGATGGATTAATTACAAATCCCACACTGCCGTGCGCTTTTCTCTCGCATATTTGCGCATATTCATCCAAAAGGCAAGCACCATATAAATAATAATGGGGGAGCCTAAAGTTAAGAAGCTGGTATATAAAAAAAACAACCGAATACGTTTGGTGCTTAAACCCATTTTTTCACCTAGTTTACTGCAAACGCCAAAGGCTTGTGTCTCTATGATGTTTTTAAAAATCGGCATAAGGCAAATTTAATAAAATTTCTTTATTCATTGCAATATTAAATCGAAGGATTTTAGCTTCTTTTTAATTTTCAAATCTTTTTAAATGATTAAGGTAATTTTAATCATGATAAAGGCCCTTAAATATGATTCTCATTAGTTTTTGCCAATAAAAAGATAATAAGGTCTTAATATATCTAAATAATCTTAATTTTGCCATCCAATAGTTATCTCTTATGAAAATTGAACAGATTTATACTGGTTGTTTGGCCCATGCTTAGAAATGCTTAGGCAAATTCATGATATACTTAATATACCAACAGATGTCTTAATACAAGCCTATTAATTTTATACCTAAAGCTCAGAAAACACCTTTTTTCCTTTTTTAAAATAAGCCCAAACCAAACTTTTTCTATAAACTTCTGGATGATAATAAGCCTTGTTTTTATTGATGACTTGGCGCTTCTTCCACCATTTGCCAATTTGAAAAATAAAATGAAAATGGGCCTTGGCAATGGCTTTGAATTCGCCAGTATTCCCTTGAAATAAAAAACGGTAAGCTGCTATATGATCGAGGATTAATCGCATAACAATCACAGGCAACAAACGACTCGCAGGTAAATTCTTTAACAATAAAATCAATCCATTCCTGAAATTAAGATAAGTTTTTCTCGGATTCGACTTATGCATGGTGCCGCCACCAACATGGTACACCACGCTTTGGGGACAAACCCATACCTGATGGCCTTCGTTTTGTAAACGCCAACACAAATCAATTTCTTCCATATGGGCGAAAAAATCTTCATCTAAACCACCCAATTGATGGTACAAATCGGCCTTAATAAACAGTGCTGCACCAGTAGCCCAAAATACTTGTCTGGCATCATCGTATTGTCCATTATCCGTTTCGATGGTGTCGAACACACGACCACGACAATAAGGATAGCCATATTGGTCAATAAAGCCGCCACTGCCCCCAGCGTACTCAAATTTTTCGGGTGAATGATAATCCAATAATTTGGGTTGAATAGCCGCAATCATTGGATTCTTTTCTACCAAATCCACCATGGGTTGTATCCAATTCGGGTCTACCTTTACATCGCTATTGAGCAATACATAATAATCTGCGGTAACCTGATTGATTGCGCGGTTATAACCGCCAGTAAAACCGTAATTTTTTTCTAAAACGATTAATTCAATTTGCGGAAAATTTTGTTCGACATAGTTTACCGAATCATCCGCAGACGCATTGTCTGCCACTACTATTTTTAAGTTACTATATTGGGTAGCGCATATGGAAGGTAAAAATTCAGCTAAGAATTTTTGTGTATTGTAATTTAATATAACAATGGCTACTTGCTTCATTCAGGCGAACTGGCTTCGGTAATTTCGAAGGGAACAAATACAAATTGTCCACCGTATTCGGTGACTAAAAAAATGCAACAAAATTTCGCTGGGTCTTTAAAAGCATCTTTGAAGCGATCGGCATTGCCGGGCTTAATAATATTACGACTCACAAATTCTTCGAGTGTACTTGCTTGTATAGTAAAATTAATGCCCAATTCTTCGCGGTCAAGGATTACCTCTCCTAATTTAACTTCGGCTTGGTGGGCAATGAAAATGGGAAACGCACTAAAGCCTTCCTTGATAATGTCTTCGCTCACTTCCTTAATGGCATCCTTAAATAAATTAAGATCCAATCGCAGGCTGTTTAAATAGGTTTTTAATAGGTCCTCGGTCATCATATCGCTTCGCAAAAATACTATATTGTTCTTGCTTCATCAAAATTCACCAACGAAGCCTGTTAATATTCGACAAAATAGATAAAGGTTGAAAATTTATTTTGAGTGGTACCAATGGTTTTGAAATTATTTTTAAAAGCTAAGACACGTTTTATAAGTTTTTCTCGTCTTCAACGTAATGAAGAGGTTTCTTATTTTTCTTTTTCAAACAATAATTATCTATAGTACTGCGTCTCTCAAAGCGCAAGTTTCAGAATGGCGTTTTGGTGTTATTGGTAAAATGGAATACAACCGATTGAAAATAGAAACACCAGATAACAAAGTGCTGAATCAAAATGAACCAGGTGCGAAGGCTGCAGGTGGTTTTTATGTTGCGCGTACTTTAGGCAATACATTTTTTATAGATGGTTCTGTTGTTTTTACAAGGGCTTTATACACTGCTAATTTTACAAGAAATAGCGCCATATTAATCGATGCCGATATCCGTTTTACTGAGATTAATTTGTGCTTAAATTTAGTATTGAATCCTAAGTCTGAAAAAGTCAATGTATTTTTATACGGTGGGGGGCAATTGCTAGTGCGTAGATGGGGCGAAGAAAGATTTAATAATGCCGTCGTTCCTAAGTCGTATTGGCCAAAAAGCAGATTCATGGCCCAAGCGGGCTTGGGTGCAAAATGTACCATTGGCAATGCCGTTTATCTTCAGCCATTTGTAGGCTTTAGATATGCGCTCGAACAACAATTGGTATACGATACACCGCTTAATCAATATTATTTTGGCGCAGTGTTATGCTTTGGTGCAAAAGGCCAACCTAAAAATAGATACAAAAAATGTCCAACCGAATTTTAAATAAATAGATATGAAAAATAAAAATCTAATCATGGCCATCATGATGGTCTTACTAATTCTCAATGCCTGTAAAAAGGATAGAACAACTGTTTACATTACAACACCCAACAACAATCCTAAAGTGACCGTTGTGAACTATTCAGTTGGTATTCTAAGTGCCTTCAAAAAATCGGCGCCAGTACTACAAAAATTTACCATTAATGCTGCGGGCGCGCAATGGGTGATTGGTGCAAAAGGTTGTCGTTTTTATTTTCCAGCGAATAGCCTTATAGATAAGAATGGGAATGCTGTGACTGGTATAATAGATATTGAATTGATTGAATATATGAACAAGGCAGACATGTTGTTTTCAGGCGTGACTGTTGGTTCGGGCAATCAATTATTAGAATCAGGTGGCATGTTTTATTTAATGGCTAAACAAAATGGGGTTGAATTAAATGTGAAAGATAATTCAGGCTTTTTTATTCAAATTCCACAAACCAATAACACACCAGATCCAATGGATTTTTGGATAGGTGAAAAAAATGGAGGTGACAGTTTAAACAAAGTCAATTGGGTGAAGAAAGACACCGTTAGAATTGTTCCTAAAAAAGATACAGCGCAACAAAGTTTTCATTATGGATTGCAATTTAATTATTTTAAATTTGGCTATTGCAATATTGATAGAGAATGGTGCAATTTCAAAACTTTAATCACTAAATTTAGAATTAAATTACCGAGTGATTGTAACGATACTAATAGTACCGCCTTGTTGTTATTCAAGAACTATAATTGTTGTGCTTGGTGCGGTTGGTTAAGTGCCGAAAAAGCGATTTCTACACACTATCAATTGCCTTTAGGGGAAACAATCAAGGTACTCGTCTATAAGAAAACTGGTTCGAAGGAGGATGATCTAGAATATGCCATCAAAGAAATTGTACTGACCGACGATACCCAAGTTGATTTTACCACTTTGGTAA
>Ga0114969_10003270_pt1 | contig 13113 bp, 10 predicted proteins | sample M_130807_MF_Meta_FD_87316 | JGI IMG/M metagenome (GOLD analysis project Ga0114969, IMG submission 87316) | Freshwater microbial communities from Lake Montjoie, Canada to study carbon cycling - M_130807_MF_MetaG | ecosystem: Environmental > Aquatic > Freshwater > Lake | place: Lake Montjoie...
CAGTTCGGCTCGATTAATTATTGAGTCTGAAGATGTTAATTTAATGTTCGAAGGAACAATTAATAAAGACGGAAAATGTTCTATTCCTATTAAAAAATTAAAAGGATTACTAGAAGATAACACCTCAGGTCAAATAAAGCTTGAGATCATAGCCGAGGATACGTATTTTACACCATGGAAATCAGATTTTATAGTAGATTCATCTCGTAAAGTAACTGTAGAAGTTAAATCAAACGATGCTGAAATAATAAAAGATACTACTCCTAAAATTCAAATTACAGGAATTCAAGAAGTTGATCCTGTAACTGAACATATCATTCGAATAGTTAAAATGTTAGTTAAAGAAGATATTAATGTTAAAAACTTAACTATTAAGAAAGATAAAGTAAACAATATAATTGGTACTTACTTACAAAAGAATAAAGTTGAACAAAATTATGTTCAAGAGATTATAAATGGGATAGTTTCTAAACTACCTAAATAAATAAAAGTTATGCCTGGACCGTTTGATTTAACAGGTCAGAATATAGAGGATACATACCAACGTATTCTTCAAACTGATGGTACTTCCATATATAATGGTACCGGTTCTTTATTTACATTACCTTCTACATTTCCATTTACTGGTTCCGCTTTAATAACAGGTAGTTTAGGAGTCACAGGATCAACTTCAATACAAGGAACATTTAATCAAGGCTCAGCATCCCTAGCTTCAGGATTATTCTCTCATGTTCAAGGACTTACAACCACTGCATCTGGAATTTATTCTCATGCAGAAGGAGATAATACTAAAGCATCTGGATCCTACTCACACGCAGAAGGAGATGCTACACAAACAATTGGATTATACTCTCACGCAGAAGGTAGTGTTACCACAGCAACTGGAGACTTTTCACACGCAGAAGGAGATAGTACTAAAGCAATTGGAATAGCATCTCACGCAGAAGGAGGTGGTGCTCAAGCAATTGGTGTTAGTTCACACGCGGAAGGTTCTGAAACTCAAGCAATTGGAGATTATTCTCACGCAGAAGGTACTAACACCTATGCAATTGGAGACTACTCACACACTGAAGGATATACTACTATAACAGGAATTACAACTGCATACTCATCATCTGTATCTTCTGGGATTGTAACTTTAGACTCTACATATGGTGATATAAGTACAAAGTTTACAACTGATGATAGATTGCTCTTATACGATACTCCATTTGATAGTGCTTATGGAAAAGTTACTTTCATTATAAGTCAATCTTATTATACAGCACCAAATACAATTTTAGAATTAGTTGATACAAGTGTAAGTACTACAATAGCATATGTAGGTAATTTAAATGATAAGATTGGTAAATGGAATGGTGATCAAATTATACCTGGAGATTATTCACACACAGAAGGTGGTGCCACTATAGCAATTGGAGACTACTCACACACTGAAGGTACTGACACTGCAGCAATTGGAAACTATTCACACGCTGAAGGTAGTGCTACTAAAGCAATTGGAAATCTTTCACACGCAGAAGGAGAAAGTACAATAGCAATTGGAAGCTACTCACACGCAGAAGGAGAAAGTGCCCAAGCAATTGGTTTTGGCTCACACGCTGAAGGTGGTAGTGCTACTAAAGCAATTGGTGTTAGTTCACATGCAGAAGGTAGTGCTACTAAAGCAACTGGAGACTACTCACACGCAGAGGGAGATAATACCCAAGCAATAGGAAACTATTCACACGCTGAAGGTCAAGAGACAATAACATTAGGACAGTATTCTCACGCAGAGGGTTATAACACAATAACATCAGCCAGCTACCAACACGTACAAGGCCAATGGAATGCTACATCATCGGTACAATCAGCTTTTATTGTAGGTAATGGAACAGATGATGGTAATAGATCAAACTTAATATACGCTCATGATTCCACAGTTGAAATAACAGGATCCTTAAATGTATCCGGAAGTATAATCCAAAATGGGGTAGATTTAAACTCTTTAATGATAGCTTATTCAATAGCGCTTGGCTAATGACAATATATTTATTATTATATACAATATGACAACATACGAAGTACAATTATTACAAGAAAGAATATGGACCACAGTCTTTAGTTGCTACGATCAATATCAATCCGAACGAGTTATGATTGAATTGCAAAATAAAAGCACATCTGGGGAACAATATAGATTAATATCCAATGAAAATACTATTTGAAGATTATAGTTTTGATGCTGCTAATCAAAAGGTTACATTTAATACAACAGATGTAATAACTTTAGAGCAACTGCTTATTATTACTAATGTAACTACCAACAAGATTATTTATAATTTTGCAGACCCAAACTCTGGTGGTACTATAGCTAATAATGTTTTAACATTAAACTTTGATACTACATCAATGTCGAGTAGTGATAAACTACAAATATTTCTTGATAATATTCTTACACCTGCTTCTGATGAAACATTACAATTAGTTAATGAGCAAACTGAGTTATTAAGACGTATGACTAAGTTGTTAGAACCATCTTCAAGAGCAACAGCTGCTGGTTTACAAATGGTTGATGCTTCTTTTACTACAATTACTGCCACCTCTAATAATAACTTAATATACATGGGTGGTGCACAAAACCAAAACATCACAGCAGCAGAAGCAGCATTCTTCCCCCAATCAAGACAATCATACGCATTAATAAGACAAAATTTAATATTCAGCTAATATGGCTTTAGTAAACAGACTTAGAAAAATAGTAGACCAACCAGTATGGGAATGGATGAGATATGTTCCATTTACATCTAACGCCACTACTACATTTATATTACCCCCATTAACAGGAAGTGGAAATCAGTATATATATGCTATTCAAAACACTGCCTTTTATAGATACGACACCTACTCAGACTCATGGTCTCTTATAAACAGTGGTGTACCTGTTGGTGTAACTAGTACTTGCACTGGTACTTGGAAAGTGGATGATGGTTATCACACTTATGCTATAAGTGGAAGTGGTTCTACAATTACAGGAGCATTTTTAGCTGGTGAGACACTTAAAGGGCTTAAAATAAAAGTAATAAATGGATTAGGAGCAGGACAAGAACGTACTATAACAGATGTATCTAACCCTGTCACATTTGACTATCTTACAGTAACTAACTTTGTTAACACAGCAGTTTCTCAAGGTTATATAAGTGATAGTTCTAAAAAATGGAGAATAAATCAATGGAAAAATTACCAAGTCCGTGTTTATTTAGGTACTTCTCAACAATACTTCGTAAGAACTATTCTTTATAATAATAATGATACTTTATATTTTGCAGATTCTAACTGGCATGCTATAGATACTCACAATGCTTATAATTTTGGTTGGGATTCTTCTTTCTTAACTCCTGGTGCTTCATATGCTTCAAGAGCTGTTATTGAATCTAGTGTTATAACTTTAGATTCACCTTTAACAACATCTTTAGATACTACAAGTGAATGTATGGTTAAATGTGGAACTATACATTATATAACAAACGTAGCTGCAGGTTCATTCTTTACTCATTATTGGTTTGAGCCACTTAGAGGACAATGGTTTGCTAACCATAGTCAAACTGGTGTTATACCTTCATACACTGCTGCTTCTGAATTATATATTGAAGGAATAGACAGCTCAATTGTAGCCAAATATGACTCAGGATCCATAACATCTGCTACAACTAGATCATTTACTGATAGCACCAAAACATGGACCCCAGGTCAATTTAATAATTATAAAGTTAGAAATTTAACTAATGGTCAAGAGCATACTATTATTAATAATACTAATAATACTATTACTATAGGCCATGACTGGGATTTTCCATTAAGTGCAAGTAATTCTTACGATATAGTACCAGATGATGATAAGTACTATATGATGGGAGCAGCTAATGCTACATTAGCTCAATACTCAGATGAAAGTAATTCATGGTCTCCTTCTCAAGTATTTGATTGGGGAGTAGCTAATATAGCTTATGTTCAATACTCTTCTAGTACTGAAATGAAATTCCCTATATCAGCAATTACTAGAACTGGGCCCGTAGCAACAGTTACAACAATTGCTAACCATTCTTTTCAAGATGGAGACAGAATTTTTATATCAGGAGCTTTAGGAGCAGACTCAGCATTTTATAATGGGAATTTTGTAGTAACAAGTTCATACCCATTATCTACTACATTAACAGCAGGAACAGGCCCTACCCAGTTTACTTATGGTATGAGTGGTACCCCATCTGCTAATGCTACATTAAACTCCCACACTACTACTCCAATTTTTGATATGTCTAAAAACTGGATAACAAATGAACATGCAGGTAGAATTTTACAAGTGTGGAATAATACAAGTAATAGTGCTACTACTTATTATCGCTTAATATCTAGTAATACATCTCAATCATTAACATTAAACTCAGCATTACCTGGTTCAATAGCAGGTGCAATTTGGGGATATAACATTATATCATCTGCTTCATTTCAAGCTAGTTATGGTTTAGATCCTGCTCCATATACTGGAAGTACATACTTTGTATCAGGAAGCACAGTTAATGGAGCACCATTTGTATATGTAACTGCTAGTTTATCAGCAAGTGTATTAGCTATACCACTAGGAGCCCCAATCACTGGATCAGGTATTCCCGCAGGTACATTCTATAGATCATATGAAATACCTCCTACTAATACTCAATTTATTTCAATGTCTATAAGTGCAAATGCCACTGCTACCGCTAACATTTTTACTACATCAAGTATGGCTTCAACTTGGGGGCATGGGCAATGTACATCTGGTACTACAACTATTTTAACAGATAGTACCAAAAACTGGCCTTCTAACTTTTGGGCAGGTGCTCGTTTAAGAATTATGGCTGGTACAAACGTAGGTAATGAATATATTATTACTGCTAATACTAATAATACTCTTACAGTAGCTTTAACAACAGCATTTGATACAACAAGTGTTTATAGTATTATACCTAATGCTTTAAGAACAACAGGAGGAGAATTAAAATGGATTTATGGGTATGGCCCATCAGGTTCTGCTGCTAATAGAGGAAAATATATTTACTTATTTGAAGGTAATGCTACTACAAGGTACACTAAGTACAATATTAATACTATGCAACTTGAATATCCAAGAGCATCTTTATTAGGTGTACAAATTGGTGAAGCATTAGGGACAGGCACAATGTATGCTTATGACGGAGAAAGTAGATTATACATTCAAACTAATGCTAATGCTCGTATATATTATTTAGATGTTGATTTAGATGTAACCCATAACGCAGGCCAAATACCAGCAGGTATGGGTACAGCTGTTCAAGGTCGAAAAATGTGGATGGTAAGAACAGAAGATAATTTAAAATATCTTTACGTAGCAAGACATAGTGACTCTTCATTCTTTAGGCAACTTACATTCTTCTAATATTTATACCAAAATAAATGGCAGAATATTTTCCTTTTGACGTCAATTTTAAATCTTACTCAGGATCATTTTCTGGATCATTTTTTGGGGATGGTAGTGGACTAACAAATGTAAAATCTTTTAATATTTCAGGATCTGTTACTAGTGCTTCCTACGCAGCTACAGCTTCACTTCTATTAGGATCTGTCACTAGCGCATCTTATGCTTTAACAGCATCATTTGCTTTAAACGGAGGTGGTGGAGCAGTATTTCCATATACTGGTTCTGCTATTATAACCGGTTCTTTAATAGTAACAGGTTCTACAACTTCTACTCTTGGATTTACAGGCTCACTATTTGGCACTGCAAGCTTTTCAACTACTGCTTCTTATGCTTTAACTTCCTCGTATGCTACAACAGCAGCAAATGGAGGAGTGACAAAAATATTAGCAGGAGCTAACATAAATTTATCTCCAGTCAATGGTTTAGGAGATGTAACTGTTACCTCGTTTGGTACCAATTTATATAATACTGCTACAGGATCATATGGTAGTTTCTATGATACTAGTTCAGTATCAGCAACATCAACTACCGCTATATATTCAATGTCTCTTAGTACAACAGACATTTCAAATGGTGTTTTCATAAGTGCCTCAGGTGGAGATATAACTCGAATAAAGTTCACAAATGCTGGAACATATAATGTACAATTTTCTTCACAATTTTCAAATTCTGATAACTCTATCCAAGATGTAGTTATTTGGGTTAAAAAGAATGGTGTTGATGTAGTAGATTCATCAGGTGTAGTAGGTGTACCTCCATTTAAAGCAGGCTCAAATGGGCAAGCTATTGCTGGTTGGAACTATTTTTTAAATTTATCTGCAAACGATTTTATACAATTGTGTTGGCACGTAGAACAAGCTAATGTAATTACATTAGAAACAATAGCTGCTGGTACTACCCCAACACATCCAAGAACACCATCTACTATTTTAACAGCACAAAGAGTTGATACATTCCTTTCAAACACAGGATCATTTAGTGGTTCATTTACAGGAGCGTTAACTGGGACTTCAAGTTGGGCTACAAACGCTTTAACAGCTTCATTAGCGCCTAACTATGTCTTGAATAGCCAAACTAGTTCAATGTCTGTTGCTACTGCCTCATTAGCACTAAGAGCATCAGGCTCATTAACAGGTAGTTTATTAGGGACAGCGAGTTACGCAACAACAGCATCTTATGCTTTATCAAGCCCAGGAGGAGCAGCATTCCCATACACTGGAAATGCACAAATTACAGGATCATTAGTAGTAAAAGATCCAACTTCTGGATTTGAAAATTTTAAAGTAAGTGGAGGCTTAGCTTCATATGCTTTAAAAAGTGGGGTTATTGGTGCTTTTACAATAGATGCTGGAGGTCTTATATTTCAAGCTGGGCAAAGTGCTGGTGGATCCTATATCAACATGGGTGATATTGGTGGAGGAGGAAATAGTACTGCTATTACAATTGCTGATTTAGGCAGTCCTAGTATAAACATGTACGCTCCAAATAATATGACTATACAAGGAGGTACTATTAGTATTGTTAGCCCTCTTGTAGCTAGTAGTGGAGTGACTGTAAGTGGTAATTCATTAATTACTAATGGATATGCAATAGCAGCAAACGCTGGGATAACTATTACCGGTTCATTATTAGCAACCGGATCAGCAGTTTTAAGAGGCCCATTAACAATAACAGGCTCATTAAATGTAAGTGGTAGTATAACAGGTTCATTATTTGGTACAGCCTCATTTGCTACAACTGCATCATTTTTATTAGGTTCTGTCACAAGTGCATCATTTGCTTCTACAGCTTCTTTTGTAAACCCATTAAGACAAACAGTACAAATAACTGGTTCATTAACTGTAACAGGAAGTGTCATCTCAAACACAGATGGCCTTAATCGATTAGCTCGTTACGGAACAGCAATATCAGGTTCAACAATTGGTACTGGTGTAACAGCTCAAACAATAGTATATCAACAGCTTATACCTGCTAATACTTTTAGTGCGGGTAATATATTTAGAACATACTATAGATTTAGAAAATTATCTACAAATTCTAACGCTACCCATAATATATTAGTTAATACTACAAGTGGATCAGTTGCGGGTGCTACTACCATAGCATTATTAACAGCCAACACAGTACTCAATCCAATGAAAAGAGATTTTTACATCTCACAAGGTTCTACAACCACATTCCTTAGCTCAGGAGTAAGTAACGCAAGTGACGATAACCAGGGTGTTATGGGGACAAGCGTAATAAACTGGGCGGTGGATCAATATTTAATGTACACAGTAACACTAGGTACTACTGACTCAGGTTATGGATTAGGTTACACAATAGAACAAACATTATGATTTTAGATGTACAAACAATACTAAATGGATTTATTCTAAGAGAGGAAGAATTATTCTTTAGCACTGAACAACTTCCCAACTATTACATAATAACATCACCTGTTAATTTTATGGTTGACACTACAAATGGTGTTATTAACTTTGTTACAACAGATATGTCTTGTGATGGAGTACAATATGAAACACCTCAAGAATTTATAGCTGCTTTAGGATTATAACTTGGCTTAAAAAATCTTTATTACTATATTACTAGAAAATAAAGGTTATGTATTGGTTAGTAGAAACTAAAGATCAATTAAGAGAATTTTTTAATCAAGATTATAAAGAAGTCTTTGTTGAGATTATTCCTTATCATAACTATATTCATCCTGCTTTAAATGATGTATGTTTAGTCTATATTAGACCAACTTATGACTCTAAAGGATATATGTTTTGTATTGACCACAGTGAAACAATGTCACTTGGAAAAACATACATTGAAAAATTATTAAAACATATAGACACAGTTTATGTTAGGGATAAAAAATCATTTCTATATTATTTCCAATTAAATAAAGTAACAGATATTTCTTCTATTAAACATATAGAAACTCCATCTGAACCTGTATTTGATATCTTTTATAGAAAACACCCTAATAAAACGGATATTAACAAAATAATTCCAATAGTTAAGCATTATGAGGTTTGTGAGAATATTTATACTCAACTCCAACAAACAATATTGGACCCAAAACCCGAATATGTTAAATTCTATAATAAAGGTGCTTTAGCATTTTTTGGGATTGAAAAGAACGGAATTAAAATTAATGAAGACAAGTTTTATAAATACTATGAACCAAATAATAGCTTATACTCGATACGCGATAGTAGGGTGTTTACTCAATATAACCTCAATACTACAACAAGACGCCCATCCAATGCCTTTAATAGCATTAACTTCGCTGCTTTAAAGAAAGATAACCACTCAAGATCAAGCTTTATACCACAAAACAATGAATTTCTTGAAATTGATATTTCTGCATACCATCCGACTTTGGCTGGACAACTGGTTTCTCATGAATTTGATAACCCTGATATTCACGCTGATTTTGCTAGCATGTATAGCGTAGACTATGCTAAAGCAAAAGAATTAACATTTAAACAGTTATATGGAGGAGTATTTGAAGAATACAAATCACTCCCATTTTTCCAAAAAATACAAACTTATGTTCAAGAACAATGGAAATTGTTTAATGAACAAGGTTTTATTAACACCCCTATATCAGGTTATAAGTTTGAAAAGGATAAGTTAGAAAATATGAATCCACAAAAGTTATTCAATTATATCTTACAAAACCTAGAAACATCAACAAACATAGGTATACTACTTAAAATACATAAGATATTAACAGGTAAAAATACTAAGATAGTTTTATACACGTATGACTCATTTCTACTTGATTGGGATGAAGATGAAGAGCAAGAATTAGAACAGATTAAAAATATATTTAAGGAAATGAAGTTATCAATAAAAATTAATGGAGGGAAGAATTATGACTTTTAAATCAAACTATGATATGTATGACGCGAACAATGCTAATATTAAGGATTTGAATAATAAGTTATTTTGCACATTCACAAGTGGTGAGGAATTAGATGAGTTGGTAAGTGAATTATCTACTGTATACACTATTATGTACAACAAAATGTTTGTGTTGTTTGTAAAAAGCACAAATGAATATGTTGTCACTTACAATGTCGATCAAGGTAATGTAAATACAATCCCCGAGAACACAATTCTAGTTCATCGTAAAAAAGAAACCAATACACTTTATACTATAAACGCTCTAAATGAACTTATTAAAAAGTTAAATGATGGAGTAGTTGATATGGCTTATAGAGTAAATTGGCCTCACTATAGAAATAGCATATTATTAACCCAACATAACGAGTTAAAACAATTGAATACAAAGGTATTCAAGATCATTGAATTATAAGGTACGTAACGTTAAAGAAAACACTACGAGAAAAGGCATTTTAAGAGCTTGTATTAGCTAACTTGGCCTATTAAGAAAAATGTAGTATATTAAATAGTAACAATTTAAAACCAAATAAAAATGGACATCAATGCGATTAAACAGAGATTAAGCTCTCTACAGTCATCAGGCGCCAAGAAAGAAAAGGTTGACTATTCCAAGTATTATTGGAAGCCTAAAGCAGAAGGTAAGTATCAAATCCGAGTGGTACCTTCAGTGTTAAACAAGAGTAACCCATTCCAAGAAGTGTTCGTACACTACGGGTTCTCAAAATTCCCAATTTATGCTCTAACTAACTGGGGTGAAAAAGATCCAATTGTTGAGTTTGCAAAATCACTTCGTACTACATCAGAAAAAGAAAACTGGCAGTTGGCTAAGAAATTAGATCCAAAAATGAGAGTTTTTGCTCCTGTAGTTGTTCGTGGTGAAGAAGAAAAAGGTGTTCGCCTTTGGGAGTTTGGAAAAGAAATCTATATGCAATTATTAGGTATTGCTGAGGATGAAGATTATGGAGATTTCACTGACATTAGTGAGGGTCGCGATTTCACAGTTGATGTAGTGACAGGTGATATTGGTGGTCGTCAAGGATTGAAATCATCAATTCGTGTTAAACCTAAAACATCACCATTAGGTTCTGATAAAGAAACTATCAAAATGTGGTTAACTGATCAGCCAAATGTACTTGAATTACAACGTAAAACTGCGTTTGATGATCTTAAAACTATTTTAGCTAATTTCTTAAACCCAGAAGAGGAAGAGACAGTAGCAGTAGTAATAGATGAAGATGAAGATCCGATCATTGCTAAGGCACAAGAGGAGCCTAAAACAAACTATAGTTTGAAAGCAGCACCAGTAGCTAAGGTATCTAAAGCAGATAAGTTTGACGCTTTGTTTGATGACGAAGAAGAAAGCGAAGGCGAAGGCTCACCATTCTAAATAAATAAAAACTTATATGGCTAAAAAGAAAGAATCTTTAATGACAGCGGTCTCTGCTGAAATGAAATCTAGTTTTAACCTAGATAAATTTAAAGAGAAAAAACTACTTAACACAACTGTTAAGTTCAAAGAACAGAGGTGGATTCCATTCTCTGAAGCATTACAAGATTCAACTTCACTTCCAGGTGCAGCAATAGGACATATTAATCTTTTAAGAGGACACAGTAACACAGGTAAAACAACTGCGTTATTAGAACTAGCAATTAATGCCCAAAAAATGGGCATTTTGCCTGTGTTCATTATTACAGAGATGAAATGGTCTTGGGAACATGCTAAACAAATGGGTTTCCAAGTTGATGACATTGTTGATGAAGCAACAGGTGAAATTATAGACTATAAAGGATTTTTCCTATACACTGATAGAAGTTCATTAGGAACTATTGAAGATGTAGCAGAGTTTATAGCTGACTTGTTAGATGAACAAAAGAAGGGTAATTTACCTTATGACTTATGTTTCTTCTGGGATTCAATTGGTTCTATACCTTGTAAAATGAGTGTTGAACAGAATAAAAACAATCCGATGTGGAATGCAGGAGCAGTATCACAACAGTTTGGTAATTTTATTAATCAACGTTTCCCATTATCAAGGAAAGAATCATCACCATACACAAATTCAATGGTAGCAGTTAACAAAATATGGATAGCACCAGCTGAAAATATGTTTGCTCAACCTAAAATGAAAATGAAAAACGGTGAGACAATGTTTTTAGACGCTTCAATTGTATTAACATTTGGTAATATTACTAATAGTGGTACAAGTAAATTAAAAGCAACTAAGGATGGTAAAGAAGTTGAATTTGCGGTTCGTACTAAAGTAGCAGTAGATAAAAATCACGTTACAGGATTACAAACTAAAAATACAGTTGTAGCTACAATTCACGGTTTTATTCAAGATGATAACAAAGATATTACTGACTATAAAAAACAACATGCCCATGAATGGGTACATATTTTAGGTAGTATTGATGGTATTGGTCTCGCTGAAGATAAATCAGAATGGGAAGAAAGTAAAGAAAATATTACATTAATTGACGAGGATTAAAATGGATAAAAAAGATTTATTTCGGTTATTAGATGACATTAAATCAGGAGACGATGATGAAGTTACAGGTACATTTTCAAAACATGATAAAGTACTAATTATAGATGGTTTAAATCTATTTTTAAGAAACTTTGCAGTATTGAATTATGTTAACCAAGGCGGAGTTCACGTTGGTGGTTTAGGTGGTTTTTTAAGATCATTAAGTTTTCTAATTAACACAAATAAACCTACATCTGTGTATATTGTATTCGACGGAGTGGGTTCTTCCATAAACAGGAAGAACTTACTCCCGGAATACAAATCAGGTAGGAATCAAACCCGAATGACTAATCATGATACGTTTGATGATTTAGATGAAGAACATGAATCTAAAGTAAATCAAATTTCTCGACTCATTCACTATTTAAGGTGTTTACCCGTTAATCTTATTATGCTCGATAAAGTCGAGGCAGATGACATCATAGCGCATTTATCCCGTTATATGGCAACTAAATACGATAGTAAATGTACAATTGTGTCGGCGGATAAAGATTTTTTACAATTAGTAGACGATAACATAACAGTCTATAGTCCTATGGTTAAAGAATATTACACACCAAAACTAGTAAAAGAAAAATTTGGCCTCCCAGCTCACAATTTTATATTATATAAGACATTAATGGGTGATAATTCAGATAAAATACCTGGAGTACAAGGGTTAGGACCTAAAAAGTTATTTAAATTATTCCCTGAATTAGCAGAGAAAGAAATGACTTTAGAAGAGATTTTTGAAATAAGTGAATCTAAATACAAAGACAATATTATTTATTCTAGGGTGGTTTTTAATAACGAGAGTATTAGGAACAATTATTTGATTATGGATTTAGGTAACCCGTTATTAGATGAGGGTGAGAAGAAGCATATCGAGAGTATAATTGAACAACCAATTAAGAGAACAAAAGCAGCTGAGTTCATTAAGTTATATAACGAAGATGGATTACATCACACAATCAAAAATGTAGAGTATTGGATTAGAGACACATTCAAAGTTTTAAACAGTTTTAAATAATATTTTTGATAATACTGAGTATATTTATAATAAAATTATAGGATGAATTATCAAAGAATATACAACCAAATTATAGAACGAGCCCAAAATCGTAAATTAGATGGTTATAAAGAAAGACACCATGTTATTCCTAAATGTTTAGGAGGTGATAATGACAAGTTAAATTTAGTTGAACTAACAGCTCGAGAACATTTTTTATG
>Ga0114969_10003272_pt1 | contig 13111 bp, 16 predicted proteins | sample M_130807_MF_Meta_FD_87316 | JGI IMG/M metagenome (GOLD analysis project Ga0114969, IMG submission 87316) | Freshwater microbial communities from Lake Montjoie, Canada to study carbon cycling - M_130807_MF_MetaG | ecosystem: Environmental > Aquatic > Freshwater > Lake | place: Lake Montjoie...
ACTATTGATAAACTTTCTGGAGGTCCTGAGGTTACAGGGTCTATTCAACAATTAGAAGCATTAAAAAAATCTGAACAAGATGCATATAAAAAAGACGTTACTATTGCGTGTACAACACTTACCTATGCTTGGGTTAATTTCCCTATACCGGTTGGTTTGATTACTGCTGCGGTTGTTGCTGGTGTATATGGTGCAAAAGCTACAGCAATGTTAAAGCAAGTAAATGAAACAAGTGATTTAATTGCAACAGATCAACAAGAACTTGCAACAGCTATTGCAGTTCATACTGTTCAAAGTACTGCAAAATCCGGACTTGATTCAGCTGTTACATATACCGATCAAGCAATTGTTCAAACAACAACAGTTCAAAACAATTGGAATACGATCTCCAACAATCTTTCTGATATTAAAAATGAATTGAATAACACAACATTTGGTCAAGGAAGTGACGAAAAAGCTCAAGGAAAACTTTTGATTAATCTTTGGCTGACTCAAGCTACCAATCACTGGCAACAAATGATTCCTTTGGTCAATGCTTTGGTTGCAAATCCATACATTGCTGTACTTCCAGGCGATACTTCAGCAACTACTTTGTTAAATACAATTGGCGGAGGAAATTAATTAAAAGATAGAAATCACAATAGAGGTTGGTATTCATATCAACCTCTATTTTCTTTTTAAAAATGTAATACACAAACAAATAAATTTGAGAATTATGGCTTCAATAAACTGGGCAAATATTTATGGCACTGGGACCAATCAAAATCAAGGCATCCCGATGTCGAGCAATTATGATACAAATCGAGGTAATTTCAGAGATTTTAGTATTAACTATAACGATTTACTTAATAAGAGTGGAGTGGCAAATTGTCCTGTATTAAGCATCTATTGCGATACTTTACAAATAGATAATGACATTACCGTTCAAGCCGGACTTTTTATTTTCGCCAGAAGAGTGGTAGCTCCTAATGGGACAACTATTTTGCTAAGTAGGTTGTCGGGCAATTATGTCCCTTTTACAATTTTATCTCAAGAAGTAGTAGATGCAAACGACAACCCTTCTACTATTAATGTTTCGGCAGCAAATGATGCAAGTGCTGTTACAACTGCTACATTTGCTGCTAGCGGACAAGAATGTGGTCTTAGTTGGCCTATGGAAAATGCTAACGCAAGTCCCTTTCTTGTAAGTAATTTAGATTTAACACAGTTTAGTTATGGACAACCCTTACAGTTGTCTTTAATGTCAATTTTCTCCCTCGCTTCGGTAGTTTTTACTACTAGTAATGATGCCGCGATAAAACAATTACAATGGATTTGCAATTTGGGTAGATTTGGAAATGACACCATGTTGCTTGCAGCACAAGCTAAATCTTTTTGTAGTACTTTGGTTGCAAAACAATCTCTTTCAGATGGTGCTATTTTAGTGCCGTCCTTAGATTTATCGGTGTACAACAATAAAGCAAAAGCAACTTTAGATTTCTTACAAAGTCAGCAAACCGCCTACAATAATGTACTCGCACAAATCAATAATGAAAAGCAATGGTCGGCCAATGCTCAGGCAATGGTTCAAGTAAGTAATATTGAATCTACCTTATATACCAGTTTACAAAATCAAGCACAACAAACATATGATCAAGCTCAATATGCAAGAATGCTTGCCGGACAAGAAATTGTGATTGAAAACAATGAGCTGTTTGGGTTAAAAATTAAATTTGACCGAGGCGTTGAAACTTGGAAGGCAGAAAAACAAAAGGAAGAGGCATTAAAAATTGTAACAGGTGTAGTGCAAATTTTAGAGCAAATACCAGCCATTGTTGCAGCAGGTCCGGAAATGGCAGTTCTTCCCGCACTTCAAACAGCTGGTGCATTAGCCGCTAGTGCAACAAATATTTCAAGTGCAATCGCAAGTAAGATTTCGGCTAATCCAACGAGTGCAAAACGAAAACCAATTTATGGTGGCACCGAACCAGGGGATATTGAAATGACAGAAATTAATCCGGGAGCTACTTCTAGTTCAACAGCTACTACACCAACAAGTACTCCGGCCGCAAAACCAAGTGCTACTGATGCAGACAAAGAAAAAGCAGAAAAAACCCAAGAAAGCTTAATAGCAGCTGCAAAAAATATTGGCGAAGGAGCTAGTACAATTGTAGATTCTGCAATGAAGATTTACGCTATATCGAGAACGGCTGAAGAATTATAAAACGAAGGGGATACGGCGTTAAATTTAGCCAATAGTACTGTAAATAAAACATTTAGCAGTATTGCTTTAACTGGAATAAATGTCATCACAGGAGGCGAACAATATTGGGCAACATTTAAAATAGATATTGATTCAATGTTCACTAAAATATCTAGTTATGGAATTGATGGATCTACTGAATATAATGTAGGATTATTAAAACTTATTGTCGCTGGGAAATCATACTGTGATGCTCAAGTAGCAGTAGCAAAAGCATCTTCGGAACTAGCGGCTGCAAAAATGCGACAACAAGCAGCCATCGATAAAGCCAAAGTATTTCAAAAACGTTTAGCAACGCTTAATTCAGAAATTACAACAGATGAAGCGATAGGTATTTTGTTGTATACAAAAGTATTAGATGCCAAGCGTGCAGTTTATTTAGCATTTGATTCTTATTTAAGAGCGGCAGAATATTTCACATTAAAACCAGGAAATACATTTTCACCAATGCCTTTAATGACATCTAAGGTTGAAGATTTCGCTTCTGCACTATCACAAATTGGAGGAAATGAACTGGTACTCGGTTCTCTTAATCCAACACCACAAACTATAGGTGTGTCCAATAGAGGAGGAATTAATATTGAGCTTAATGATCCACAAATAATCAATCAATTACAAACAAGCTCTTCTGCGAATTGGCAAATCACAACCGATAATTCAAATTTTAACGGATTTGGCCGTGTTCGATTAAATTTAGTTAGAGTTTATTTATTAGGTGTAACTAACACAAGTAATATAAGTGTTCAAATAGTAACAACTGGTGTTTATAACGATATCAATCCAAATGGTGGTTTGCCTAATTTATTTGTAGGTCCACCAATGCGACTTAATTTTGTTTATTCTGGCTCTGCGGCTAATCCAAATATTGTTTATGACGGACAAGTTCCTGTTCATTATCAAAATGATTTTTTTCAGCCTACTCCTTTTAGTTCTTGGGCTATTAGTGTGAGTCAACAATCGGGTGGAAAGCTAGACTTATCTGGCCTTACTGGCATATTAATACAGTTAGGAGGAGAAGCAACAACTATGCAGGTGAATATAAATGAAGGACTAAGTGCCATTGCCTCTGCAAAAAGGAATGTTGTAGAACTCGCTCATTAAAATCGACCAATAATTTTTATTAATTTTTTTTTAAACTTTAAAAATCATGAATAATCAAATTGAAAACTTAGTATTTAAAGGCGGTGGCGTTTTGGGAATTGCATATGCAGGAGCGATTCAAGTGTTGGAGCAACAAAACATCTTAAGTAATGTTCAACGCGTAGCTGGAACATCGGCAGGGGCAATTACCGCTGCATTGGTAAGTATGCGCTATACCTCGGCAGAAATCACCAACATTGTAAATCAAACAGATTTTAAATCGTTCGAAGATGGATCAATGATCGGCGACGCTTTACATGTACTAAATAACTATGGTTTTTATAAGGGAGATGCATTTTTGCAATGGATGCAAACGCAAATTCAAAATAAGGGTTTGGATGCCAATGCCACCTTCAAAGATTTTGAGAACAAAGGATGCAGAGATTTACATGTATTCGCTTCTAATCTTAACACAAAAACTGTAAGAGAATTTTCTGCTGAGTTAACACCAAATGTAGTAGTGGCTGAAGCAGTAAGAGCTTCGATGTCTATTCCACTGTTTTTTGAAGCATGGCAGTTCAGCAATAGTAATCCTGATAATCATGTTTATGTCGACGGAGGCATGTTGTACAATTACCCTATCACCGTTTTCGATACCAACGGAATTCCTAATCTTAAAACAATGGGATTGTTTTTGTTAAATTTATCGGCACCAAATCCAGCTCCAGCAGATAGCCTTAGCACAGGAAACTTCATTCATTATGTAAGAAATGTGATGGATAGTTTACTTGAGGCTCAGGTCATTGATTTTCAGCGCGATTCAGAAGAACAGAGTCGTTCAATAATTATTGATAATCTAGGGATTTCGGCTACCAATTTTAATCTAACCAATGATCAAAAAACCGCCTTGTTTAATTCAGGTCAGAAATGTGCGGCAGCATTCATTAAAAAGAGCGTTGGAGTACCTGCATAGATAAAAATAAAAGGGACACAATAATGGGTAATTAAATGCCATATGTGACAAGCCTGATTAATAAAAAAATAAGGTCACGAAAGTGGCCTTATTTTTTTTGTAAAGAAAATAGAAAAGCTTAACGGAAAAACGTTTGACTTCAATAAACAAGGATGACCAAAAAAGAAATAAATATTTTGAATATGCCACCGTTTTAATTTCTGTATTCACCAAAAAAAATATAGAATGCTAAGAATAGCAAGAGTAATAGTTTCTGATGCAGCGTATCCCGTTAATGGACAACCATGTTTATTTTATAGTTGAACCAAATAACACCAGATCGCTGTAGCAGGTTCTTAACTGGACTCACATGCGATCGTTTGATGCAGAGAATCAAGGCAGAACAAGGTAGTTTGTTTATCTTTCGAATTCTTACATGCGTTGCTAATCCTAAAAAGAATAGTAATTAGTCGTCCCTCAAGAAGTGCTATAGATTACTGTTATCAACAATAAAGCATAAAATAATGGTATAAAAAACTGCAAGAAAAGTAAAAAGATTGGGATAAAACTTGCAGATTTGAATATGCTATCAAAACCGAAAAACACATCACAGCTGGGATTTTTCCTTCGATATGAAGACCAGTTGAATCCTGAGCATCCCTTATTCAAATTAGCTAATGCTATAAACTGGGCAGTATTTGAAGAGTCATTTTCAAAACACTACAGCGCCACACAAGGCAAGCCGGCCAAACCGATTCGTTTGATGGTGTCGCTATTGATATTAAAACAACTGCGTAATTTAAGCGATGAAAGCATAGTTGAACAGTGGAGTGAAAACGCCTACTATCAATATTTTGGAGGAGAACAAACTGTCCTGTTTTTGGGGGACATCATAGTGCTTTTAGTTATGCATTAGGTTATTATGAAAATGATTACGTTTCAATTTCTGGTTCGCAACCTGTTCTAGCTACACCAATTGCTGCGGGTAAAAGTTCTTATCTAGCAAATGTTGCTACGATGTCAACAAAAACACCTCAATTGGCTTCACAGGGAGGTGCTACATTGGTGCAGCAATTTGAATATGATCAAATGAACAGAATTACGGCTAGTGCGATTGTAGGAGGTAATTTAAATGTTAATGCATTTAAAACAAATTATGCTTACGATGCTGGAGGTAATATCACCGATTTAAGTCGAAGTAATATCTATGGTCATGAGTTTGATAAATTGAAGTACAATTATCACAACACAGTCAACTCAGTTGTTAAATATCAAAAAAACACCAATAAATTAAGATGGGTTGATGATGATGTTACATATACTGATACTCTTGCTACTGATATTGATGATCAGCTTTCTGAAAATTATTCTTATGATGATTTAGGTAATTTAGTTAAAGATTTAAAAGAAGACATCGATACTATTGAATGGACTGTATATGGAAGAATTAAATACGTAAAGCGAACGGGCTCATCAATAAAACCAAATTTAGAATTCACATACGATTGTATGGGGAATCGGGTGATGAAGCGTGCAATTTTTAATAGTGGATCAACTAAAGAAACATATTATGTAAGAGATGGTAATGGGTTGGTGATGTCTTTGTATGAAACTACTAACAATCAGTCAGTTCGCTTAAAAGAACAATATGTTTATGGTGTAAGAAGATTAGGTAAAGTAATCTCTTTTAGTGATTCAAGCGTTCATGTTACAGGTCTTAAAGAGTATGAGTTTACAGATCATTTAGGCAGCGTTCATGTTTTACTAAGTGATAAGTTAATGGGTAATATTCCTCTTGTTCTTGCGGCTGCCGATTATTATCCATTTGGAATGTCCATGCCTGGTAGAAGTTACAATGCCGACCAATATCGCTACGGGTATAGCGGTAAAGAGAAAGATGATGAGTTAGCCGAAGGTGATTATGACTTTGGATTAAGAATATACGACAGTAGGTTAGGGCGTTGGTTAGCTTTAGATCCAGCTGCTTACAAAATGCCTTGTATTTCACCTTATGCTTATGCATTAAACAGCCCCTTAATTATTGTAGATGAAGAAGGTAAATATCCAAAACCTTCAGAATTACTTTCTTCTATCGGTTTAACCCCACCTCCAATGGTTGCTGGACTTATAGACGGATTTGTTTCAGGGCTTGGATGGATTGAGGCGGGTGAAATGGTGTATAAACTAGCAACTGATCCAAAATTTAGAAGTCAGATGTATGATACTTTTGCAACTATAGCAAGTGATCCTGTCGGTTTTGCAGCGGGTATTGTTGATAGTTATGTAGATAAAGCAAAAGAGATAGCTAGTGGAAGTGCCAAAGGTCAATATGCAATGGGGGAAATAGTAGGGGAGTTAATTGGAGGTGCAGTTTCTGGAGGAGCAGCTAACAAGCTCATTAAAATGGCGGGTGACTTTAAAGCTTCTAAATTGGCGAAAAAGGCAAAATTAGATGCCGCAAATACTAAGAAGAGTAATAATGTTACCACAACAAATAAATCAAGTTCAGATCCGGTTAAAGAAAAAAGTGGAATGCCTGATTATGTTAAAGAAGGTAAGGATTTTGAGGTTTCGTACTTAAATAATTTGGTAAAACAGGGGAAGAATGTTACGACTCAAGTTTCTTTTACGGCGGTTGATCCTAAAACAGGAAAATCAATACGAGCAATTGTAGATGGTGTAGTGAAAAATGCAGATGGTTCTTATTCATTTATAGAACTCAAATTGAACGGAACGACAAAACTGACTTACAATCAAAGTGTTGTTTATAAAGCTTTAGCTGAAGGGAGCGCAACCGCTGTGGGGCAAAAGGCTCTGGATGCGGGTTTTAAAGTAGGGCAAAAAGTTAAAGCAAAAGTTGTGGTCGAAGTGAAGTATAAGAATAAATAAAATCATATAACTTTGAATCTTAATTAAACCTGTTTAAATGGAACGTAAAGATTTTTTTTTTAAAATAATTGGAGAAGAACTTACTAATGATGGTTTTAAATTTATTAAATCAAAAAATGGATTTATAAAGAAGGAAAATAATAATGAGTTTTTGTTTTACTTTACTCTCTGGAGCCCATTTTTTGCTGAGGAAGCTCACATTGATATTATAATTGGTGAAATAGAGCAAATTAAGAAAAAAGCGTGGGGAGCACTTTATAAAAAGTATATTACTATCGGCACTCATAAGTCATTGTTAAAGGAATATCTTGGAGAGGGCATAGTTAAAACAGACACAGATGAAAAATTAAATTCAGCCGCACAAGGAGAAATACACTTTTATTATTCTTATGCTAAAGAATATTTTAAAAAACATCTAGATTATAATTACCTAGATCAGCTTTTGAATAATCGTCCCGGAGAAGAGCTTTTTCTGGCCTACAACCCTATCCATACAACTTTCTTAGCTATAATTGTGGCAAAACTAAATGGAAATATACAGTTTGAAGAACTTCTTAGTTTTTATAGAGAAATAATAATAAAACATAATTTTAACTATTTGGAAGAATATGACTTATTGTCCAATTATTTACAAGGAAATCAGTAAAGATAATATTGAGGCTAATGTCAATTCAGAAAATATTACAAGTGAAAGATTTGTTAGAGTCTAGGGGATGGGTAGTGTCAGATGTTGATGGGAATCAGTCGATGTGAACTTGCAACAAAAAGTGGGACAAAAAGTTAAGCGACATTTTTAAGTTTCATTAATTGTTCAAATTCCACGATGGTTAAATTCCCTAAAGCAGAGTGTCGTCGGTTTCTATTATACCATGTTTCAATCCATTCAAAAATTGATATTTCGGCTTGTTCTCTATCCAAGTAACGATTTCTATACACCAGCTCAGTTTTAATGGTTTTAAAGAAGCTTTCAGCCACTGCATTATCCCAACAATTTCCTTTTCTGCTCATGCTTCTTTCAGCGCATTTGTAGCTTGCCAGTAAATTAGCAAAAACATGACAGGCGTATTGAACCCCTCTGTCGGAATGAAAAATTAAGTGATGAGATGGAGGTCTGTTTTTGACCGCCATTCTCCATGCTGCAATAGAGGTGTTTTCGGCGCGCATATCATTGCTAAGTGCCCAGCCCACTACTTTTCGGTCGAAAATATCCAGGACAATAGTTAAATAAAGCCAGCCTTTACCAGTTCTTATGTAAGTAATATCTGATACCCACACTTGACCGCTATTTTCGGCAGTGAAGTTTCTGTTCAGCTTGTTTTCTGCTACAGGATATTTGTGTTTTGAATTGGTGGTGACCACAAACTTTTTAGCGTGAACAGCCTTGATTCCATTCTCTTTCATTAACCTTGCTACACGAGGTCTTGATACATCAAACCCTCGTTTTCTTAGCTCTTCAGTCATTCTCGGGCTTCCATAACTGGCCTTGCTTTGCTGATGTATTCTTTGGATTTCAGCCAGCAGTATGCGATTCTCTCCATCTCGTTTTGAAGGAAGATAATTTCTCATTCTATAATAACCGCTTTTACTCACTTTTAAAACTTTACACATTTTCCCAACTGGAAATTCCTGCTGATGATTTTTTATAAACTGGAAGATTTCCTGTCGCTCACGGAGAAGATGCTCACGGCCTTTTTTAATATGTCACGCTCCATCTTTACGTCCGCCAATTCTCTTTTTAGCCTCGCTAATTCCTTCTGCTCTTCTGTAAGCTGCTTCTTGCCATTACCGCTAAAAGCAAGCGATGAATTTAAACTTTGTTCCTTGCGCCAGCGGTATATAAATTCTGCCGCTACTCCCAGTTCGCGGGCAATCTCTTGTACATTGCCCCGAACGTTGCTTAATTCAACTGCTTTTTGTTTGAATTCTTTGCTGTAATTTTTTCTCTCTTTTTTCATTTTATTAAGGTATTGATTTGTTTCAAGTTTACCTTAACTTAGTGTCCAGTCAAATGTAGCAAGTCCAATGCATGAATTGACTAAAATAAATAATGATACCATAGACTGGAGAATTCAAAGAAAGCATAGCCAAGATTCGAAGATAATAGTGTTTACTTTTCATGGTGATTTAGGGAATGCAGCCCAAACATTAAGTGACCTTTTTTCATGTAGGATATTGGGAGGTGAAGATGAAAATGTATTATTTTTTTCCGAAAAATTTAATTCCATTACAATGAATATGGCTGTAAAAGATTTTGTAGATAGAATTAAATAGGTAAAGAATTATGAATCCTTATTTTGATAAATGTATTTTATGTTTAAAAGATGTACAGGTATTCGAACATGGTGAATCAAGAGTTTTTGTAAAAACATTTATGCAAAAGTTTGAAATTGGTTTACATGGTTTAAATCCTGAATCAGATACGACAATGATATTTAAAGACTGTGGAGGGTACTTTTCATAAGTTGTTGCGTCTGGTATATGAGTTGGAGCAAAAGCATCGTGTGGGAAGAATTGCTGGCGTTAAATTTTTCTCTGAAGAAAACAGAAAAACAAAAGAGCTGCGTTTGCAAGCTCAAATATATGTCCAGAATTTTAAAAATGTGGTAGAGACGCAAAATGTTGCGTCTCAAAATAATGCGTCTCCAAAAAATTAAAGAATATGAAAAAAGTAATTTTATTGTCTTTCTTAGCTGCCATCGCACTGGTTTCTTGTGAAAAATTCGGAGAGAAAAATATCACAAAAAAAGTAGTGGTATTGTTGTCGCCCACTCAAAATCAAAGCGATTCTATTTTAACCAAATTGTTTTGGTGGGAAGAAGTAGAAGGCGCAGATTCTTATCATTTACAAGTGGTAAGTACCACTTTTGATAATATCACCACGTTGGCTGTAGATACTTTAATTAGTGGTGTTAAATTTCAGTTGACGATGACGCCTGGTGAATATCAATGGAGGGTAAGGGCAGAGAATGGTGCTTATGAATCTCCTTGGACTACCTACAACTTAACGATTACAAATACCACTAGCTTGGCCGGACAAACAATCACTACCGCAACGCCTGTAGATGATTACGCTACAAAAGATACTGCAATTACTTTTAATTGGTCGGCATTAGCAAATGCTACTTCTTACCATTTGGTGATTGTTAAAACATCTCCCACATCAGAGGTTTTGAATACATTAGAATCATCAAATAGCAAGAAATTTCCTTTCACTTCAGAAGGAAAGTACATTTGGTCGGTGCAGGCATTAAATAGCACGAGTGCTTCAAGCACAGTTTACCGCAATATCACCATTGATAAAACTAATCCGAATCTTCCAGTACTTGTTTCCCCTAAAGCTGTTACCGATACCATTTATAGTTTGCCATCTACTTTTACTTGGGATATAGGTATTGACAATGGAAGTGTGGTGAGCGATAGTATTTATATAAGTAGCGATTCTACTTTTAATACAAATATTCTGCACAGCGCTAAGGTGGTTGGATTGGAGAGTTATAGTTTAACAACCTTAAATAACACAGGTAAATTATTCTGGAGAGTTCGTTCTATAGATGCTGCTGGAAACAAGAGTGCTTACAGTGTGGCTAAACCATTTATTAAGAAGTTTTAATAATGAAGAACAAGAAGCTGGCCTATATTTTATTGCCTATTGTTCTCTTGGTTTGGGGAATAGTGGGGTATAAATTATATGTGAAGTTTTTTGGAGAAGAAGATGCTATTGTTGCCAATACTGAAATTGTTAGTGAGGATAAAGCAAATGCTATCACCGATCATTTTGACATTGAAAACAATTACCGTGATCCGTTTTTAGGAAATGCTGTTCGAGAAGCAGTGGTTTCTTCTCAACCAACAACGGCACCATTGCAGCGCCAAACAGTTGTAATTCCGCCCGTGATGAAGCCTGTGGTGTATTGGCCAGCCATTAAAGTAGGTGGAATAGTAAATGAAAAGAAATTTATGGGTATTATTTCTGGGAAGAGCGTTTTATTGGATAAAGGTGAACAGGCTCTTGGCGTAACATTTGTGAAATCAAGCAAAGATTCGGTTTGGTTCAAATTTAGCAATGAGCAAAAGGCATATCCTTTAAAGTAAATAGAAGATGAAAAGAATAGTTGTATTGTTGTTTTTAGTATCGGTTACGTGCAGCACTTTTGCGCAACTTCAAAATATTCCTTTAGTAACTGCGATAGGGGAGTCGGTGGTTAAAGTAAAACCCGATTATGCAGTTGCAGTGATAAAAGTAAAAAAGAGCATGAACATTAGTTCGCTTACTACAGCAGCTACTTTTAGAATATTTGAAGAGAATGATACACGTGTTCAATTGTTTGGTTTCGATGATAAGAATATTGATTTCAGTTTGATTCAAGCAGATAGTTTGGTTTATGTAAAAGAGATTATCATTACTATTAACGATCTTCAAAATTTAGATAAATATTTACTCGAGATTCAGAAATTGGGGTACAAGGATTTGATATATCTTGATTACAGAGTGAAAGATTTGAGTCCTCATAAAGACCAAGCAAGAAAAAGCGCCATAGCTTCGGCAAAAAGAAAGGCGATATTAATGGCCAGTGAGTTGGGACAATCAATTGGTAAAGCCCACACCATAGAAGAAGTAGAAGTTCAAAGTTTCAATTGGTACAATATAGATAATTCGAAGAACCTCGAGAATATGACTTATAAATTAGGTGCAGAAGTTTATGCAATTGAACCTGGATATATTACCATAATATCAAAAGTGAAAGTAAGCTTTGATTTGATTAAGTAGAGAGTATTCTTCCTTGTAGATTTCGAATTAAACCTGATTATTTCGAGTTATTCCGGATTATTCCGGATTTTTTCAGGCTCATTAGTATTGATGTAGAATAGTGTGAATAGTATTCTTATTCTTTTTGCAATTTATTGCATTGGTGCTCACTACTAATTTTAATAGCAATTACTATTAGCGTGATAACGGATACTCCGAGAATAAATCCTGTTAAAAGATTACCCTTGTTTGACGTAGAATTAAAATTATTGAACGCTTCTGGTTCAAATGAACTAAAGTTTACTCCTTCCATGATGTGATTATTTAGATTTATAAATTACAATTGTTTTATTTGAGGGATTGTACTGATATCCGTAGTTTCCTATTATGAAAATGTCACCGCTTACTTCTTTTATTCGGCGAATTGAGTTGAAGATTTCTGCGTCAAAGCCTTTTAATATAAGATATTTTGAGGCGATCCATTCAATGCCTTTTGAGATAGGATAGTATTGCTCAAGGATTAGAAAATTCTTCTTTAGTTTATCAGTAAATCCTTTTGTTTTCGTTCGTAATTCACTGGCTTTGTCGATAGCAATTCGGCTTTTACAACCTTGCCCGCAATATTTCGCATCTTTTTTAGCGAAGAATATATTTTGGCAGACAGGGCATTCGTGCTTGAATTTTCTTAATTCAGGAATCCATTCACTTACTATATAATCTGATATTTGTTTTTTCATGTTAATAAAATTATATTTTGTAAATATAGTTTAAATTGAACCTATTATGTATATTTGTTAATAAAAAAACAATATGAAAGATTTCATCAAAGTTGATTTTGAATTATTAAATGAATCTGAATTTCATCTGTTTCTTGATTTGGCCGATGATTTATTGTTTCCCCGTTATACAGCAAAGGATTTTGATGATAGAATTACGCATCGAAAAATAAACGGGTGGTTTAATGAGAATTTGTTGATGGTTCAGCGAGAAAAAGGTAAGTGGCGTAAGTTTAATTTTATTGAATACTGTTGGGTTCAAATCATTGATGATTTAAGGAAGTTTGAAATAGGCTTTAATGAAATACGAAAAATTAAGGAGAAGTTATTGCATCAGATGGATTGGCAGTCGCTGTTTGATGTTCCTGAATATGTTGAAGAAGTGTTGAAGTTTATTCCTGTAAATGAAAGAGAAGAAGCGAGAC
>Ga0114969_10003273_pt1 | contig 13109 bp, 13 predicted proteins | sample M_130807_MF_Meta_FD_87316 | JGI IMG/M metagenome (GOLD analysis project Ga0114969, IMG submission 87316) | Freshwater microbial communities from Lake Montjoie, Canada to study carbon cycling - M_130807_MF_MetaG | ecosystem: Environmental > Aquatic > Freshwater > Lake | place: Lake Montjoie...
CTGCATCTGAGTATTCGCTGTGGCGCTGATGAGCAGGCCGCTCAGGCGGTGTTGGAGCTGGCAAAAGCATGATTGAACCCTTTGTTTATCCTGTCGCCCGGTTGATTGCCGGTGTGGATGAAGTGGGCCGCGGCCCGCTGGTTGGTGCGGTAGTGACTGCGGCAGTGATCCTCGATCCGGCAAGGCCGATCGTTGGGTTGGCTGATTCCAAAAAACTCAGCGAGAAGCGCCGCGAAGCGTTGTACGAAGAGATCGTGGAAAAGGCGCTATCCTGGAGCCTGGGGCGCGCTGAGCCGGAAGAGATTGATCGGTTGAATATTCTGCATGCCACCATGCTGGCGATGCAGCGTGCGGTGGCTGGTTTGCCCCTCGCGCCCGACATGGTATTGATTGATGGTAATCGCTGCCCCAGCTTGCCGATGCGTTCGCAGGCGGTGGTTAAAGGGGACAGCCGAGTGGCAGAGATCAGCGCGGCATCCATCCTGGCGAAAGTGACTCGCGATCGCGAAATGGCCGAACTGGATCGGGTATTCCCAGAGTACGGTTTTGCCCAGCATAAAGGTTACCCTACCGCTTTCCATCTCGAAAAGCTGGCAGTATTGGGAGCCACTCAGCACCATCGCCGCAGTTTCGCGCTGGTAAGACGCGCACTGGAACTGTAGTAGTCTTGCAAGCAAAGAGTTAACCTCGGCCCACTAAGCTGGGCCCTACACCTTGGTATCTGGATATGGCCGAACCTCGTTTTATTCACCTGCGCGTTCATAGCGACTACTCCATGATTGATGGGCTAGCCAAGATCGGCCCGTTGGTGAAAAAAGCTGCCGAACTTGCCATGCCCGCCTTGGCGGTCACCGATTTCACCAACCTATGTGGTTTGGTGAAGTTTTATGGTAGTGCGCATGGTGCCGGGATAAAACCGATCATCGGTGCAGATTTCCATGTGCAGAGCGAGGTGCTGGGTGATGAATTGGCGCAACTTACCGTGCTGGCGACCAATAACCAAGGTTATCAAAACCTGACTCTGTTGATCTCTAATGCCTATCAGCGTGGTTACGGTGCTGCTGGTCCAATTATTGACCGCGATTGGCTGATCGAACACCGTGAAGGGTTGATTCTGCTTTCCGGTGGGCGCATGGGCGACGTTGGCAAATTTTTGCTGCGCGGTAATCAGGCGCAGGTTGATCAATGCTTGGCGTTTTATCAGGAATATTTCCCCGATAGCTACTATCTGGAACTGATCCGTACCGGTCGCCCAGACGAAGAGAACTATCTGCATGCCGCCGTAGCGCTGGCTACCGAGCGTGGTTTACCGGTAGTGGCCACCAACGATGTCCGTTTTCTGGTGGAAGACGACTTCGATGCACATGAAATCCGCGTGGCGATCCACGATGGTTTTACGCTCGACGATCCCAAACGCCCGCGTAACTACAGCCCGCAGCAGTTTATGCGCAGTGAAGACGAGATGTGTGAGCTGTTTGCCGATATTCCCGATGCACTGCTCAATAGCGTCGAAATCGCCAAACGCTGTAACGTTACCATTCGCCTTGGTGAATACTTCCTGCCGCAGTTTCCTACCGGTGAAATGACCACCGAAGATTTCCTGGTCGCCAAATCCAAAGAAGGGCTGGAACAACGTCTCGAATTCCTGTTCCCTGATCCAGAAGTGCGCGCTCAGCGCCGCCCAGAATACGATGAACGTCTGGACATTGAGCTGAAAGTGATCAACCAGATGGGCTTTCCTGGCTACTTCCTGATCGTTATGGAGTTCATCCAGTGGTCGAAAGATAACGATGTGCCAGTAGGGCCAGGGCGAGGTTCCGGTGCGGGTTCGCTGGTGGCCTATGCGCTGAAAATTACCGATCTGGATCCGCTGGAGTTTGACCTGCTGTTCGAACGGTTCCTGAACCCGGAACGTGTATCGATGCCCGATTTCGACGTCGATTTCTGCATGGAAAAACGCGATCTGGTGATCGAACATGTGGCAGACATGTATGGCCGTGAAGCGGTATCGCAGATCATCACCTTTGGTACCATGGCGGCGAAAGCGGTAATCCGCGATGTGGGCCGCGTATTGGGCCATCCGTATGGTTTTGTTGACCGTATCTCCAAGCTGGTGCCACCCGATCCGGGGATGACGCTGGAAAAGGCCTTTGCCGCTGAACCGCAACTGCCAGAGATTTATGAGGCAGACGAAGAAGTCAGGGCGCTGATCGACATGGCGCGTAAGCTGGAAGGGGTGACGCGTAACGCCGGCAAGCATGCGGGTGGGGTGGTGATCGCACCGATCAAGATTACTGATTTCGCGCCGCTGTATTGCGATGCTGAAGGTAACCACCCGGTTACCCAGTTCGATAAAAACGACGTGGAATATGCTGGGCTGGTGAAGTTTGACTTCCTCGGTCTGCGCACCTTGACCATCATCGATTGGGCGTTGGCGATGATCAACGCTCGCCGCGCCAAGACTGGGCTGGAACCGATCGATATTGCCGCTATTCCGCTGGATGACAAACCAAGCTTCGACATGCTACAGCGTTCGGAAACCACGGCGGTATTCCAGCTTGAATCGCGCGGCATGAAAGACCTGATCAAGCGCCTGAAGCCTGACTGTTTCGAAGATATGATCGCACTGGTGGCGCTCTTCCGCCCAGGCCCTTTGCAGTCGGGCATGGTAGATAACTTTATCGACCGTAAGCATGGGCGCGAAGAGATTTCCTATCCTGATATCCAGTGGCAGCATGAGTCGCTGAAACCGGTGCTGGAGCCGACCTACGGCATCATCCTGTATCAAGAGCAGGTGATGCAGATTGCCCAGGTGCTGGCGGGTTACACGCTGGGCGGTGCGGACATGCTGCGCCGTGCGATGGGTAAAAAGAACCCAGTCGAAATGGCTAAACAGCGCGGCGGGTTTGAAGATGGTGCTAAATCGCGCGGTATCGATGGGGAACTGTCGGTAAAAATCTTCGATCTGGTAGAGAAGTTCGCCGGTTACGGCTTTAACAAATCCCACTCAGCCGCTTATGCGCTGGTGTCGTACCAAACGCTGTGGCTGAAAGCACACTATCCCGCCGAGTTTATGGCTGCGGTAATGACCGCCGATATGGATAACACCGATAAGGTGGTTGGCCTGGTGGATGAGTGCTGGCGCATGGGGCTGAAAATCCTGCCGCCGGATATCAACAGCGGGCAATACCATTTCCACGTCAATGACGAAGGCGAGATCGTTTACGGTATCGGCGCGATCAAGGGCGTGGGGGAAGGGCCGATTGAGGCGATTATCGAGGCGCGTAACAGTGGCGAACAAGGGTACTTCAAAGATCTGTTCGATCTGTGCGCGCGCTCCGATGTCAAAAAGTTGAATCGCCGTATTCTGGAAAAACTGATCATGTCCGGGGCGTTCGATCGCCTGGGGCCGCACCGTGCTGCGCTGATGCATTCGCTGGGCGATGCGCTGAAAGCGGCCGATCAGCATGCCAAAGCCGAAGCGATCGGCCAGGCAGATATGTTTGGCGTGCTGGCAGACGCACCAGAGCAGGTGGAGCAGTCTTACGCCAACGTACCGCTCTGGCAGGAACAGGTAGTGCTGGATGGTGAACGCGAAACGCTGGGGCTCTATCTGACCGGCCATCCGATCACCCAGTATTTGAAAGAAATCGAACGCTATGCCGGTGGCCAGCGTTTGAAAGATATGCACCCGACGGAACGGGGTAAGATGACGACCGCCGTTGGGCTGGTGATTGCCGCCCGGGTTATGGTGACCAAACGGGGCAATCGTATCGGCATTTGTACGCTGGATGACCGTTCTGGCCGCCTGGAAGTGATGTTATTCACCGAAGCGTTGGAAAAATACCAGCATTTGTTGGAAAAAGACCGTATCCTGATCGCCACTGGACAGGTCAGCTTTGATGACTTCAGCGGTGGGCTTAAAATGATGGTCCGCGAGTTAATGGATATCAGTGAAGCCCGTGAAAAATACGCCCGTGGGCTTGCTATCTCGCTGACGGACAGGCAAATTGATGACCAGCTTTTGAACCGTCTCCGCAAGTCGTTGGAACCCCATCGATCGGGGACGATTCCAGTGCATCTCTACTATCAACGGGAAGATGCACGAGCAAGGCTGCGCTTTGGCGCAACTTGGCGCGTGACGCCGACCGACCGCTTGTTGATAGATTTGCGGACCTTGGTAGGTAATGAGCAGGTGGAACTGGAATTTGACTAAAATAGGAATGCTATGAGTCTGAATTTTCTTGATTTTGAACAGCCGATTGCAGAGCTGGAAGCGAAAATTGACTCGCTGACTGCAGTCAACCGTCAAGACGAAAAATTAGATATTAATCTGGACGAAGAGGTTCAGCGCCTGCGTGAAAAGAGCGTTGAGCTGACGCGCAAGATTTTTTCCGATCTTGGGGCCTGGCAGATTGCTCAATTGGCACGCCACCCGCGCCGCCCTTATACGCTGGATTATATCGCACACATCTTCACCGACTTTGAAGAACTGGCTGGCGATCGCGCCTATGCCGATGACAAAGCCATCGTCGGTGGTATCGCACGGCTGGATGGCCGCCCGGTGATGATCATTGGTCATCAGAAAGGGCGCGAAACCAAAGAGAAAATCCGTCGCAACTTCGGCATGCCAGCGCCAGAAGGCTATCGCAAAGCGTTGCGCCTGATGGAAATGGCTTCTCGCTTCAAACTGCCACTGATTACCTTCATCGACACCCCAGGAGCTTATCCGGGTGTAGGTGCAGAAGAGCGTGGTCAATCTGAAGCGATCGCCCGCAACCTGCGCGAAATGTCCCGCCTGAATATCCCGGTGATCTGCACCGTGATCGGCGAAGGCGGTTCTGGCGGTGCGCTGGCTATCGGCGTTGGCGATAAAGTGAATATGCTGCAATACAGCACCTATTCGGTGATTTCGCCAGAAGGTTGTGCCTCAATTCTGTGGAAAAGCGCCGACAAAGCGCCGATTGCCGCAGAGGCGATGGGCATTACCGCACCGCGCCTGAAAGAGCTGAAACTGATCGATTCGGTGATCCCAGAACCTCTGGGTTCTGCGCATCGTGATGTACCGGCAATGGCCGCTTCATTGAAAGCGCAGTTGCTGGCGGATCTGGCGGATCTGGATGGTTTCAATAACGAAGAATTGCTCAACCGCCGTTATCAGCGTTTGATGAACTACGGCTATTGCTGAGTTTGCCAGCGCTACAAGAAACCGCCTGCCCAGGCGGTTTTTTTACGCCTGTCATTCGTGGTTTAGGATGAGCAGGGTACACACAGTCAGTTTTTCATGTTGTTATAAGTCTTGGTAGTTAACTGACAGGAGCAGCCCGATGAATATCATCGCGATCATGAGCCCGATGGGTGTTTATTACAAAGATGAACCTATCCGCGAGCTCCACACCGCATTGGCCTCCATGGGTTTCCAACTGGTGTATCCGAAAGACAGCGGCGATCTGCTGAAGCTGATTGAACACAACGCACGTATCTGCGGAGTGGTGTTCGACTGGGACGATTACAGCCTTGAGCTGTGCAGTGAAATCAACGATCTCAATGAATATCTGCCGCTGTATGCGTTTATCAACACCCATTCCACTTTCGATGTCAGCCTGCATGAAATTCGCATGGTGCTGTATTTCTTCGAATATGGCTTGAATGCCGCAGATGACATTGCCCAGCGCATCCGGCAATACACCGATGAATATATGGAAACCATTACCCCGCCGCTGACCAAAGCGCTTTTCACCTATGTGAAAGAGGGGAAGTATACGTTCTGCACGCCGGGCCATATGGCGGGCACCGCGTTCCAGAAAAGCCCGGTGGGCTGCCTGTTCTATGACTTTTTCGGCGCCAACACGCTGAAGGCCGATATTTCCATTTCGGTAACCGAGCTGGGTTCATTGCTCGATCACACCGGCCCACACTTGGAGGCGGAAGAGTATATCGCCCGCACCTTCAATGCCGAGCAGAGCTATTTGGTGACTAACGGCACGTCTACCGCTAATAAGATCGTTGGTATGTACTCGGCCCCGGCGGGCAGCACGGTGCTGATAGATCGTAACTGCCACAAATCGCTATGCCATTTGCTGATGATGTGCGACATCGTACCGATTTACCTGCGCCCGTTGCGCAATGCCTATGGTATTTTGGGCGGGATCCCCCAGCGTGAACTCTCTCATGACAGCATTGCCAAACGGGTGGCCGAAACCGCCAACGCCAGTTGGCCGGTGCATGCGGTGATCACCAATTCCACCTATGACGGTTTGCTGTACAACACCGATTACATCAAGCAGACGCTGGATGTCGCATCGATTCACTTCGATTCCGCCTGGGTGCCCTATACCAATTTTCACCCGATCTACGAAGGCAAAAGCGGCATGAGCGGCGAGCGCATTCCGGGCAAAGTGATTTATGAAACCCAATCGACGCATAAATTACTCGCGGCGTTTTCGCAGGCGTCGATGATTCATATCAAAGGTGATTACGATGAAAACACCTTTAATGAAGCCTATATGATGCATACCACCACCTCGCCGCATTACGGCATTGTTGCTTCGATGGAAACGGCGGCGGCCATGCTGCGGGGTAATCCGGGGCGGCGCATGATTAATCGCTCGGTGGAACGGGCGCTGCATTTCCGCCGTGAGGTCCAGCGCCTGCGTGCAGAGAGCGATAGCTGGTTTTTCGATATCTGGCAGCCGGAAAAAATCGACGAAGCGCAGTGCTGGCCGCTGAACCCGGATGATAACTGGCACGGCTTTGGTAATACCGATCGCGATCATATGTATCTGGATCCGATCAAGGTCACTATTCTGACGCCGGGCATGAACGAACTGGGCGAGTTGGAGAGCAGCGGCATCCCGGCGGCGCTGGTGGCGAAATACTTGGATGAGCGCGGTATCGTGGTGGAGAAAACCGGGCCGTATAATCTGCTGTTCCTATTCAGCATTGGTATCGATAAAACCAAGGCGATGAGCCTGCTGCGTGGCCTGACCGATTTCAAAAGCGCATACGATCTCAATCTGCGGGTGAAGAATATGCTGCCGGATCTGTATGCTGAGGATCCGGATTTCTATCGCCATATGCGCATTCAGGATCTCGCTGCCGGGATCCACCAACTTATCTGCCAGCATGATTTACCGCGTCTGATGCAGCGGGCGTTTGACGTTCTGCCGGAAATGAAGCTGACGCCTTATCAGATGTTCCAGCAGCAGGTACGGGGCAACGTGGAAACCTGCGAGATCGACCAGTTGATCGGCAAAGTGGCCGCTAACATGATCCTGCCATATCCGCCGGGCGTTCCGCTGGTGATGCCAGGGGAGATGATCACCGAAGAGAGCCGTGCGGTGCTCGATTTCCTGCTGATGCTCTGTTCTATCGGTGAGCGTTATCCTGGTTTTGAAACCGATATTCATGGGGCGAAACCGACCGATGATGGTCGTTATCTGGTGAAAGTATTGAAAACGCCCGCGGCTTGACGCGGGCGAAGTCGCAACCTTATAGAAGGAACACATCCATGTTGGCATTACGGCAGGTTCACCACATCGCGGTGATCGGCTCTGATTACGCTACCAGTAAACATTTTTACTGCGAGATCCTCGGGTTCACCCTATTAGCAGAGGTGTATCGCGCAGAGCGTGACTCCTGGAAAGCCGATCTGGCGCTGAACGGCCACTATACGATTGAGCTGTTTTCCTTTCCGGAACCGGCGGCTCGTCCAAGTAGACCGGAAGCCTGCGGCCTGCGTCATCTGGCATTCAGCGTGGATGACATCGATAACGCGATTGCCGAGCTACAAGCGGCAGGAGTCGTGTGTGAACCGGTACGTGTCGATCCTTATACCCAATCCCGCTTTACCTTTTTCAACGATCCCGATGGATTACCGCTCGAATTATATGAACTTCAACGTGGTTAATGCTTGCTTGCTGGCGGTGAGCTGGTTAACGTGCGGCTATGTGGACGCGATCAAGCACAATCAATGAAAAGCAATCAACTGCTTACACAACTTGCTGAACAACTGGGCACTAAAGGCCAACTATTGCTGGCGTTTAGCGGTGGGCTGGATTCCAGCGTGCTGCTGCATTTGCTGGTGCAATTACGCCAGCAAAGGCCAGGAATGGTTTTGCGTGCGGTGCATATTCACCATGGCCTGAGCCGTTTTGCCGATGAGTGGGTGGCGCATTGCCAGCAGCAGTGTGAAGGTTGGCAGGTGCCGCTGGTGGTTCATCATGTTCAGTTGGATGGGCTTAGCGGTGGCATTGAGGCGGCGGCGCGAGCAGCCCGCTATGCGGCTTTCAGGGATACGCTGATGGCGGATGAAACCCTGCTGACGGCACAGCATCTTGATGACCAATGTGAAACCTTCTTGCTGGCTTTAAAACGCGGCAGTGGCCCGGCGGGGCTTTCGGCGATGGCAACTGAAGCTAGGCTGGGAAGTCATTCGCTGCTGAGGCCGTTATTAAGCGTTTCGCGCCAGCAGTTGGAGGAGTATGCCAAGCTGCACCAATTACGTTGGATTGAGGACGACAGCAATCAGGACTGTCGATTCGATCGCAACTTCCTGCGTTTGCAGGTATTGCCTGTATTAAATGAGCGCTGGCCGCATTTTGCCTCGGCCGCGGCACGCAGTGCCAGCCTGTGCGCTGAACAGGAACAACTGCTGGATGAACTGCTGGCAGAACAGTTAACGCTGTTGCTGGATGAAGAAAACTCGCTGGCGATAGCCGGGTTGCAAGGGTGCTCTCCGGCGCGGCGTTATGCGCTGTTGCGCCGCTGGATTGCTCTGTTTGGCGTCACTATGCCTGCGCGCGATCAGTTACCAAGGATCTGGAATGAAGTGGCGCTCAGCCGGGAAGACGCAGAGCCGCAGCTACAGTTGGGCAACTATCAGATTCGCCGTTTCCGCCAGCGTTTATACCTGTTGCCGCTGATGGCTGATTTGCGCGATCGGCAATTGCTCTGGCCGCAACCGACCAGACTGGAATTGCCCGATGGGCTTGGCGCTTTGGTCTGTGGGGAAGGGAGTAACCTGGTGCGTGCACCGCAGGCTGGCGAGCAGGTGAGCGTGCGCTTTAGTGCCACAGGCCGGGTGCGTATTATCAACCGTGCCGGTTCAAGACACATCAAAAAACTGTGGCAAGAGTTGGCTATTCCTCCTTGGCAGCGTGAACGTATTCCCTTGATTTACTATGATGAGCAACTGATCGCCGCCGTGGATATCTTTGTTACCGAAGCTGGGCAGGTGCCTGCTGGTGAACAGCCGTGGCAGCTGAGCTGGAAGAAAAATAATAACAATATCTTGTGAGGAACCATGATGAAAAATATGAGCGTAATGGTGGTGGCAGGGTTGTTGAGCTTTTCCGCTTGGGCGGCGGGTGACGCAGCGGTGGGCAAGAGTAAATCAGCCACCTGTGTGGCATGCCATGGTGCAGAAGGCAAAGTCTCGGTACCGCTGTACCCGAATCTGGCCGGGCAGAACGCCATGTATCTGGAGCAGGCGTTGCAGTCCTACAAGAAAGGTGAACGTACCGGCGGCCAGGCTGAAGTGATGAAGGTTTATGTTGCGGCGTTGTCAGACGCGCATATCGCCGATCTGGCGGCATACTACGCCAGCCTGAAGCCATAAATGACGAGGGCAGCCATTAGGCTGCCCTGTATACCCGTTGTAAATTTTTGGGTATCGAGATGGCGTTACCGCAAAATCAGTCTGACAGGCTGACGATTACGGTACCGATTTCCGGATGACTGAAACTGAGGATGTGATCCAGACGCAAGCTGAGAGCATTACCAGACTGATCGACAATCAGGTACTCAACGCCCTTGGTAAATTTCAGCTCGGTGGCAATGCCTTCAAACTTCTCTCCGTCGCGTAACTCCAGCTTCAGAATGTAGTTATGCTGACAGGCGAGTTCCAGGCTTTCATAGTCATCGCAATTGATGGATTGGTACTCATCATTCATCAACATAGTCGCTCACCAATAAGTTAGCGGCGGCAAATGCCGCCTGTTCCCTAACGGAGGACGGTAGCGCGCTATTCGCTGCAACCTCGTCCAATGCCTTTAAGACACATGCTAGTGCATCAGGCACGTAGCCAAGATCTCCACTGCCGATCTGGGCGTAAAAACGGCGTACTAACTCACAATATTGTTGCACAGTTTCCTCCCTTAAGAATCTTTGCATAATCGCCAACGCAGGCAGCGATGAGGCACAGACACTCGGAGTTCAATCCTATCCTAAACGACTATAGCACAGGTGCCGTGGAGTTATTAGCACCTCGTATTGGCTTTCATTCGCAGCTATAGGCTCCTCGTGCTGGCTGTGAACCGATCTTATCAAGTACACTGTGGCCTGTTAATAATGAGGTTACCCATGGCGCTGAAAGCAACAATTTACAAAGCCACGGTCAATATCGCGGATATGGATCGTCACTTTTACCACGACGCGACGCTGACGTTGGCCCAGCATCCTTCAGAAACCGAACAGCGCATGATGCTGCGACTGCTGGCATGGATCTGTCATGCTGATGAACGCCTGGTGTTTACCAAAGGCTTAAGTGCAGAGGACGAGCCGGAAATCTGGCAGCGCAACGACCATAACGGGCTGGAAATGTGGATCGAACTGGGGCTGCCAGATGAGAAACGCATTAAAAAAGCCTGTAATCATTCCCCACGGGTGGTGCTGTATGCTTATGGTGAACGTGCCGGGCATGTCTGGTGGCAATCGATGCAGGGCAAGGTCGCAAACCACAAAAACCTAAGCATCCGTTTTCTCGATGATGAACAATTAGCTCGCATAGCCGCGATGGCCAGCCGCAATATGACGTTACAGGCTACCCTACAGGAAGGTACTATCTGGCTTTCCGATGTTCAGAATAGTCTCGAAATTCAATTTGCCGAATGGCAGCAGGCGCAGGTGTAACCGGTGCTGGCACTGTCAAGAAACGTAGCGATACCGGACAACGAAATAGAATTAACGGCGATCCGCGCTCAAGGCGCGGGTGGGCAGCACGTGAATAAAGCCTCAACGGCCATTCATTTGCGCTTTGACATCCGGGCATCTAGCCTGCCAGAGTATTACAAGGAACGGTTGCTGGCGCTTAATCATCATTTAGTGACTGCTGATGGTGTGGTGATTATCAAAGCGCAGGAATACCGTAGCCAGGAATTAAATCGTGAGGCGGCGCTGGCTCGGTTGGTGGCGCTGATTCAACAGACGATGGTGGTTGAAAAGACGCGCAGAGCAACGAAACCCAGCAAAGGGGCGAAATTACGCCGTTTGGAAGGCAAGGTGCGCAAAGGCGCAACCAAAGCGCTGCGCGGCAAGGTTCTCCCTTAAGGAGGCCTGTTTGGCACCACTTTGTGGATATTAATGGAACGCAGCAGGAGAATAACTGTGAAAATAATAACAATCGTCCTGTTTTTAGCGGCAGGAGCGCTTTCGCTACTAGGCTGTAATAACCAATACCAACCGAAAGAACAACCGCTTCAGCCAATGCAGCAGAGTTATCAGGGGGTATTGCCTTGCGCTGACTGTAGCGGGCTGGATACGACTTTGTTCCTGGATAAAGATGGCACCTTCATTCTGCAGGAAACCTATCGCGGCACCAAAGATGGCGATAGAACTTTTGCCAGCTATGGTCAGTGGGCACGCACGGCCGATCGGTTGGTGCTGACAGAAGCCAGTGGCGAAAAGCGTTACTTCCGCCCGCTCGGCAAGAATCTGCAAATGCTGGATCGCAATGGAGCGCCGATTACGTCCGAGCTTAACTATACATTGTCGCCAACCGAGCAGCCGTTGCCAAAAACGCCAATGCCGTTGAGTGGGCTTTATACCTATTTGGCTGATGCGGCAGTATTCAAAGATTGTGCGACCGGTAAAACCTTCCCGGTGGTCAATAATATCGCCTTGGAACAAGGCTATCTGAAAGCCCGCAAAGCGCCAGGGGAGCCGGTATTTCTGATGCTTAACGGCCATTTTAGCGTTCAGCCATCAATGGAAGAAGGGCAAATGCAAAAAGCATTGGTGCCTGAGCCCGATGGTAAGGTGACTTTCGATAACAGCAAAGATTGTAATAGCCGCTGATTACGCTGATGTTGGTGTTGAAGATAAAACCCCGTTATGGCAAATGACGGGGTTTATGTTTTCTAGAATACGTCATGGCCGGGTTGAATCTGGGATTTGCCGTCATGCACGCTATTGCTGACCAAGGCGCGATTGCGCAAATAGATACCTGGTTTGATGTGCCCAACATAGGCCAAGGTCTGACTTGGCGCCAGCGTTGCAATATCCCCTTCCCGCATATGTAGCAAATCACCGGGGCTGACCCAGCCAGGTGATGCCAGGGTGAGTGGCCGCCCGGCGTGCTCAAAGGCGGCCAACACAAACTGCGAGCAGAAATAGCTGGATTCATCGGCGGCTGGCGTACTGAGCTGTGCGGCGGCCAATCCTTGTACGCACTGCTGGCGGAAATCTTTCGAGAAAGGATTTAGCGAGCAAATCTGCTTGGTGACCATAAAGGGCATCATTTCAATAATCCCCTGATAGTTATAGCGGCTACCGGCCTTTTGCTTGGCGAAGTGGCGAATTTGTTCTGCTTGAGTGGGGGTCAGGCTCGGCATGCGCAAAGCAAACAGTTTGTCACTGTGGGCTTGCGCATCTTCCAGGCTGACAATCTGCACGCCATCGCCCACCGCTTCGGCAACTTGGCCTTGACCAATATAGATCGCGACATGGCTGACTGAAGAAGCACTGAAGATACGGATCCCCAGAGATGTTAGGCCAATCGTTGAGGAAAAAAGCAGATCGCCATCTTGGAGGGCGGCTTCATCGACTTCCCGAAAGGTATTCTGTGGCGCGGAACTGAGGGTTTGAAACTGGATATCCACGGGATTGAGGGAAGCACGTTTTTCTTTTTCGGACAGCGCAACATCCATGGTGCAGCCGGTGATAAAGACCGGCAGCAAGGCAAACAGTCGCATGACTGAGGTATAAGGTAACGGCATTGAGTCTGTAAAATTTTTTGTGTAAATGGCCAGATCGTCATTGTGTTACCCGGTCTCCATACATGAGCATGAACTGACTCATGGCAGGCTTCCAGTTTTGGATCGGCATCGTCC
>Ga0114969_10003274_pt1 | contig 13108 bp, 2 predicted proteins | sample M_130807_MF_Meta_FD_87316 | JGI IMG/M metagenome (GOLD analysis project Ga0114969, IMG submission 87316) | Freshwater microbial communities from Lake Montjoie, Canada to study carbon cycling - M_130807_MF_MetaG | ecosystem: Environmental > Aquatic > Freshwater > Lake | place: Lake Montjoie...
TTGATGTAGAATATATACCTGTATTTGAAGTAATCCAACCACTCATAATTCCACTCATAATTAGTGCAACCAAAGCATTACTTGACGATAATACATAATTGCTTGCATTACTATTCAACCTCGTAGAATAATTGCTTCCAAAACCGACTTCTGATTTTATTCTATCCACCAATACATTACTTGTTGACAATATATAGTTGCTAATATTTGTTCCAACAGCAGAATCTAAAAATATTCCTGTTAATTTACTTCCATCTCCAATAAATGATGTTGCTGCAACACTTCCTCTAATAACAACATTACTACTTTGATTAATAACTAATGCATCTGTATTTATTCCTAATGTTGATGATATTATTTTAAAATCACCATTATAATTACCTATTTTATAATCTGTATTATCATCATCATAACCTCCTCTAATTAATTCAATTGATGCAATTGTAGGAGAAGCTGTAATAAAATTATTTTGTATTGTTATTTTTGTTTCATTTATTACATCATTATAAATATGTAATTTACTACTTGCAACACTTGTGCCAATACCAACATTTAATGTATTGTAATATATAGCATTAATCGATGTAGACCACATACTGCCGCCTATTCCAATGCTTCCTGAACCAATTCTATTCGCTAATATATTAGCTGTTGATAATACATAATTGCTTACATAATTATCCAACTTTTTTGAATAATTACTTCCAAAAATTACTTCATTTCCTATTCGATTAACCAATACATTACTTGTAGATGATATATAATTGCTTACATTACTATCAGACATCGCAACATAATTACTTCCAAAAATTACTTCATTTCCTATTCGATTAACCAATACATTACTTGTAGATGATACGTAATTGCTTACATAATTATCCAACTTTTTTGAATAATTACTTCCAAAAATATCTTCTGATTTTATTCTATTCACTAATACATAACTTGTAGATGATATATAATTGCTTACATAATTATCCAACTTTTTTGAATAATTACTTCCAAAAATATCTTCTGACTTTATTCTATTCACCAAACTATCACTTATTGATAATACGTAATTACTTATATTTGTATCATTTGAAGTTAATAATAATCCAGACAATCCTCTTCCATCTCCAATAAATGATGTTGCAGTAATATTTCCTCCAATTTTTATATTGCCATTTTGGTAAATAACTAATCTATTTGTATTTATTCCATAAGTTGATGATATTATTTTAAAATCACCATTATAATTACCTATTTTATAATCTATATTATCTTCATTTAAAGGACCCCTTGTTAGTTCAATACACGATGATTGTGGAATTACATATTTTATAATTATAATTCCAGAACCACCAGAACCTGCAATTTGATTTAAATACCCAGAACCACCACCGCCCCCTCCTGTATGTTGACCTCCATTCATAAGTGTCGGTGGTGTGAAGGAATATTCACCTACTACACCATATATCCCATCACCAAACTCCGTGTGTTTATTCTGGCCAGCTCCTCCTCCACCTAATCCTCCGTTTGTAGGTGTTGAAAATATACTTCCTCCACCACCTCCCCCTCCCCAATAATAATCTACACCCGTAATATTAACAAATACACCATCTCCACCGTTTACTGTTCCAATACCTCCAGCACCCCCTCCTCCTCCTGATATACTTCCACCTTCTTGTGGAAATTGACTTAAACCTCCAATATTACCATTATATAATATTGCATCCTCTAATATACTTCCCTTCGTTGATATATTAACACCACCTCCTAATCCTTGTGTATCTGAATAATTTTGTCCTGAACCACTTCCGCCACTATTTGCGTTAACCCAATTACCCGCACAACCACCACCTAATATCGTTGCACCAAAACCTTCTGTTGATTTACCTATAATTTCTCCTGATTCTGCACCATTTCCAACTTTAATATTATAAATACCCGATTCTATAATTATATTTTTTCCATATAATACTGCACCACCACCTCCACCAGCACCTATATTTTTTCCTCCTGCACCTCCTCCGCCAACCATTAATATATCACATATTATACCCCCTGATGGCACATTAATAGTATACAAAGTTTGCCCAGAACCAATCCCAGCTGTTTCTGTTGTATATGTAAAAACCATATATGTATTATTCCCAACAACTCCTGTTGTCGTTGCAGATGGCGACGAAGATATTGAAGAAGGTACACTATAATTATTTTGTATTGTTAATTTTGTTGTATTTGTAGTATTATTATAAATATGTAGTTTACTATTTGGGAAACTTGTACCAATACCAACATTAGCAGTATTATTATATATTTCTGTATCAGTTGTAGCCCATATACTGTTTATTGATACTATTTTATTCATAAAAATATTACTTGTTGATAATATATAATTGCTTGCATTACTATCTAACCTTGCAACATAATTGCTGGCATTCGCATCTAACCTTCTTAAATAATTACTTCCAAAACCTACTTCTGTTCCTACTCTATTCACCAATATATTACTGGTCGATAATACATAATTGCTTGCATTCGCATTTAACCTTGCAATATAATTACTTCCAAAACCTACCTCTGTACCTATTTGACTAACTAATATATTACTTGAAGACAATACATAATTACTTGTATCATTGACAACATCTCTATTATTTTTTTTATAAGTTCCTATAATATTAACATCTCCATTATTTGAAACATTAAAAACATTGCTGTTTAGATTTGATGCAACAATTATATCTGACAAAGTACCATATTGTTGTATCTTTAAAGCAACCGAAGTTGGATTTTCATTAACTATCTCTAATCTTTCTGTTGTATATACAATCGTTTCAAGTCGCGTGTCATCACCAAGAACTATTAAATTAGAGTTAATAGTCAAAGTACCATTCACTAATAAATTATTATTATATCTATCATTCACTATGTACTTATTTTTACTATTTATTGTTTCTGCAATATTATCCGTTGTTAAGTTTGCAATATTATTCAATATAATATTACTCGTCAATACTATGTAATTACTTGCGTTTGCATCCAACCTTCCTGAATAATTACTTCCAAATCCGACTTCTGTTCTTATTCGACCAACCAAAATATTGCTTGCATATACTATATAATTGCTTGCATTCATATCTAATATCGCCGAATAATTACTACCAAAACCTATTTGTTCAATCAAAATATCATTTGTCGATAATACATAATTACTTATATTTACATCTAACCTTCCCGAATAATTACTTCCAAATCCTACTTCGGTTCCTATCCTACTCACTAAAATATTACTTGTAGATACTATATAATTGCTTGTATTCCCATTTAACCTTGTAGAATAATTACTTCCAAAACCTACTTCTGATTTTATTCTACTAATTAAACTATTACTTGAAGACAATACATAATTGCTTACATATTTATCTAACTTTTTTGAATAATTACTTCCAAAATCTACTTCTGTTCCTATTCGATTAACTAATATATTGCTTGTTGATAATACATAATTGCTTGCATTTCTATCCAACCTTCCTGAATAATTACTTCCAAAACTTACTTCTGTTCCTATTTGATTTGCCAAACTATAACTTGCTAATAATACATAATTGCTTGCATTCGCATCTAACCTTGTAATATAATTACTTCCAAAATCTACTTCTGTTCGTATTTCTGTTCCTTTTTGATTAACTAATTTATTACTTGTTGATAATACATAATTACTTAAATTTGTATCATTTGAAGTTAATAATACTCCTGATAATCCTCTTCCATCTCCAAGGAAACTTTTTGCACTTACATTTTCTTCAATTGTTATATTGCCATTTTGGTTAATAACTAATGTATCTATATTAACCCCAGATGTCGAAGATATAATTTTGAAAGTTCCATCATAATTTCCTATTTTGTAATCCTTGTTATCATCATTAGCCACTCCCCTTGTTAATTCAATTGATGATGATGACGAAGGGTCTCTCCTATATCTTATTATAATAATACCAGACCCGCCATTCCCCGCAACTGTACCTGTATATCCGCTTCCGCCCCCACCACCACCAGTATGTTGCCCCCCATTCATAAGTATAGGTATTGAGTAAGAACCCCCGTATACTTCTCCGTATACCACATCATTATCATATTTCTCACCAGCTCCCCCACCTCCTATTCCTCCATTACTGGGTACACTGTTTTCACCAGAAACTCCTCCACCACCTCCTCCTCCCCAATAATAATCTATACCTGTAATATTAACTAATACTCCATTGCCTCCATCTCCTGCTTCTGCACTTACACCACCAGCACCCCCTCCTCCTCCTGATATTGCACCACCAGATAAAGAAAGGCTGACATCACCAATATTACCATTATATAATATTGCATTATTTAATATACTCCCTTTCGTAGATATACCAACACCACCACCATATCCAACACCATGCACAACTTTCTTTCCAGAACCACTACCTCCACTATTTGCAGTTGTCGATGTTCCCCAAATAGCATTGCCAGCACATCCACCTCCTAATATTATTGCACCAAACCCTTCTGTTGATTTACCTCTAACTTCTCCTTGTATTGCACCATTCCCAACTTTTAGATTATAAACACCTGATTCAATATTTATATTTGAACCATATAATACTGCACCACCACCACCACCTGCACCTAATTGTATACCTCCAGCTCCTCCTCCACCAACCATTAAAATATCACACATTATACCTCCTTGCGGTACATTAATAGTATACAAGGTTTGTCCTGAACCTATTCCAGCTGTTTCTGTTGTATATGTTAAAACCATATATTGTGTATTATCTACATATCCTGTTGTTGTCGCATTAGGCAACGTAGATATAGTAGGAGGTGATAAATTATTTTGTATTGTTAACTTTGTTGCATTTGTAGTATTATCATATATATATAATTTACTTGTTGGTGTTATTGTACCTATTCCTACATTGCCGTTTTGGTTAATAACAATTGCATCTGTATTTATTCCAGATGTTGAAGATATAACTTTGAATTCACCATTATAATTTCCGATTTTATAATCTGTATTACTATCATCAATCACACCTCTTGTTAATTCAATTGATGTTGAAAATGAAGTAACCGGAGATACTGTTCTTTTGTATCTTATAATAACAATACCTGAACCTCCATCACCCCCGAACCCTTTGCCTTCTTCCGCAAGTTCACCTTCATCACCACCACCTCCTCCACCTCCTCCATATCCATTTGTTCCAGATACTGCAAAAAAACCCGATATATTTCCACCTCTACCTCCTCCACCCAAACCTCCTTCATAAAGTAATTCATTGCTTGTACCTGCACCACCACCACCAGCATAATATATAGGGATGCCTGTTATACTATTTTGTAAACCAGTAGCACCTATCCCTGACATTGCACTACCACCTGCACCTCCGCCACCCCCGCCAATGTTAGAAGAACTTGAATATCCATAACCTTGTCCTCCGTTTCCATATCCATATATTGAATTTTGTGTAGAATTACCGCCATTGGTTAATACTTGTGGACCTAATAAATTATTTATAGAACCTCCACCACCAGAACCACCATCACCTCCTCGCCCATCTTGTGTACTCCCACCCGCACCTCCGCCACCACCAAGAGCTGTAATAAGATTAGTACTATTCTCTAAAGAAGAATTATAACCTTTTTCGCCATTACCTATAGTGGAAATTCCCCCCTTACCTACTTTTATAATATATGAATCTGCCGTCAAGGTTACATTTGATAAATATACATAACCTCCTGCACCTCCACCACCACCTAACAAAGAATATCCACCTGCACCTCCGCCTCCAATTATTAATATATCACATAAAACATTATCTGGAATTGTGAAAGTATATTGTGTTTGCCCCATATATCCATAAGTATCTGATGTATATGTGAACTTCAAGTATTTATCTATTGAACCTGGTATATAAATGGATGATACTGGCGGTAATGTATCGATGTCTAATGAATTAATTATATTATTTTGAAGTATTAATTTTGTATTCTCATTTTTTTCATCATATATATGTAATTTATTTGTAGGTACTATTCCTATACCTACATTACCTATTGAATTATAGTAGATGTCATTAGAACCTACGTTGATCCATTTTTGCACTGCTGATATAATATTTGTTCCCTCTTGGATTAATATACCTTCGCCCTGAACCAATTTATTAGTTAAATTATTATAATTTACTAAATAATTTACTAATGTATTGCTTGTAGAACGCACATAATTACTAATATTTATATCATTTGAAGAAGCAGTTGTTTTTAAAATATTAGTTATATTGAATATGTAATTGCATGTGTTTATAATATCAGTATCGATATAGTTAGTAAAATTGTCAACAATATTGATATTACTATAATTATCAAGAATATTACTTGAATAATATTCTCCAAGACCAATGTATCCATTGTCAAGTATAGAAAATAAAACTTCTCCAGAACAATTATTATAAATTTTGAAAGCCCCATTATTATTAATAATATGCCAATCTGTACCTACCGTACTACCATCTTCTATTAAATTATCTATAACATCAAAATTCGAACATTCCATTGACATAATATTTTAATCGGTTTTAATAGATTATAATATATTATAATAGATTATATATAATTATTATAGATAATCGCGAAAACTTATAGATTATTTTTTATATAAAAAATGATAATATATATTTATACATTAGGCATATTATTATGCCATTGAAATATATATTTCATTTATCTGATCTTCATATTAGAAATGGTGATGCGTCTTATTGTAGATACAATGAGTATAATGCCGTTTTCAAAAATACAATAATATCTATTGCAGATACTATAAATAATCGCAAATTAAAGTTTGATGATTTTGTAATCATTATTACAGGTGATATATTTCATAATAAAAATAATATTGGTAATCATGGGCTATTGCTATACAAAACCTTTGTTCAAGAATTAACTAAATTAGGAAGGCTTATTATATTCTCTGGCAATCACGACAAGATGCAATCAAATCAAGATCAACCTACATTAGTATATTCATCATCGTTTGATATTCATAATCTTACCATTTTAAACCATACTCATTCCTTTGTAATTGACGATATTGGATTTTCATATGTCGATATTAACGATACATTAGATACTTTTAAAAATAGTGGGAGAATACAAGATTTGCCTCCATTTCCATTATTCGACGAAAGCACAAATATTAAATGCAAAATTGCACTGTTCCATGGTTCCTTTGCAGCTGTCAAGCTTTACAATGGCGAGAATGTAAGAGATGATACGAACCCATATCCGCTTGAATGGATTAAAGATTTTGATTTTGTTTTACTTGGCGATATTCACAAAAGACAAGTATTTAATTATAAGAAACACAGTATTTGCGGTTATTCTGGTAGTTTGATACAGCAGAACTTTGGCGAAGATATTATTGAACACGGATATTTGCTTTGGGACCTTCATGACCTTGAAAATAAGATGCCAGAAGAATTTAATGTTTATAATAATATTGGGTATATTAATGTAATTGAAGATGCAAACCAAAATATCTTCATTAGAACAAATGGCAAATATACAGAAACATTAAAAGAATATATTAAAAATAATATTCGTTATTTTCCTAAAATTATAGAAATTAAATCATTTTCATATATAAACTTTGAAAATCTAAATAATTTATTAAAATCTTTTAATATATCTTTCCAAATAGTTTCTAAATTAAGCATTTTGAATAACAAGGATATAATAAATGATGCTCTTGCCAAAAAGGATGTTCGTATTGATAATAGAATTGATTCTAATTATTTATTGAATTATTTTAAAAAACTTTTGACACAGACCAAAACAAAAAAATAAATTAAAATATTAAATAAAATACTTAAAAACAAGGAATACTTATTGTTTGATATTAATAAATATCCTGAAGAACTTTCAGTAGAATGTACAAAGCGAAACAAGGAATTATATCCTATCATCAATTCTTGCAATAATATTGATGATGTTGTTCATAATAAAAAATCATTCCTAATAAAATATTTAGAATGGGAAGGATTATTATGTTATGAAAATAAATGTTGGATTAATTTTAATGACCTCAATGCAAAAACATTTATGATTAAAGGGTCCAACGGAACTGGCAAATCGGCCATCTATGATATTCTGGTATTAGCAATATGGGCAACTAACAATAAATTAGATACTTATTCGGCAGGGTTTATAAATCATAACAAGGATAAGGCGTATACTATTATAGATATTGAAATTGATAATATTATTTATCGCATTAAAAGAGAGTTTTGTAAAAAGAAAAACACATTTAAATTAAATAACAAGGGGTCTGTTCTTTCTAAATTTGTTAATCACACAGATTTAATTGTGTTAAAAAAAGATACAGCATGCAATAGCGAGGTCAAGTTATTATTTGGCGATATTGATACATTTCTTTCTACTTCGATGATTACACAAAATGTCGATAATGATATTCTTTCATTAAATTACAAAGATACTTTAGAGACCATTGACAAAGCAAATAATATTCAATATATATATAACCTATATAATTTATTTAAAACTGCAATTAATAAGTACAAAGATTTAAGAAAGGTAATAAATAGTAAAAAAGAAGTTTATGAAAAGCTGTTATTTAATGACACAAATCAAGACGTGAATGACGATGTAATATCACAATTAACAGAAGAATTATCATTTTCAAATTCTTGCAAAAATGAACTATTAAAAACCTATAACTCTATCAATATAGATATAAATAATCCTTTGTATTTATCGATTATTGAAACAGATTACCAAAGTCTTCTTGATGATATTCATGCAAATTATAATAATATTATTGTATCTGAAGACATTTACGAGACTTATACAGATAAACTTAATCATTTAAAGTATTCATTGAATGATGATTTTAAAGATTTGCAAACATTAGCAAAATCTTATTCTCAACAACTCGAAGACGACTTTAGTAAATTACCTTGTATTAATAAACCTTGCGATATTTCCTTTCTTCGTAATGAAGAAAAATGTTTGATGTTATATATTGATAATGATAATGATAATGATAATGATAATGAAGAAGACCAACTAATTGAACACAAAGAAGAATTGATAAAAAATAAGCAGGTGTTAAATAATTTGATTTCGAATAAACCAACAAAAGTTTCTATGCAGTTGCCTTGTGATAGAAGAATAGATAATGTTATAGATGATATAACCTCAATGTATGGGACGTGTGGGTCAATCGACATTTTAAATAAATTCATATCTTCAAATATTAAACCGCATGTTGTTGATGCAGTTATATTAAAAGAATTAAGAGATACAATTAATGAACCCACAACATATCTGCATTATAATATAGTTATACAACGCAAAGAAGTAGTTGTTGGTGATATTTGCAATATAAAAAATAACATTATTTCTTTGGAAAATAATTTAAACTTACTGCTCTTAAAACAGCAAAAAATAACTATTACAAATATACCACCAAATATTATAACATATAAACAATTTAAAACCTCTGTGTCAATTGCAAAGGAACTCAAAAATTATAGTATTGATATAGTTGATTCGCAAATCGCAGATGATGAAATCATTATGATAGATTATAATAAAAAGATAGAGGAGATTAATAAGCTGGATGTAGAGATAGATAATTATAATAAAGAGTTGCATGTATTTTCTTCAAATGACGAATATAAATATAATCCGGAATGTTGTATTTGTTGTAATCGGCCATGGGTTTCAAGAATTAAAGAAATAAAAATCATTATTAATAGTCTAAATATTAATAAGCAATCACTTTGTTATTCTAAACAAGATTTTGATACTGTTAGTGGCCGTTTGGAAGAAAACAAAACAAAAAAGGCAAATTATCATTTGCTAAATGCGTGGTATGATTATTATAAATTTAAAGAAGCATATGACAAGATTGCAAAGGAAATTAATAATTTTATAAATACAAAAAACACTTTGAATAATGAACTTGAAAACAAAGACTTATACCTCAAAAATATTGACAATTATATCAACTATTTCAATATTTCCTCTTTTCAATTATTTGAAGAATTATCTGCAATTCAATCATATGATATTTATTCTGCATGGGAGAATAATTATAATGATGTAAAATTGGTTATTGAAGAATTAGAAAAAACAATACATTATAAAGAAGTTGTTAAACCTCGTATTACTAAATATAAAGAACTTAAACAAAATTATGAAAATTGGCTCATACAAGAACATAATAAAAAGATTATAGATGCCTTTCATTATAATAAATTGAAAAAGATTATTGAGATTAATGATTTATATAATGAATATCATAATAATGAAAGAATAAAACCTCTTATAAAGCAAAAAATAGAATTGAGGAGATTACTTGCTAATAAAAATAGTGATATTAAAACTCTAAATGATAAAATTATCAAATATACGACTATTAACTCTTATAATGATGATAATAAAAGCAAGTATGTTGTATTAACATCAATTGATACAGAACTTGAAACTATTATTGATGTTCTTGATACTATCCTTTGTAATTTTCAATCTTTTCGAAAAGAATTATATGAAAGCTTTATCCTTAATAAACTTGTAGATAAAACTAACAAAATTATTAAGACACTATGCCATTCCAATACGAAACCTTTTAAATTAAATTATAATGTTGATATATCTAATGATAATGTACATATTAATTGGTTAATTCATAATGATAATATATCTAATAAAGATGAAAAGGATGATAAACAATATATATCTGTTTCGCAAGCATCGGGGTTTCAACATTTTGTTATATCATTAGCTCTTCGCATGTCGCTTTATTTGGATAATTATGATGTCCTATGTAATCAATTATTTATAGATGAGGGGTTTATTAATTTTGATAAATATAACTTATCGATTGTTCCTTCATTTCTTAAAAGTCTTCTTCATTATTTTAATACCATTGTTATACTCTCGCATATAGATATTATTCAAGATTCGGTTGATGAGACTGCAAATATTTGTTTCAATCACAAAAATGGTAGGTCATCCATAACTTATAATTAACACAACAAATTAGATATTATTTTTTTTCATAAATTAGATAGATATTTATATGTTATGTTATCTATCTAATTTATATGTTATATATATCTAATATTATAGTTAAGATAGATACGTACATATGTCTTCTCGTGTTAGTATTGGTGGTATTGGTGCAATATTAGATTTGGGTGATGATAAAAGTACCCAAATATATAGAAATTTGGCAACAAGCGATATGATATTTACCACTGTATCCACACCGAGATTAGTAATTTATGCAATGGTAATTTATTGGTTGGAACAATAACAGAATCAAGTGTTGATAATAATTCAGAGATTGCCTTGCCTGATGCAAGGTTATATGTTAGAGGGGCAAAAACAGCTGCTACAACAACTGATATTATATTTAGAGGTGGTTTAGAAGGAAATAATAATGGCAAAGTAAAAATATGGTTGGCAAACGACAATTCGTATTCTTCGTATATACAAAGCGAACATACAGGAGGAGGGAATACGCAATTAACTTTCGGAACTGCAAATGGAAGCAATGTCCTACCAGATGAGCGTATGAGGATTGGAAACAATGGTAATATAACAATTGGAGGAAGTGTTTTAGCTGCAAGTTTCTTTGGAGATGGAAGAGGATTAACAGGATTATTATTAACATCAAATGATACAAATTTAAGTAATTATGTATTATCAACAAGCAATCTTTTAGCGACACGAATAAGTGCAGAAATGGTGTTTGGAAGTAATTATAGCGACAAGGTTGGTGTATGGTCAAGTAATTATGCAAGGGATAAAATAGGTATATATTCAAGTAATTATAGCGATAAAGTTGGTGTTTGGGGAAGTAATTATGCAAGGGATAATATTGGTATATATTCAAGTAATTATAGTGATAAGGTTGGTGTATGGGGAAGTAATTATAGCGACAAGGTTGGTGTATGGGGAAGCAATTATGCGAGGGATAATATAGGAGTATATTCAAGTAATTATAGCGATAAAGTTGCAGTGTGGGGAAGCAATTATGCGAGGGATAATATAGGAGTATATTCAAGTAATTATAGCGACAAGGTTGGTGTATGGGGAAGTAATTATGCGAGGGATAATATAGGTATATATTCAAGTAATTATAGCGATAAAGTTGGTGTTTGGGGAAGTAATTATAGTGATACAGTAGGAATATGGGGAAGTAATTATAGCGTCAAGGTTGGTGTTTGGGGAAGCAATTATGCGAGGAATAATATAGGAGTATATTCAAGTAATTATAGCGACAAGGTTGGTGTTTGGGGAAGTAATTATAGCGATAAAGTAGGTGTATGGGGAAGTAATTATAGTGATAAAGTAGGTGTATGGGGAAGTAATTATAGCGACAAGGTTGGTTCGTGGACAAGCAATTATGTTGGAATGTTGGATGCAAATTCAAGTAATTATGTATTATCGACAAGCAATATTTTAGTGAATAAAATAGATTCAGTAAGCAGTAAATGGACTATAACTGATGCAGGTATATATTATAATACTTCAAATGTTGGTATTGGTACAAGTTTACCTGATAGTAAACTACATATTTACAATGATACTACAAATGCAACAAAATTAAAAATACAAAATAATACATTGCCAAATACTATAACTTCAACACCACATGCAACTTCGTCAGGAACAATAAATAATTACACATATATGGTTTTAACATATACAACAGAAACAGCTGGAACCGGTACAGGACAAACCTTGTATACTATTAATGTGCCATCAGGAGGTATGATATGTGATATATTAATGGTTGGTGGCGGAGGTGCAGGAGGTATAGATTATGGTGCAGGAGGTGGTGGTGGTGCAGTATTATATGGTACAAATATAATGGTTGAACCAGGTGTTTATAATCTGAAAGTTGGAAAAGGAGATGTACCTGCTTTAATAAGTGGAAGTAGTCCTCCTCAAGGAGAATTTCGCGGTAAATCAACTGAAGGGTTTGGTGCAACAATATTAGGTGGTGGTTCAGCTGGTAATTGGGTTTTTGATACTCCAACATATGCAA
>Ga0114969_10003276_pt1 | contig 13100 bp, 9 predicted proteins | sample M_130807_MF_Meta_FD_87316 | JGI IMG/M metagenome (GOLD analysis project Ga0114969, IMG submission 87316) | Freshwater microbial communities from Lake Montjoie, Canada to study carbon cycling - M_130807_MF_MetaG | ecosystem: Environmental > Aquatic > Freshwater > Lake | place: Lake Montjoie...
GCATCCGCACTGCCGGCATCGCGCACGGTGGCCTGGGCCAGGTCGCGCTCGTAGAGCCACAGGTTGCGGCCATCGGCGAGCAGCAGTTGGCCGCTGTCGGCCGGCTCCCCCGCAGCGGCCACCGGTCGGTAGTCCCAGCGGAAGCGCCCCGGCCGCTGCACCGCCAGCGTGCCGCGGCCACGCGCCACGCTCTGGCCGCCGGCATCCTGCACCTGCTGCTCGAATTCCGCAGTGAATGTCGACAATCCGGCCACGAAGCCCTGCAGCGCGTCAGGCAGCGCGGCAGATGCCGGGGTGGCCATCACGCTCGCGAGCCACAGCGCGGCACACCTGCACAACCAGCGCACCGCTCAGCTCCCGGGCGGCGGCGGTGCCAGCACTTCGCGCGACCCATTGGGCTGCAGGGGCCCAACGACACCAGCCGCCTCCATCGCCTCGACCAGGCGCGCAGAGCGGTTGTAACCGATCTTCAGGCGGCGCTGGACATAGGAAATGGACGGCTTGCGCTCGGTGACCACAATCTTGACCGCCTCGTCGTACAGCACATCCTGTTCGGCATCGCCGCCTCCGCCTCCGGCATCGTCTTCGCCGCTGATGCCCGGAATGATCTGCGACGGGCCCTGCAGCACTTCGTCGATGTAGTTCGGTGCGCCGATCTTCTTGAGCGCCTGAACCACACGATGCACTTCCGCATCGGAAACGAACGCGCCGTGTACGCGGGTCGGGATGGCCGTGCCGGGCGGCAGGTACAGCATGTCACCCTGACCGAGCAGCGACTCGGCGCCCTGCTGGTCGAGGATGGTGCGCGAATCAACGCGCGCCGAAACCTGGAACGCGATACGCGTGGGGATGTTGGCCTTGATGAGGCCGGTGATGACGTCCACCGACGGACGCTGCGTACCGAGGATGAGGTGGATGCCGGACGCACGCGCCTTCTGCGCCAGCCGCGCGATCAGCTCCTCGACCTTCTTGCCGACGATCATCAGCAGGTCCGCCAGCTCGTCGATGATGATGACGATGTATGGCAGCGGCCCCAGATCCTGGATCAGCTTCTGGTCAATGGTGGGATCGTTCGCGGCCATCGCCGTCATGATCGGGTCGCGGATCGGCTTGCCTGCCTTGATCGCGTCCTGGACCTTCTTGTTGTAGCCGGCGATGTTGCGCACGCCCAGCGCCGCCATCAGCCGGTAGCGGCGGTCCATCTCCACCACTGCCCAGCGCAGGGCGTTGGAGGCCTGCTTCATGTCGGTGACCACCGGCGCCAGCAGGTGCGGGATGCCTTCGTAGACCGAAAGCTCCAGCATCTTCGGGTCGATCATGATCAGGCGGACATGCTCTGCCGTGCTCTTGTAGAGAATCGACAGGATCATTGCATTGATGCCCACCGACTTGCCGGAGCCGGTGGTACCGGCGATCAGCAGGTGCGGCATGCGCGCCAGGTCAGCGACGACCGGCAGGCCGCCGATGTCCTTGCCGAGTGCCAGCGCCAGGGGCGAGATCACCTCGTCATAGGACTTGCTCTTGAGGATCTCGCCCAGCGTGACGACCTCGCGCTTCTCGTTGGGGATCTCCAGGCCCATGACAGCCTTGCCCGGGATGACTTCAACCACGCGCACGCTGATCGTCGAGAGAGCGCGCGCCAGGTCCTTCGACAGGGCGGTGATCTGGCTGGCCTTGACGCCTGGCGCCGGCCGCATTTCGAAGCGCGTGATCACCGGACCTGGATGCACCTCGGTGACTTCGACCTCGACACCGAAATCCTTGAGTTTGAGCTCCACCAGGCGCGACATTGCCTCGAGCGCCTCGGCCGAATACGACGGCTCGCGCTTGCCCGGATCGTCCAGCAGACTGAGCGCCGGAAGCTCGGTGCCGGAGGGCGCATCGAACATCGTGGTCTGGCGCTCCTGCTCGGCACGCAGGCTTTTCTCCGGCGGCGGCTTCTGCGGCTCGATCTTCGGCACAACGCGCGGCTTGGCCTTCTTCTGCTCGACCTCGACCTCTTCCTTGCGGGCCTGCTTGCGCTCGCGGCCTTCGGAGACAACCGCCCGCTCGGCAAAGCGTCGCTGCAGGTAGCGCACTGCCTGCCAGACGGCATGGCCGATGCCGTCGATCACGCTCAGCCACGACATGCCAAAAGCAACGCTGGCGGCGCCCGCCCAACCGGCCAGCAGCAGCAGCGTGGCACCCAGAAGCTTGAGGCTGCGTTCCAGGCCGCCGCCCACCGCCGCACCGACCATGCCGCCGGCACCCTGACGCAGCTCGCCGGGATTCCAGTGCAGGCCAGCCAGCGCACAGCTGCAGACCAGCAACACGACAAAGCCCGTCACACGAAGCACCGAGGTGGCCTGGGAAACCGGCACGCTGGCGCGCGCGGCACGCAGCATGCGGACCGCGGCATAGATCAACGATGCCGGCAGCAGGTAAGCGGGCTTGCCGAACAGGAAGAACAGCAGGTCTGAGACATAGGCGCCGAAGGGGCCGATGCGGTTTCGCACCTGCCCGTCGCTGCCGATGAAGGAGTAGCCGGTATCCGCGGCGCTGAAGCTGAACAGCGCCACGAGCAGGACCAGGGCCAGCACCACCAGGGCGATCGCCCCGCTCTCGCGCAGACCGCGCAGCACGGCGGCCGATATCTGCAGGGGTGCCTTTCCGCCTGACGCTGACTCAGCCAATTGACAGTCCTGCTAACATTCCGGTTTCAATGCCCTCGCGGCGCAGATACAAACTATCGGAAATTGTACATGAGCGACGTTATCCACCGTCAGCTGATCATTCTCGGTTCCGGCCCCGCCGGTTACTCGGCAGCCGTGTACGCCGCACGCGCCAACCGCAAACCCATGCTGATCACCGGCGTCGAACAGGGCGGCCAGCTGATGACCACGACCGAGGTCGACAACTGGCCCGGCGATGTTGCGGGCGTTCAGGGTCCCGCGCTGATGGAGCGCATGCGTGAGCACGCGCTGCGCTTCGGCACCGAACTGGTCAACGACCATATCCAGTCCGTGGACTTCTCTCGACGCCCGTTCCGGTTGCGCGGCGACACGACCGAATACACCTGTGACGCCTTGATCATCGCCACCGGTGCCTCGGCGCGCTACCTCGGCCTGCCCTCAGAGGAGGCCTACAAGGGCCGCGGCGTCTCGGCCTGCGCTACCTGCGACGGCTTCTTCTTCCGCAAACAGCGGGTGGCTGTGATCGGTGGCGGCAACACCGCCGTCGAGGAAGCGCTGTACCTGTCCAACATCGCCGCGCATGTCACGCTGGTGCATCGGCGCGACACGCTGCGCGCCGAGAAAATCATGCAGGATCGCCTCCGCGCGCGTGCCGACGAGGGCCGCATCACGCTGCTGTGGAACCACGAGGTCGACGAAGTGCTGGGCGATCCGCAGGGCGTCAGCGGCCTGCGCGTGCGCAGCACGGAAAACCCGGCAGCGACACAGACGCTGGAGCTCACCGGCGTGTTCGTCGCGATCGGCCACACGCCGAACACGGGCATCTTCGAGGGGCAGCTGGCGATGCGCAGCGGGTACCTCACCGTTCAGGGCGGCAGCGAAGGCAATGCCACCGCGACCAGCGTCCCGGGTGTATTCGCCGCCGGCGACGTCGCCGATCACGTCTATCGCCAGGCCATCACCTCCGCGGGCTCGGGCTGCATGGCGGCACTCGATGCCGACCGCTGGCTCGAGCACGCCGCGCACGGAGGTCATTGAGCTCCCCGGCGCTGCGGGCGCGCATTGCGCGCGGCATCGGCGACATCGATGCCGCGCAGTGGAATGCCCTTGCCCCCGACTATCCGTTCCTGCGCCACGAATTCCTCCGGGCGCTGGAAAGCACCGGCTGCGCCTCCCCCGCCACCGGCTGGACGCCGCACCACCTGCTGCTGTTTCGCGGGTCGGAACTGGTCGCCGCCTGCCCGCTGTACGAAAAAACGCACTCGTGGGGCGAGTTCGTGTTCGACTTTGCCTGGTCACGCGCCTTCGAGGAGCGCGGCCTGCAGTACTACCCCAAGCTGCTGCTGGCCATTCCATTCACCCCCGCAACCGGACCGCGCGTACTGCTGAAGGCAGGCGAGGATGCGGGCGCGGTGCAGCGCGCCCTGCTGCAGGCCATCGAGGCCGATGCGGTTTCCAGACACCTGAGCAGCGCGCACGCACTGTTCATCGACGAGTCGCTGCGCACCGATTGCGCCGCCGCGGGGTGGCTGCTGCGAAGCGACTGCCACTTCCAGTGGCACAACCGCGGCTATGCCGGATTCGATGACTTCCTTGCGACCTTCTCGGCGGAAAAGCGCAAGAAGACGCGGCGTGAACGGCGCCGCGTCGCCGAACAGGGTATCCACTTCGAAACGCTGCGTGGCCACGAGCTAAACGAGGCGCAACTGGCGGCCGTGTACGAATTCCATGCCAGCACCTTCGTCCAGCATGGCCACCTGCCCTACCTGAATCCCGAGTGCCTGCGTGAAATGGCCACCGGGATGCGCGAGCGCATGATCGTCAAGCTGGCCTTGCGCGAGTCCCAACCGGTCGCGGCAGCCGTGTTCTTCCGCTCCAACGACACGCTGTACGGGCGCTACTGGGGTGCAAACGGCGCCTACCACAGCCTGCATTTCGAAGCCTGCTACTACCAGGGGATCGAGCTGTGCATCGAGCTGGGACTGCAGCGCTTCGAGCCGGGAACGCAGGGCGAACACAAACTGGCCCGCGGCTTCGAGCCGGCGCTGACCTGGTCGGCGCACTGGATCGCCGATCCGGCGATGCGTCGTGCCATCGCGGACTACCTGCGCCGCGAGCAGGCCATGGTCAAACGTTATGCCGCAGACGCCGCTGAACACCTGCCGTTCCGCAGCAGCGAATCCACGGACACCCCGTGAGCGGCAGCCAAGCACGGCGTCTGGTCTGGCTGCAGCCCGATGATCCGCCGGATGCCTTTCCCCCCGCATCGCAGGCGCTGGATGAACCGCCTGGCCTGCTGGCCGCCGGTGGCGACCTCTCGGCAGAGCGACTGCTTGCGGCCTACCGGCGCGGAATCTTTCCATGGTACTCGCCGGGTCAGGCCATCCTGTGGTGGTCACCCGATCCGCGGGAGGTGATCCGGCCCGACCGATTTCACGTGTCGCGTTCACTGGCGCGTGCGCTGCGGCTGGCCGCGGCCGATCCACACTTCGAGGTGATGGAGGATCGTCACTTCGCCCAGGTGGTGGACGGCTGCGCGGCACCTCGCGGCGCGGATTCCGGCACCTGGATCACCACCGAGATGCGAGAGGCCTACTGCGCGCTCCATGCCGCAGGCATGGCCCACAGCATCGAGGTCTGGCACCACGGCGAGCTGATCGGCGGACTGTATGGCGTGCAGCTCGGCGGCGTCTTCTTCGGCGAATCGATGTTCAGCGCCGCCACCAACGGGTCGAAGTTCGCGCTCGAATACCTGTGTCGCACACGCCGCAACGGTACTGTCGAGCTGCTCGACTGCCAGTTCCCGACGCCGCACCTGCGCAGCCTGGGGAGCGAGGCGCTGCCGCGCGCCGCGTTCCTCGAGGAACTGCGCCGGCTTGTCGCCGGGCAGAAAGGTCGCTGAGCCCCCCCCGGAAGCGCCCGCCGGGACTGCATTAAGCCCCGACGCATTGCTTTAAGCGCGCCGTTTATGCAGAATTCGCCGCCCATTGGGGGCACAGCGGTAGGCATGGCAAAAGAAGACAACATCCAGATGGAAGGCGAAGTCACCGAGACTCTGCCCAACACCACGTTCCGCGTAAAACTGCAGAACGGCCATATCGTCACCGCGCACATCTCCGGCAAGATGCGCAAAAACTACATCCGCATCCTCACTGGCGACCAGGTCACCGTCGAAATGACGCCTTACGACCTGAGCAAGGGCCGCATCATCTACCGCGGCCGCTGAGCAGGGCACAGCCGGTCAGGCCGGCAGTGCCGAGTTTTCCACCGGCAGACACTCCAGGTTCAGTCCGTCGCCAGCCGCGTTGACCGAAACGCGCACCTGTCCGCCGTTCACCAGCTTGCCGAACAACAGTTCCTCGGCCAGCGGACGCTTGATCTGCTCCTGGATCAGCCGCGCCAGCGGGCGCGCGCCCATCTTCGGGTCATAACCCTTGGTGCCAAGCCAGGCACGCGCCGCATCGTCGACACTCAGCGCCACGCCCTTCTGCTCCAGCTGGACCTCGGCCTCGACCAGCAGCTTGCTGACGACGCGCTCAATGGTCGAGGGGTCCAGCGGCGCGAACTGGATGATGGCATCGAGACGGTTGCGGAATTCCGGCGTGAACAGCCGCCGCACCGCTTCCATGCCATCGGAGCTGTTGTCTCCGGGCATGAAGCCCATGCTCGTGCGGCTCATCTCGTGGGCACCGGCATTCGTGGTCATGACGATGATCACGTGGCGGAAATCGCTCTTGCGGCCGTTGTTGTCGGTGAGCGTGCCGTGGTCCATGACCTGCAGCAGCAGGTTGAACACGTCCGGGTGCGCCTTCTCGATTTCGTCGAGCAGCAGCACGCTGTGCGGATGCTTGACCACCGCCTCGGTGAGCAGCCCGCCCTGATCAAAGCCGACGTAGCCGGGCGGCGCCCCGATCAGGCGCGACACCGTGTGCCGCTCCATGTACTCGGACATGTCGAAGCGAATGAACTCGACGCCCATGGCCAGTGCCAACTGCCTCGTGACCTCGGTTTTGCCAACACCGGTGGGTCCCGCGAACAGGAAGCTGCCGACCGGCTTGCGCTGGTCGCCGAGGCCTGAGCGCGCCATCTTGATGGCGCTCGCCAGCGACTCGATGGCCTGGTTCTGGCCGAAGATCACCATCTTCAGGTTGCGTTCCAGGTTCTTCAGCAGGTCGCGGTCCGAAGAGGAGACGGACTTGGCCGGGATGCGCGCGATGCGCGCCACCACTTCTTCGATCTGCGGCTGGTCCACGACGGTCAGACGCTCACCGGCCGGCTTGAGCCGCTGGCGTGCACCGGCCTCGTCGACCACATCGATGGCCTTGTCGGGCAGGCGCCGATCATTGATGTGCCGGTCTGCCAGCTCTGCGGCAGCGCGCAACGCCTCGTCGGTGTACTTGACGTCGTGATGCACCTCGAAGCGGCTCTGCAGCCCGCGCAGGATCTCCACGGTCTCGGCCACCGAGGGCTCGCTCACGTCGATCTTCTGGAAGCGGCGCGCCAGGGCGTGATCCTTCTCGAAGATGCCGCGATATTCCTGATAGGTGGTGGAGCCGATGCAGCGCAGCTCGCCGTTGGACAGCACCGGTTTGATGAGGTTGGAGGCGTCCATGACGCCGCCCGAAGCCGAACCCGCACCGATCACGGTATGGATCTCGTCGATGAACAGCACCGCACCGGGCTGCTTCTTGAGTTCTGCAAGCAAGGCCTTGAGACGCTTCTCGAAGTCGCCGCGGTACTTGGTGCCGGCGATCAGCGCACCCATGTCGAGCGAGTAGATGGTGCAGTCGCTGAGCACGTCCGGCACCTTGCCCTCGACGATCAGGCGCGCCAGTCCCTCGGCGATGGCGGTCTTGCCGACGCCGGCCTCGCCCACATACAGCGGATTGTTCTTGCGGCGGCGGCAGAGGATCTCGATGGTGCGCTCCACTTCCATCTGCCGGCCGATGAGCGGATCGATCTTGCCTTCCTGCGCCTGGCGGTTCAGGTTCACGGCGTAACGCTGCAGCGCACTACCGCCCTCCGGCTCCCGCTCGCCGTCGGCACCCGCCTCGGCCTCTTCCTTGGGCTCGCTGGCGCGCGGCAATCCGTGGGAAATGTACTGTACCACATCCAGCCGCGTGACCTGCTGCTGAGTGAGCAGGAACACCGAATGGCTCTGCTTCTCGCTGAATATCGCCACCAACACGTTGACGACGCCCACTTCCTGCTTGCCGCTGGACTGCACGTGGAAGCTGGCGCGCTGCAGAACGCGCTGGAAACCGAGCGTTGGCTGAACCTCGCGCTCGTCGCTCGCTGCCAGGGCCGGCGTGCGCGAGTCGATATGGTGCTTCAGTGCATCGCTGAGCAGCTTGAGCTGGGCTCCGCAGGCCTCGAGAACCTCGCGGACACGCGGCACCTCGAGCAGTGCCAGCAACAGGTGCTCAACGGTCAGGTATTCGTGACGCTGCAACCGCGCATCGCGTATCGCCTGATTGAGGCATGCTTCAAGTTCGCTCGACAACAACACTCGTGGATCTCCTGGGCACTGCGGGCCTTACCCGCCGTGCGCCTCTTCCAGTGTGCACATCAGCGGGTGCTGGTGTTCACGCGCATAGGACGTCACCTGCGCCACCTTGGTCTCCGCGATCTGGTACGTAAAGATGCCGCAGACACCCTGGCCGCGCGTGTGTACCTCCAGCATGATGCGGGTGGCATCCGCCCGGTTCAAGGCGAAGAATCGCTCCAGCACGTCGACCACGAATTCCATGGGCGTGTAGTCGTCGTTGAGCAACAGTACACGGAACATCGGCGGCTGCTTTAGCTTTGGCTCCGATTCCGCCACCAGCAGGCCACCATCGTGCTCTTGACTGCGTCTCCTGTCGCTCACAAAACGTGCACTCCGCTGAACTTAAGACACGCCCATTATAGGCCCCGTCAGCCCCTCCCATGGGACCCGTCACCCAATACAAGAAACGTGAAGAAACAAACGTTTGTACAGCTTAGTGGTCGCAACGTATGATCGGTTCGGGCTGGTCACTATAGAAGTATGCAAGGTCAATGAGCGCCGCGACCTGGATCCAGGAACTGCCGCTGTTTGCGGCTGTGCGGGAGCATGCCGGCGCCCAGGCGCCGCGCATCGTGGCCGGCCTGTTGCTCGCCCTGGTCGCCCTGCAGCTGGCGTTGACCGCGACGCGCCAGCCGGGCCGCGAACCCCTCGCCGCGGAGCCCACACTCAGCATGCCGGCGCCCGCCGCCAAGCCGCGCGAGATCGACCTCGCAACCATCGTCAATGCGCACCTGTTCGGCCAGAAGACCGTCGCGCCCGTCAACCCTGACGACGCCCCGCAATCCGCAATGCCGCTGGCGCTGGCCGGCGTCTATGCCGTCGACGACCCCAAGCGTGGCATGGCCATCATCGGCCAGACCGCCACCAATGCCCGACTGGTCCAGGTGGGCGGCAGCGTCTCCGGCGGCGTGCGACTGAATTCGGTCTACAAAGACCGAGTGGTGATCGAGCGTGGCGGCGCCCTCGAAGCCGTCTACCTGCCCAAGTCCGCCACCGCCGGCCGCTCACCGGCACCCAAGGTGGCCACGGCCGCCGCCAGCCCCGGCCAGCGCCTGCAAAATCTCGCGCAGAACGGCACGCTGCTCAATGGCCTGCTGCGCGTTCAGGCCGTGACAGCCCAAGGCAAGCTGCAGGGCTTCCGTGTCTATCCGGGCGGCCGCAACAGCCTGGCGGTATTTGGTCAGCTCGGCCTGCGTGCCGGCGACCTGATCACCCACATCAATGGCACCGCCCTGGATGACATCGACCGCTCGGCGGAGATCCTGCAGACGCTGTCGAATGCGTCATCGGCCAGCGTCACGGTGATGCGCAGCGGCCAGGCGACCGAAGTGAACCTGAACTTCACCGCGGTCGCGCAGGCCGCAGAGGAAGCCGTGGCAGCCGACGCCGCAGCAGCAGCCGACGCTTTGGCAGTCGGCGGCGGCATGGGCGGCGGTTTCGCGCCGGGCGGCGGCACCTTGAACCCGGGCGCCAACAATGGTGGCAGTGGCACCGCCGGCTCCACCAGCGGCGGACGCGGTGGCGGTCAGCGTCAGCAGGGTGGCTTTACACCAGGCGGCACCACTGGCAGTGGCGGCGGTCAGCCGCGTAACGGCGGTGGACGAACGCGCGGTGGCAATAACGGCATGAGCGGGGGCTGAACCAGTGAGCCAGGGCCAGTTTATGAAATCAAATACGATGCGCCGCTTCGGCGCGACCCTCGTTGCCTGTGCGCTGATCGCCGCAGCCTCGACCTCCGTGGCGCAGAACACTCCGCGCATCACGCCGAACTTCAAGGATGCGGACATCACGCAGGTCATCGAGATGGTGGCCACCGCCACCGGCAAGAACTTCATCGTGGATCCGCGCGTGCGCGCCCAGGTCACGATGCTGTCGGCGACTCCGATGACGCCCGCCGAGTTCTACGAGGCCTTCCTCGCAATCCTCTCGGTGCACGACTTCGTCGCAGTGCAGTCGGGCAATCTGATCAAGATCATTCCGGCGGCCAATTCGCGCCAGATGCCGGGCAACGACCTCGGCGAGCATGTCAGCAGCAGCTCGGACGAACTGGTCACGCAGATCGTGCCGGTCAAGAGCGTCAGTGCCGCATCGCTGGTGGCCACGCTGCGGCCGCTGATGCCGCAGAACGCGAACCTGGGCGTCATCACCGGCTCCAACCTACTGATCTTCACCGACCGCGCCAACAACGTCAGCCGGATGATGCGGATCATCGCGAAGATCGACCAGGCGGGAAATTCGGACATCGACGTCATCCCGCTGCAGAACGCGACCGCGGCAGATACCGCGCGGACGCTCAATTCGCTGTTGGGCGCGGCTGCCGGGGCGACGCCCGACGGCAGCGGCACACCGGCGCGCATCGTCGCCGATGACCGCAGCAACTCGATCTTCGTCAGTGGCGACTCGACGCAGCGGCTGCGGGTGAAGGCGCTGATCGCACACTTGGACTCGTCGGTGGACTCCGGCAGCGAGACGCGCGTGCGCCGACTGGTGCATGCCGATGCCGAGACACTGGCCACCAAGCTCAAGGAGTCCATGTCCACCAGCGGCAGCGGTGCCACATCCGCGACAGCGACGCAGAATCGCGTAGCGCAGCAGTTCAATCCCCAGGGCCAGCCCGGTGCGCAGGCACAGGCGGCACAGGTGGCACAGGCATCGACCGGCTCAACCACCCTCTCGCTCGCTGGCGGTACGGCAACCATTTGGGCCGACAAGGACACGAACTCGCTGGTCATCACCGCGCCGGTCCGCACCATGAAGGCGCTGAACACTGTCATTGACGGCCTCGACATCCGCCGCGCGCAGGTGCTGGTGGAAGCCATCATCGTGGAGGTCACGGCACAGACCGCAGCCAGCCTCGGCGTCAACTGGGTGCTGGACGCCTCGCCCAACAATGTCGGCATCGGCGGCTTCACGGCGCCGGTCATCTCGGGCAGCAACTCACCTGTCGTGGACCTGTATGGCCTGAGCCAGGGCACCTCGACGACGATACCGTCGGGCGCCGTGCTCGGCGTCGGCCGCTTCTCGACATCCGGCATCAACTTCGCCGCGGTGTTGCAGGCGCTGCAGACGGACAGCCGCAACAACATCATCGCCACGCCGTTCACGACCACGCAGGACAACGTCGAGGCCAAGCTCAGTGCGTCGCGCCAGGTGCCCTTCATCACCGGCCAGTACACCGGCACGACCGGCACAACGAGCGCCTTCCAGACCATCCAGCGACAGGACGTGGGCACGATCCTCACCGTGACCCCGCGCATCAACAACGGCAATACCGTGCTGATGAAGCTCGACGTCGAAAGTTCACAGCTCGAAAGCTCGCGCACGAACGGTGCGGCGGACCTCATCACCAACAAGCGTTCCAGCACCAGCACGGTACTGGTCAAGGACAATGACACGCTGGTGCTGGGCGGATTCATCTCCGACGGCAGCGATGCCAGTGAATCGCGCGTACCCTTCCTGGGCCGCCTCCCGGTCGTCGGTGAGCTGTTCCGCACCCGCAGCAAGAGTCATGACAAGCGCGTGCTGATGATCTTCGTGCATCCAAAAATCCTGCGCAGCGACGAAGACGGCCAGAGCATCACCGATGCCAAGTACGAGCAGATGCGCGATCAGCAGAAAGCGCTGAACAAGGAAACGACAGTGCTGCCGCTGATCAACAAGGGCGGCGCAACGATGTTGCCGGAGCGGCCGAGCGGCGCACCCATCTCAACGACCCCCGCAGCACCGGCCAAGACGCCGACTCCTGCCGCCCCTGCGGGGACGCCTGCTCCAGCGAGTGCCAACGGCAGCCCCCAGGGCGCGATGGCGACCCAGGCGCAGACGCAGCCCAAGCACTGAGCCCCAGTCTTGAACACCAGCGTGCAACGCCTGCCCTTCGCCTTCGCCAAGCGCTATGGAGTGCTGCTGCGCGAGGGCGGCGACGGCAGCGCCGAGTGCCTGTATCGCCCGCCGGTATCACCGACGGCGATGGCCGAGGTGCGTCGCCAGCTACGCGTGCCGTTCCGACTCGTGCCGGTCGAAGAGCTGGAGTTCGACGAACAGTTGCAGCGCCTGTACGAAGGCGGTGAGGAATCCGCGCGTGCGGTGGAAGGCCTCGAGGGCGACACCGACCTGGCCCATCTGGCTCAGGAACTGCCCGAGCAGGCAGACCTGCTGGAGAGCGAGGATGACGCACCGATCATCCGGCTCATCAATGCCATCCTGACCCAGGCGGTGCGCGAAAACGCATCGGACATCCACATCGAGCCGTTCGAGAACCGGCTGGTAGTCCGCTTCCGCGTCGACGGCGTTCTGCGCGAGGTGGTGCAGTCGCGCCGCGGCGTGGCGTCTCTGGTGGTGTCGCGCATCAAGGTGATGAGCAAACTCGACATCGCGGAAAAGCGTCTCCCTCAGGACGGTCGCATCAGTCTGCGCGTCGCAGGCCGCGCGGTGGACGTGCGTGTATCGACAATGCCCTCCGGCCATGGCGAGCGCGTGGTGCTGCGCCTGCTGGACAAGCAGGCCGGGCGCCTGGAACTCGGATCACTGGGCATGGATCCGCATACCCAGACCCTGATTGATGCGCTGATCCACAAGCCACACGGCATCCTGCTGGTGACCGGACCGACCGGCTCGGGAAAGACCACCACCCTGTATTCCGCGCTTGAGCGGCTCAACGACAACACGCGCAACATCATGACGGTCGAGGATCCGATCGAGTACTACATCGACGGGATCGGCCAGACACAGGTCAATACCAAAGTAGAGATGACCTTCGCGCGCGGCCTGCGTGCGATCCTGCGTCAGGATCCGGACGTGGTGATGGTCGGCGAAATCCGCGACCTTGAAACTGCGCAGATCGCGGTGCAGGCATCACTGACCGGTCACCTGGTGCTCTCCAC
>Ga0114969_10003278_pt1 | contig 13095 bp, 15 predicted proteins | sample M_130807_MF_Meta_FD_87316 | JGI IMG/M metagenome (GOLD analysis project Ga0114969, IMG submission 87316) | Freshwater microbial communities from Lake Montjoie, Canada to study carbon cycling - M_130807_MF_MetaG | ecosystem: Environmental > Aquatic > Freshwater > Lake | place: Lake Montjoie...
AGCTGGATGCATGGAGATCTGCCCAGCTGTCTGGCAAGTGGTTGGGACGTCGATGGGCTCGGACGTGAACCGGCATCTCTTGGTCCAGGGTGGCGTGGTATAGACGGCGCTCCTGCTGGGTGTGAGGAGCCGCACGGCACAAATATTTAGGCGAATTTCGAAGGGTCCGTGACATACGTGGTCGTGCGAGTATTCCAGACGTAGTGGCTATGGCGGGGCTTCAAAGGGTGCCTACCAGACGGTCAGAGGAGGATCAACCTCAATGGGGATGTGTCTTATCTTGGTTTTGTCCCACCCCATGATTAAGCCCAAAAAAGGGTTCATGGCCGAAACCATGAACCCCTGGGTGGGACATTGGCTGTCTGACTGGTTAGTTGTCCTGCGGATTACCGGCAGGCTCAGCGTCAGCGGCTTCGGCCCCAGTTTCATCTGGCCCCAATAGGACCGTATCCAAAGCCTCACGCAGGTAGCGGCGGCCGGAGTACTTGGTCATGAAACGAAACAACATCTCCAGCTTTTCTGCATCAGCTCGCGTGACCGTAGTGGCGACAGGCCGCTTCTCGATAAGGAGGGTGTAGGCCTTGGATCCAGCACGGAGGATTTCATAGCGGATTGGACTCAGACGGACTCGTGCTGGCACCTCGGTGGGCGCTTCGTCTGGGGTTGCGTTGTGGGCCGTGGAGATTTCCTCGGCCTCTTCGAATTGTTCGGTTTTTTCAGTGGTGTCCTTCATAGACAGCCCAGCCAAGTACTGGGCGCGGCAGCCACTCGGACACAAAAAAACGACGCCAGTTCGGGCTGGACTTACCACGGCATGAGAAACCTCACGCCGGGGCGCATTTTCGAAGGAGATCTGGCCTGAAAATATTTTTTGAGCGGCCAGCGAGCCAGATGCGCTGGCGTCATTTTTGCCGGCCCTTTTCTCGCAGTGGCCTGGCCCTCCCACGGGTCATCCAAAGCCGAACCATGGTGGTCTGGAGATGCCGGATGTAGGCAGGCCGTGCGCCAACCAGCCGGGCAGCCAATCGGCGCGTCTGGATGTCACCGGGCGCTTCTTCCAGGCGGCCAGTGAGCAGCCAGGACTCGACCGTCACCCGTATTGACAGAAGGCCGAGTTCTGGCGTAACACGGCCTAACAGCCGAAGCTTGGTCGGTGTCCAATCGAACAAGCGCGGGGGACCCAAGGCCGAAATCAATCCATGATTTTAGCACGGGGCGAAGGGTGGGGAAACCGACCCGGGGCACTTCCAGGCCCTAGCCCGTCAGCTAACCTCGCAGGCATTTGGAAGGGTATCCGGTCGTGCGCAGTTCGGCGGAGTCGGGTTTGCGACAACGGTGACCCTTGGTCGCTGGTCTGTTGCAGACATCATGAACTCATCCCTCCCTTTGCCTAGGGCCGCTCTGGTAATTCCAGATCAGGTCGTCTTGGCCAATTCACTGCCACTGTCCTCCCACCGGAATCCAGTGCTATGAGCAAACACTCACCCGCTTCCGGCAAACGCCTCGCCGGTCTTTCGTTGGCCGCGCTGGGCATCGTCTATGGAGACATCGGCACGAGCCCGATCTATGCCTTCAAAGAATGCTTCGCACACGGTCACGGCGCGCCAGTCAGCACCGCCAATGTGCTTGGGGTGCTCTCACTGATCATCTGGGCTCTGATCCTGATCGTGACCATCAAGTACCTGGTTTACGTTCTGAGGGCCGACAACAAGGGCGAGGGCGGGATCCTCGCCCTGCTAGCTCTTGCCTTCCCCGAGGCCAAGTCCGGGCACCGGAGCCGTCTGGCAAAAGCGTTTGCGACCATCGGCATTGCCGGTGCATGCCTGTTGTTTGGAGACGGGATGATCACGCCCGCCATTTCTGTTCTGGGCGCCGTTGAGGGACTCAAAGTGGCCGCGACCGGCATGGAACGCTACATCCTGCCTGGATCGGTCGGGATCATTGTTGCTCTGTTTGCCGCTCAGCGGGCGGGAACCGCCAAGGTGGGGAGGATTTTCGGTCCGATCACCCTGATTTGGTTCATTGCCATCAGCCTCCTCGGCATCCGCGGCATCTTGATGAATCCGGCCGTCTTGAGCGCCTTCAACCCGCTTCATGGATTCAGCTTTCTGGCTCATCATCAATGGGCCGGAGTCTTGGTGCTCGGTTCGGTCGCTTTGGCTGTCACCGGCGGTGAGGCCCTCTATGCAGACATGGGGCATTTCGGACCTCGCCCCATTCGGTTTGCTTGGTTCCTGGTGGTCCTGCCGGCCCTGCTGCTCAATTACCTCGGACAAGGCGCTCTTCTGATTCAGAATCCGGAAATCGCCTCCAGCAGCTCCTTCAATCCATTCTATCAACTCTGCCCGAACTGGTCGCTGTATCCCATGGTAGGCTTGGCCACGGCTGCAGCCATCATCGCCTCTCAAGCCCTGATTTCCGGGACGTATTCGCTCACGATGCATGCCATCCAACTGGGTTACATGCCACGACTCCTCATCGAGCACACTTCCGAACACGAGCGCGGCCAGATTTACATGCCTCAGGTCAATTTCACCCTGATGATCGCGTGCATCGGACTCATTCTCGGATTCAAATCCTCCGAAAATCTGGCCAGTGCTTATGGAGTGGCGGTGACGCTCACCATGGTCACAACCACCCTTCTCTTCTTCTTCGCCTCGCAGAGGGTCTTCCGTTGGTCACGCTGGCATGCTTCACTGGTTTCTGGCGGCATGCTCCTCGTCGAAGTCCCATTGGCAGGAGCAAATTTGCTAAAAATCCCCCAAGGAGGTTGGTTCGCCTTGATGATCGCCGGAACCATGTTCTTCATCATGTCGACCTGGAAGACCGGCCGACGCTTGGTTTGGGAACGACTCCGGGTCAGCGCCATGCCGGCCGTCAAGTTCATCGCCGACATCGCCAAGAAAGATCCCCAGAGGGTGGCGGGTACCGCGGTCTACATGGTCAGCAATCCGAACACGACTCCCATGGCCTTGCTGCACAACCTCAAGCACAACAAGGTTCTTCACAAGCGGATCATTTTCTTCACCATTTGCATTGAGGAGACCCCAAGGGTAGCTGCCCCCGACCGACTGGAGGTTCAACGGATGGATGCCGGCTTCTGGCGAGTCCAGGCCCATTACGGGTTCATGGAGACACCCAACATCCAAGGCATTCTTCAGCGGTGTTCGGAACATGATCTGGAGTTCCGGGAGATGGAAACTACCTTCTTCGTGAGCCGTGAAACCGTCATTCCCAGGGCCGACATTGGCGGCATGAACATCTGGCAGGAGCGCCTGTTCGCCATCATGGTGCGCAACGCCCTCAGCGCCACGGCCTATTTCCGACTGCCCGCCAACCGAGTCGTGGAATTGGGCATGCAGGTCGAGATATGATCGGATTCCTAGGGTATCTCGGGTCCGGGGCGCTCATTCCGTCAGAGCCCGGGTGCAAAATCAGGATCCCGGCCCTGCCAATGCCCACTCGGATGCACTGAAGAGTGGCCTCCAAACCGGAGGCTTTGTTTCAGTGCAGCATCACGAGGGACAGCCTCTCGAAAGAGGGGCACCCACCTGCGGCCTTTTGGCCTGTCAGATCTTGCTCAGGCGCTCGAGCTCTTTGACCCGTCCCAAGATCCTGACCTTGGTGGTGCGGGTGAAAGGGGTCAGAAAAAGGGGTCAGTTCTTGATATTGATATGTGAAGCGGCCAAAGCCACCCCCCGTCACGGCCCGCAAGTTGAGAGTCGAGTACGCTGGCGCGATTTATCACGTCATGAATCGCGGTGACCGGCGCGAACTCATCTCCATGGATGATGCGGCCTTTTCTCGCAGTGGCCCAAGTGTCCCATGGGTCATCCAAAGCCGAACCATGGGGACCTGAGGATGCCGGATGTAGGCAGGCCGCGCGCCAACCAGCCGGGCAGCCAATCGGCGCGTCTGGATGTCACCGGGCGCTTCTTCCAGGCGGCCAGATGAAGCCGTCAACTCCCTGGCGAGAAGACATCGGCGGCAGTGCACTTCAGCTTGGCCAGTACCTGCTCAAGCTTTTGGACCGTGATGCTCTGTTGGCAGTTTTCCAGCCGGAACAGAGTGGAAGCGGACAGTCCAACCTTGCGGCCAAAGGATGCGTAGGACTCAGAGCCTCTCCTTCGCTGGAGAAACTCGGCCACACGCTGATCCATACCTTTGCGCACCCAGCCACATTGCCGAGGCAGATATTCCGTATGCGGAATGATTCATGTTGACCGCCTTGGGGCATGGCGTTAGCCCGGCATGCAGCCATCCAATCCCATGCCCTTCCACCCCTCTCCCAGACTTAACTTCTACTTTGGTCGCCGGCCCTATCAGGGTGCTGATCCCAGCAATGCCCAGCACGTTTTCATCGGTGAGGACGCCAATTTCGCGCCAGACATTGAGGAACAGGCAATCTGGCCGTGCGTCGAAGAATACCTGACTGACGGCGTGGCCTTTTGGAACCGTCATGGCGTTCACCACCCCTTCTTGCTTGAGGGGTATGATGGGCAGGGAACCCTTTATCACCGACACTACAACTCCATCTTGAATCATGAGGGAGGCGTCGCCAACGGCGTCGCGGCACCTTTGCCAGCAAATATTCGCCAAAGCATCAGCTTCGTAGAGTACCTGGACCGGCCGACCACGGGGAACGGCAACATTGATAACGCAGACATGGTCAATGAGGTCCGTGGCCGCTGGCACTTTGGTTGGTTGGCGCAGTTGCTCATCCGGCGGCATGGTGACCCGGCGTGCACGGTGTATCTGAGCAAAGGGGTGGCCAGAAATCTGCGCAGTGACACAGCCAGGCTTTACCCTGGCTTGGTGCCAGCAAACCCAACCGAAGTGGTTCAGGTGTTTCCAGCGAATGCTCGTCGGCATCAGGTGGTAATCCATAATCATGTCTGTGATCGCATCACCACGGAAAACCGCATCGTGCTGCATGGGACCATCCGGACCACCTTGTTGAGCTGACCACTGCTACTCCATGACCGCCAACGTCCTCGACCAGCAAACCGGAATCCAACCAGACTGGCTCAGTGCGTCTTCAGAGGAATTTCAGTTCACGAAACAGCTGAGCAATTCCTTCATTTCCTCCCGCGTGGTCTTTTATCCGGGGTCAGGTGTCGATTACGCCCCGATAGAATTGTTCAAGCAGTCGGCCCATGGCTACCTCTACGTCGACTACCTGACTGACCTCAATACCACGCCCCCAATCCCCAACTGCCAACTTCTCCACCAGCAGGCACTGACCATTGGTGAGATCACTGAGTCGCTTGGCTTGGACCCAAACCAGGCGGCATTCTCCCGGGAGGACCTGACGCAAAATGAGACCCAAGCGTTGGACCAATTCTTTGATGGGCAGCAAACACCCAAGTCGAGGTTGCTGGGCGGCCGTTGGTCGATCTGGGAACGTAATGAGATCCTGGCAGGAGAGACCAATCACCGGCGCTTTGCTTTGCTTCAGCTCCATGCTGAAGCCGTTTGGGTCTTCAAAGGCCTCTGGTGCAACCGCGAGCCCCAGCCCCAACCCAAACCGTTTGCCCTTTACCTCGGACGAGACAGCACCAACTGGACCCATTGGCATCCAGGCGGATGGCTCTTCCGCTTGGCGGTGAACCATCAAGTCTTTCCTGAACTGCTCCGGTGCCAGCCTGACACCAAGTGGCCAGACTATGACTTCCAGTTTCGTGACTCACCAGAGGAAGGAACCGGCGTTTACCAGCGCACACGCGACCAAGGAAAGCTGGTTCCAATGAACCTATTTCTCAGCGCGCGAGATGTCATTCAAGGTCCGCTCAACAACGAGGAAGAAGAGCAACTAGCAGATGCTGAAGATCAGCGAGAGGATAAGTTCTGGTTTAAGCGGTACGGGCGATTTCTGAAGGATAATCACCCGGAGGCCTTTGCCCGGTTCAAGAGAATTTACAGTCCGAGTCTCTTAGATTCCGTCCTAAGGGGGCGATCACTCGATGAGACTGACAATTTGGGTAGGCTTGATGACGAGGCCTCCCGGTGGCAGTGACGACCGGTGGGCCACACCATCACCTCACCCCTGCCTGGTAAGGCATTGAGACGGGCATTGCTCTAAGAGCCAGCCAATGGGGGCGTTAGTCCGGTGATTCAATATCCGACGCCTTGTTGATCGTGATGGCCCCCTTCTTGGGTTTGGTCAGCTTTTGGCCAATATACCGATGCCTATTACGCGGATCGAGGATACCCCAAGCTGCACGCTGATGTCGGCCCAAGATATGGCAGTCATGGCCGGCGACAAAGTCAGCCAGGGCCTGATTCAAAACCCACATCTCTGAACGAGGTCTCTCCATGGCAGCCAACCTGTAGGGGCGGACCAGGTCGATGGGCTTGGACATGTAGTGAAGTACGCTGCAGAGGCCATTTTTGCCTTCGACGGGCCGGAAATGGATTTGCGGCACCTGCTCAATGCCCACCGGAGGCGTCCAGCCAAGTTGCCAACCTGAGATCGATTTCGAAAGGTCATGGGAGAGGATCGATTCCTTCAAAAGATCGATCACGGAGTCAGTGATTCCATCCGCAGCGACAAGAAAGTGGAGATGAGGCAGGACTTTGAGGCTGGGAAGTTCTTTAAGGGCGATTTCCTCAACCTTTAAAGCACCCTGAAAAATCCCACATTCGACCAAATCTCTGACTGCCAATGCACCGGCATCCCAATAGAGCCCCAGGTCGCACCAGTCTGGCTCTTGAAAGCGCATGGAGGACGCGCTTGAGATGGTCAGGAAGTGAAGGTTCGTCTGGGTGGTAATCCCCTCGTACCTACGACAAAGCTGAAGGCCCTCCATGTGGGCGCAGGCTGGGCAGTATTTCCAGTGCCTGCAGGTTTTCCGGACAAAACCACATCGGCTAAACGAACGAGCGTTGATCCAGTCGACCATCACCAGGATTCCGGCCTGACGGGAATAGAATCTATCTCGGCCAAAACGCTTTGGGAAATTCTCGATCCTGAAGCGGATATCATCGAGGCGCTCTGCTTCAACCTCGGTGAGAAGATGAGGATGGTCGAGAAGCTCATCCAAGTTCGAGAAGTCGAGCTCCAAGCGCTCCTGCGGCGGCTTAAGGTGATCGATGACATAGATGGCGGCCTCGTAAGGGTTTCCAACCTCAGGCAGCACGATGGGCCGACAAGAAGTCGAAGCATCCATGGCAAGGTCATTCAGTTCAGGCATGGGAGTCAGAGAAAGGGTGAAGAAGGCAGAGAAGAAGGCAGAGAAGAAGACAGAGAAGAAGACAGAGATAAACAATACTAGGATATCTGGATACCGGGGGAAGAAAGGGGGATGGCAGGGCTGAGGCACCTACCACCCCCCTTTTTCAGTCTGCTACTTCCAGGAAGTCCCGCTCAACTTTACCGGGATGAAGGTTGCCATCGGCTCAGGGTCCGCTGATTGGATCTTTGCCAGGTGAGAAGCCTTCACCGCGGTGAAGGACCGCCAAATATCGAGAACCCAAAGGCTGTAGAGGGCTGCATGCCGCCAATTCTCGACATCTTGCGTACCATCCAGCTCGCCATGGCGATCCATTGTCTTGCCAATGAGGTAAAGCTCCTCGACCGATTCAGCCACGGCAATCAGGTCGGCATCAGATTCCAATTTCTCGGGGATTTTTACGCGACCACTAAGCTGAGGATGATGGCTTTCACCAGCCGCGAGCTCCGACTTCGGCGCTGCCTGCCAGAACTTCCAAACGTTGAACGGCATAGATAGAGTCAGGATGAAACGACGCAGTGTGAGTAGATCATCGTCCACAAGGGCGACTAACAAACCACTCGGGCTGCGTTTTTTACCCATCAGGATGATATCATCAGTGCGAATATAGTGGCCGGCCGAATTAGATGAACCCATCGTTGTTTCGCCTGAGAGTTTGGCGGCTGCCAAAAATACTGGGTCATTGCCCAATTTATTTTTGATGAATGCTGGGAAATCGTCGAAGAATTCGGTCTTAACGCCATCTCCAAGATTGGAATCATTGTGGTGTTCCAGCGTGCAAACCAAACCCGCGTCCCCCTGTGGCATGTGTAAGTCTGCCGAAGAGGAAGGGGTGTTTTCTGTGGTCAGTGGATCATGAACCACTGGATTCAGATTCAACAGATCGAATCCCGCAGTAGTGGCAGTTTGGATTTTCTGAATTGATTCAGACATAGGGTCATCAGTTTTATCGGTGGCTGCAGGAACGGCGCCTTCGATATTTTTCACTGGGCACCTCCATTGGCAGCTGGCGAAGCAGCAGCCCGGTGGATTGCAACGATGACTAGGCTGACCACTTGATTGAGCCCGATCCCAGCCTCCAAGAGATCTTGGCTCTGAAAATAAGCCATGGAATTGACGGAAGCGCGACCCATCAGACTATAGCGTCGATCACCTAGGCCTGCTTCAATCTCGACCAGATCACGACAGCGGAAGTCTGCGATGCCCTGTGCCTGCATGGCCCCCTTGAGTGTCAAACGCCACTTCTTCGATTTTGGGCTGTCCAAGGAGGTTTTTGCCACTGACCAGGGGATGCCCAGCGAGTTGGCGACCGTGGCCGGATTGGCCGGCACAGGAGGCTGCTTGGGTTGGCGGCGTCCGTCACCCTTACGATTGGGCCGGATGCTGCGAATGTGGATGACGCCATCTGGCTCTGTCGTGCTGACGATGGCCGGGGGCATGGTAGCTGCTCCACCGTCTGGGGCAGCAGACGCCACAGCGGCAGTGTTGGAGTTCGCCCTTTCGTCACCGGCAGTGCCGGTGGTGAGGGTGGCGGTGATGATGGCCTTTTCGGCCATATTAGTGGGGTCCGCCAGTTCGGCGGCAGTTTCTGTACTCATGAGTTTTCGGAGGTTTCCAACCGTGAGCTTCACGGTTGGTGACACCCCGTCAGAGGGGTGAAAAGGGTGAGTGCCCGAGGCACTATGGTGGGAGCCAGGTAGGGGCTGAACTGGTCTGAACAGGAGCATGGGGTTTCTCTTGTTCATTTCCCGGTCTCCTCGATGTGGCGCACGAGATCCGGCAAGCTGATAAGCCGAATGCCCCGGATCTGACCTGAACGCTTGAGGCTGTAGGACCTAACCGGCGGCCGATAACCGTTGGCAGCCGTTGGGAGGATCAGTTCGTTCAGGGCTGTCCGGGTGAGCCCAGTGACCGGACAGCGGGTGCCAGCACGGGGCAGACGGAGGTATTGTGGGCGGCTTGCCTTGCTGAACTTTTCCGCTCCCTCTTGCCTTGTTCCTGCCTCAGTTGTCGCACCGTTTTTCATCGATGCGTGTTTTTCTACCCGGGCGAATTTTCAAACGCACTTTGACTTAACGGAGGGGGGGAGTTTCCGTCAGGTCCCCGTTCTTGATAATGGCGGATTAAAAATAATAAAAAACCCCGCAAATTGCGGGGTTTTTGAATGAAGATCATTCTGAAATTCTGAGCAGCTATGCCTTCGATTTTCCTAATGCAATCGCATCACGAGTCAACCGATTCAAACTGTTAGAGAGCGTTCCGTCGCTGGCTTTGCGTTTCCAGCCGAACTGTTCCTTCAGTATATCCTTTAGGTCTTTAATTGATGGCTGACCATGCATTTTCCAAATATGGGCTCCTTCAATTACCTGCCGCATACGCGCCAAGGTCGTTGGCCTTCCGGTAGGTTTAACTTTTTTGGTTAAGTGTGCGAACTGGTTTGGCTGCTGATCCAGATCAATATATGACTTAGCGGCTTCAAGGAATTTTTTTAAGGCGTCCGAGGAGGCAAGAGAAGGATCAAACCACTTTGCTTTTTTATCAAATTCCACCCATGCCGTAATTAAAATTGATAACTCATCAAGCCTATCGTGCAGGTCAGATTTAGGTACTCTACTGCAACCATTTGCAATTGAATCCGCAAGGGCAAAGAGTTTTGGGGGCTCAAGATTTGCCACCTTACGCCAAGTCTTGTTACTCCAATGTGGAATTGCAGGAACAACTTTTCGTGCCTCAGAATCAATTTCTTTTTGGCTTTTTTTAAGTGCTGCGCGCCAAAAAGATGGTTTTGCGAATAACCTGTAGAAATCACCAGTGACCGAGTACCGCATCACCTTCACATTTGGGTCATAGTCCAACCTATTAAAATCCGGCGCAAACTCATCTAACCGTTCGTCTTCGCACTCTTGGATGTAAGCGTCAATTGACCACCCTCCTGTCTTTACCTGAATTAGTTTTGGTTTTGGTGCCTCGACAACCGCTTCAGAGCTGACAGCAACTGCCTCTAGGCTTTTTGGCTTATCCCCAGTAGAGCTTGAATTTGCTGAAGAAGCCCGCCGTTTTTGACGTGGTGTTTTCATGGGGACGAGCTCAGTAAATATCAGCCCAGAAAATCTGGCAACCGATCCAACGCGTCACGCTTGGTTTTGAGGTCGATGTGGGTGTATGCGGCAGAGATCGCGGCGGTTTCATGACCAATGATATCCCGGGCTACAGCATCTGAGACGTTGGCGTTCTTCAATAAAGAAGTGGCCGTATGTCTGAGGGCGTGGAACCCAAGTTCCTGTTGATTGCGGCGGGAGGACCTTCCTTTTCCGGTTGATTCATGGGTCCGGTGCTTCACAAGGCCCGCCTTCTCCATTATCCGGTAAAAGCCCTTCGATAGGCGGCTCGTCGTGGAAGAATTCTGGTAGGTCTCGCAAGCCTCCGGAAACACCGGGCCAGTGCGATTAGTCATCGATCCCAGGAGACGCAGCAGGGGCGCGGCTATGGGGATGGACATTTGCCGGCCAGTCTTGCCAGTCACCATGCTGATGTCGGCGCTATCCAAGTTGATCGCATTCCAGTCCAGAGTAGCCACGTCGCCCAACCGGAAGCCGGTGTAGAGTGCCACAGCAATCATCCCCTTCCACTGTGGATCAGCCTCCGCCAAGACCCGGCGCAGCTCATCCGGGGTGAACGGACGCCTGCGGAACTTCTCCGTCCGCATCAGCTTCACCAGATGAGCTGGGTTGGAATCCATGAGGTTCTGTGCCCGGGCCTCGTTGAAAGCGGCCCGCATGATCTTGATCGCCACGTTGCTACTGCCCCTAGACAACTTGCCGGACAGCTCATCACGGAACGCCTGGAGGTCTGCCGTCGTGAGGTGGAAGAGGTCCTGATCAGCTTTGGTGCGGATGAAGCGCAAGAACTGCGTAACCACCGTCTCGTACCGCTGGTGCGTGTTGGTACTCGTCTCCACCTCTTTCCTGGCGAGCCAGTCCTTCAGAAAGGTTCGGGTAGTCGTCGACCTCAGCTCCTCCGGATTAGCGATGAGGTATATCGACTCAATGACTTTTCTTGCACGAACCTCCGTCAGTCGTCCCATTCTCCCCGCCAAGGAGGTCTTCTCCCACTCCTCGACCATCTTGCGGGCTTTTGCACTGTCAGTCTGCTCTGTCGATTTTTGAGTACGTCTACCATCAGGAAGTGTAAAGCATCCATACCAGAATGGGCTTTTTGGATGTTTTCTAATTGATGCCATGGCGTGAGTTCAACCAGCCATTCTGGACGGTCAGAGCGCCCTATGTACACGGCGTTAATCGCTTTCTCGAACGCCGGTCGGTCTGAATCACACCAGAGTGTGGCTTGGGTCATCCAATAGGACTGGTCGAACCTGAATGCAAGGGATGTTTCGAGTCCTGACCGGATTTCTTAGGATTTTCAAAAAGTAACAACGAGAGTAACAACGTTCAGCCATATCCGGCGATGTCCGCCGAAGTCAAAAAGCCAATAAAAACGCTGTTTTCGGCCATTTGAAATCGGGTGGGGGTTCGAGTCCCTCCGCCGGCACCACTTTAAAAAACCGCGAGAAATCGCGGTTTTTTCGTATCCAGACCCCCTCCCCGGCCGAAAGTAACAACGAAAGTAACAACTTGTCCGGCGATGTCCGCCGACGCCCGCCGAGGTCTGAGCGACCGGGAATCAAGGGGTGACGGTACCGGTCGATGTTTGCAGCAGCCTCTGCGGTCCGTCCCATTTCAACCCACGAGATTATTGGGTCCATCCACGAGGAGGCCGTGGTGCCACCGGTTGCTTGACCGTACCCGGCGATCCATCAATGCAACCGGTCCGGGCGTTGACGACGCCGTCATTTTAAACCTCACCCGACAGGCGTTGCACTCGGACCCTTTGCAGGGTTCTCACTGACACGCGCAAGACGCATCCGAAACGGATCATTTTTCTTTGGACGCCCCTATGCTTTCTCGGATTTCTGGTAAGTTGCTAGCGACGCTCCGCGTTCAGAGGGTTTTTCAATGATTGGGGCTCATGCGCTAGCTCGTAACCGGTTGATGTGCGTCATCCTCCTTGATCGCCTCGCCGTCCTTGGTCGCGGTGAGTCGCTTGGGAACCAGCAACATCACGGGGAGGATCAAGATGTAGACGATGACGGTCAAAATGACCGTTGGATTGAACCCCCCATGCTTGTCGTAAATCCAAGTGCCCAGTAGATCCCCCGCTCGGCTCGAGAAAAAGAAGCACCCAAAATACAGCATCATCGTCGCGCCCTGACAACCGCGCGGAGCGGAGCGGATGACCAGATCGACCAGCACCCCCCCCAACAACCCACCCATGAGGCCCAACGGCACGGCGGCATACAAGGCGTCGACTGCGTCGTGGACCAACAGGAGCGGAACCGCCTGCACCACCTGGATTGAGAAGGCGACCCACAGCAGCGGTCGCAGCGCGATCCTCTGACTGAGCCAGCCATAGAGCGCATAGATAGGCAGGCATGAACCTGCGAAGATCCCCTGCCACAGGCCCCATTGGGCGTCAGTTCCGTGCCAGTGATCGACGAAATGGTACTGCAGCACCGTTCCGAAGGCCGGGCAAAATTGGCACATTAGTGAGATGAGCATGACTGGGTAGATCGGCCAGTGCCGCGCAATGCGCCTGAGGTCGGCCATGAAGTGCACGGTTGGGACTTCATCGCGCGCTTCTTCGAATACCCACTTAGGCCCAATAAAACCCAGCACCGCGATGGAAACCATGAGTCCGCCGGCGCAACAAAACAGGATACGGACTGCTGCCGCGGCGCTCTGGCCTCCCAGCGCCTGGCTGAGCATACCCCCGCCGATGCAGGAGATCAGAGCGGGCAGGCTGGATC
>Ga0114969_10003279_pt1 | contig 13093 bp, 4 predicted proteins | sample M_130807_MF_Meta_FD_87316 | JGI IMG/M metagenome (GOLD analysis project Ga0114969, IMG submission 87316) | Freshwater microbial communities from Lake Montjoie, Canada to study carbon cycling - M_130807_MF_MetaG | ecosystem: Environmental > Aquatic > Freshwater > Lake | place: Lake Montjoie...
AAGAGAAACAGCTGCTGCATCAAAACAGCTTGCGGAAATTAAAAAAGACAGCGTCGTTCAAAAAACTGCAACGATCACAAAAAAAGAGGAACAAGTAACACCAATTGTAGAAGATAAAAAAGCGGTGGTTTCGGAAGAAAAAACACCTGTTGTAGAGGAGCAAGTAGTGCCGCTTATTGAAGATAAAAAAGCGGAGGTTGTTGAAGAAAAAACAATAGTTGAAGAACTTAAAAAAGAGGAAGTAGCAGTAAATAGTGCAACGGAAGCCAAGTTGATATCGCCAGGTTTGGCGGTTCAAGGAGAAATGATGACAGGACCGCTGACCATTATGAAAGGTTCGGAATTGGCGCCGAACACAAGAGTGCGTTTTGTTCCAACAAAAGGAGCGCCCATAGAATACACGACCGATGCAGCAGGGAAAATCAATGTGAAGTTGAACAAGGACATGGATTATTCGGTTGAATTTCCGGATGACAAAGCTTTCGGTAAAAGCAAGTTTATTGCTGCGGAGCACAAAGGTATTGATGCACCACTTGTATTTCAACCAAGAGAAACAGCTGCTGCATCAAAACAGCTTGCGGAAATTAAAAAAGACAGCGTCGTTCAAAAAACTGCAACGATCACAAAAACAGAGGAGCAAGTCACTGCAATTGTAGAAGATAAAAAAGCGGTGGTTTCGGAAGAAAAAACACCTGTTGTAGAGGAGCAAGTAGTGCCTATTGTCGAAGAAAAGAAAGCGGTGGTTGTTGAAGAAAAAGCAATAGTTGAAGAACTTAAAAAAGAGGAAGTAGCAGTAAATAATCCAACGGAAGCCAAGTTGTTGACGCCAGGTTTGGCGGTTCAAGGAGAAATGATGACAGGTCCGCTGACCATTATGAAAGGCAATAAAATAGCGCCAAACACAAGGGTTCGTTTCGTGTCTGCAAATGGAGCGCCAATTGAATATACCACCGATGCCAATGGCAAAATAGCGGTGAATTTGAATAAAAACACAACGTATTCGGTTGAATTTCCTGATGATGTGGCTTACGGCAAAAGCACTTTTGTGCCCCTTGCCCACAAAGGAAAAGAGGTGGCAGTGGTGATGCAACCAAAAGAAAAAGTAGCAGAAAAAATAGAGACTGTTGCTACAGAAAAAACAGTAGAAGAAAAAGCGGTGGTTGCTGCTGAAGCGCCTAAAAAAGAAGTTCCACAAACAGCAGCACTTGCGTCAGGATTGACACTGAAAGACGGCGTTTTGAGTGGCGGACTTACCATCATGAAAGGTGCTAAAATAGCACCCAACACTAAAGTTCGTTTTGTGCCCGCACATGGTGCACCGATTGAATACACCACGGATGCAGCAGGAAAAATCAACGTTAAATTAAACAAGGGCGAAATCTATACGGTTGAATTTCCCAACGATCCAGGTTTTCAAAAAAGCACTTTTGTGCCAAGCATGCACCAGGGTGCAGCACAGCCCTTGGCGATGCAGCCGAAGGAAGTGTTGTCGGCCAATGCAAAACATTACCGCATGCAGTTTGCAGACAAAAAAGCAGTGGCGAACAAACATTTTATGGTGATCGACAAAGGGCGATTCTCACTGTTGCAAAAAACCGACGCTCAAGGTAAAATGCCGAAAGGATTTTCGTTCAGCGACAAGGCGAAAATTTACGTTCAAGACAAAGGCGTTGTTTACGTAAAAAACATTATGTCGCTATTGAGCAACGATACTTTGCTGACTTTAAATACAAGCGATAAAACAGTAGATCCGTCAGAATTGCCAGAGGAAGTAGCCGCACTCTTGCTCGACGATTACGCCGATGAAGTGATCGCCTCCACGAAGGTAGAAGCCAACCAAACCAAAGTGGTAGTGCGCATTCAAAACCTTGAAATCATTCCATCAAAATTGTTGTTGATGGAAGGAACAACGGTGAAAAAAGAATTGAGTATTGACAACAACATGATCGGTTTTGGAGTGCTGAACGACAAGAAATACAGCATCGTAGTGAAGTCAGCGAACTACAAAGATTTCACTTATTCATTTGAACCGAAGTCGGTGTTGAAAGATGGTCGAGTAGTGATCAAAGCGCAAATGGATCCACTTCCAAAAGAAGCAGTGCGCGCGAAAAAAACGCTTCCACAGGAGGCAGTGTCAGCAGTTAAAACAAGTGTTGTTGAGGAAGAGAAGGAAGTGGTCGTTGAAAAAATAGTGAACAATGGTATTGTGCAAGATGTAAAAGCGGAAGCACCGCAAAAGATAATGAAGGATGCACCATACAGCGGATTGGGTTGGCGCAAGGAAGGTGATAAAGCCAATGCACGATTGATTGCTATCAATGGATCTAGTATATTGAAAAATGAAGCTTTTGTATTGAAAAACGATCAAGTGGTTATCGGTACCTTGCGTTCAGACAGTGCCGGAGTATTGACTTTGAAGGGATTGGAAATTGATGGAATTTACACTCTGGAGCCAAGTAGTGACAAACAAATGGTGCCTTTTGCTTTCACGCCAACGCTTGAATTGCCTAAGAATGCGCAGCAAATGGTGTTTTCAAATAAAGCGTCTGCTTTGACCAATGTGGTTTTAGACAATGAGATTCCATATGAAATAGCAGACATAGAAGCTGAATTTGCGCTGCTTCCTGCTGGTGTTAGCGGCACAGAGAGAGTGGTGGGGCAAGTACTGCTGAACAACAAAAGATGCGCTGATATTAATGTTGAAATAATGGCAGATGGTAAATTGCAAAGTTTGACAAAAACCAATAGAAAGGGAGTTTTTGTTGCATACATGGATAGAAGTCAGAAGAATGTTTTGGGGCTGTCTATCAACGAATCAAACTACAAAGTTCCGCTTACGACAAAGGATTTTGTGCTGCGCCGAAAATATGCTGAAGTAACGGTGAATATTGACGATTATAAAGCGCGAAGTGTGGCGAGTACGAGTCCGTTGAGCATTGAAGGAGCATTTATTCAAGGTCCGCTTGAAATTATGAAGGGCAATCAATTGGCGCCAAATACCAGAGTTCGTTTTATTCCGGCACACGGCGCGCCGGTCGAATATACGACGGATGCCAATGGTAAAATCAATTTAAAACTCGCCAAAGACGAAGTTTATTCGGTGGAGTTTCCAGACGATATGGCTTTTCAAAAAAGTGCCTTTGTTCCTTTTTTACACAGTTCTAAAAACGCGCCTTTGTCATTTAAAGCAAAAGAAGGCTTGGTCAGCAAAGTGGCAATGCCTTACCAACTGAAAGACCAGAATGGACAGGTGCTTGCGAACAAGAGTTGCATTGTGATGGACAAGGGTGGCTTCAGTTCTTTGCTTAAAACCGACGCGAATGGTCATTTGCCTCCGGGCTTTGCTTTCACTGCAAGTGCAAAAATAATTGTGCAGGAAAAGGGTGTGGTGTATACCCAAAACATCGTGTCATCCCTGTCGGCTGACAGTGTAATGGCAATCAATACATCAGCAATTAATGTTGAAAAATCACCTTTGCCTGAAGAAATTTCTGATTTGGTGTTGGATGAGTATGCTTCTGAAATTGAGGCAGCGGTGCCTATGTCGGCGAACCAATCTAAAATGATAGTGCGCATTCAGAATCCGCAAATGATTGGTGCTAAATTGATTGTTAGCGATGGCGTTAATATTGTAAAAGAGTTGACCATTGAGAACAACATGATTGGCTTCACTTTACCAAATGACAAAAAATACACGCTGTCGATTAAGGCCGACAGCTATAGAGATTACAATTATTCGTTTGCACCCAAAGCCATTGCGAAAGACGGCCGAATTGTAATTAAAGCAACCCTGATCAAAGCGCCTGTGCGTGCTACGATGGAGGTAATTGGTATCGTAACCAGTGCCAATTCTCCGCTGTTTGAAGTTGACGTAAGGGTGTTTGAAGAAGGGGAAACCTTTGGCAGAGTGCTCAGCGATCATGATGGCGCTTATTCTTTCGTGTTGAAGAGTCAAACCGTGTATTCAATTTCAGTGCGAAAAGATGGTTTTGAATCAAAGCAATATTCATTTATCCCTAAGCAATTGATTGAAACAACAGGGAAATTGGAAGTTAATTTTGATTTGGCCTACCGTCAAAAAGTGAAGGTGAGTGGACAGGTGATGGCTGACAACAAGCCTGTTTCTAATGCTTTGGTGCAAGTGTACGATGAGGATTTAATGGTTGCTAAAACGAAAACGGATACCTCGGGGAAATACGAATTGGAGTTGCGTGAAAAAGAAGATTATGTAATGTCGGTAACAAAGGAAGGCTTCTTTCAAAACAACTTCCCTGTTGTGACTAAAGAAGCGGGATTGCAAGAAATGAACGTGAATTCAAATGTGAAATTAGAGGAGATCGTGAGTAACAAGTCGGTGCAAATACCAAACATTTATTTTGACTACAAGGTGGTGAAGTTGACCGAGCGTTCTATTGTTGAACTCGATAGGTTGGTGGTGTTTTTGAAACTGAATCCGAATATTAAATTGTTGGAAATTTTAGCACATACTGATGAAGTAGGTAGCAATGAATACAACTTGGCACTTTCAAAAAAACGCGCCGATGTGGTGGTAGAATATTTGATAAAAAAAGGCATTCCTCGTCAAAAGCTTTCACCGCGCGGTTTGGGTGAAGAAGACTTGGTTGTGCGCAATGCGACAACGGATTTTGACAGCGAACGAAACCGTAGAACGGAATTTAGAGTAATACTGCAATAGAAATAGTACTATGAGCGAAGAAATATTAAAAGCGCTGATGCAGCTTTTTGCCATCATCACCAAACAAGATGGCGTGGTATCAGAGTTGCAGCGTAAAAGAGTAGAAGCTTTTTTAAAGCAACAAATTAGTCCCAACCAAGTGCCTGAGTATCTTTTGCTTTTCGACAAGCACTCTGGTTACGATCTTCAAGGCAAGGAAGGTGAAGAGGGTGTTGTGAAAAAGCAAACGTCGGTGAACGACTCTGTGAAAACACTGGGTATTTGTAAAAAAATAAACAAGACGCTTGAGCAAAAACAGAAGATAGTTGTGTTCGCGCGTATTTTGGAAATGGTGTGGACGGATAAAATTATCTCGCCGCTCGCGATGGAAATCATTGATACGATTGCCAACGTTTTTAAAATTGAGAAAGAGGAGTTTGATGACATTAAGAAATTCATTTTCGATGAAGACGTAAAAGTCAACCAATCTCCCAATATATTAATTGTCGACGGCATCGCGCCAAAAGGAAAAAGCAAAGGCGGTAAAGAAAAGAAAGAAGAAAACTTAAAGCACATCTACTATGAAAATTTCACGGGTGCCGTGCAGTTTTTAAAGGTGAATGCCGTGGAGTTGTATTTCGTGAAAGTATTGCATGCCCATAGTTTATGCATGAATGGTTTGCCCATTAACGAGGCGCAAATTTATATTTTCCCCAATGGGAGTACCATCAAATTGCCTACCGGTAAACCCATTTATTACAGTGAAATTTCTGCTCGTTTTTTGAAAGACAAGTTGGAAACCAACATTACTTTTAACGCTCTTGATATTGAATTCAAATTTCCAAATGGTGCCATAGGTTTACAAAACATCAACATCTCTGAAGAAACAGGAAAGTTGGTGGGCGTGATGGGTGCTTCTGGAGCGGGAAAATCGACCTTGCTGAATATATTAAACGGCAATGAAGCGCCAACCAAAGGCCGTGTTTTGATCAATGGTATTGACATTCACAAGGAAAGAGATAAAGTTGAAGGTGTTATTGGTTATGTGCCGCAAGACGACTTATTGATTGATGAATTGACGGTTTATGAAAACTTGTTTTACAATGGTAAATTGTGTTTGAACAATTTGACCGACGAGCAACTCGACGAACGCATCATACATTTGTTGAAGAGCTTGGATTTGCTCATGACCAAGGATTTGAAAGTGGGCAATGTGATGGAGAAAACAATTTCAGGCGGACAGAGAAAACGTTTGAATATTGGTTTGGAATTACTGCGCGAACCTTCGGTGATGTTTGTGGATGAGCCTACTTCGGGTTTGTCATCACGCGACTCTGAAAATATCATGGACCTCCTGAAAGAGTTGACTCTTAAAGGTAAAATCATATTTGTAGTGATCCATCAACCATCGTCCGACATCTACAAGATGTTTGACAAAATGTTTATTTTGGATACTGGTGGATTCACCGTTTATTATGGAAATCCTGTTGAAGCGTTGTTGTATTTTAAGCGAAAATCCAATCAAGTTGATCAGGCTTCTGGTGAATGCGTGAGCTGTGGAAACGTGAATCCCGAATTGATTTTCAATATTATTGGCGCGAAGCTAGTGGACGACTATGGACGTCATCTCGATAAAAGAAAAGTATCGGCCAAGCAGTGGAATCAATACTATGAAGATGAAATGCGTGTGGAGGTGGTAGAAGATGCCAAAGACCAACCACCCAATTCGCTTTTCATTCCATCGCGCTTGAAACAGTGGTGGATTTTTGTTACCCGCGATGTATTGTCGAAGTTGAAAAACAATCAATACATGCTCATCAATAGTTTAGAAGCTCCAGCTTTGGCTTTGGTTTTGGCGATGATTGTGAAGAATGCTACCGATTCGAGTAGCTATAATTTCTTTAAAAACGACAACGTTCCTGCGTACATTTTTATGAGCATTGTGGTCGCCTTATTTATGGGATTGACCATTAGTGCTGAGGAGATTATCAAGGACAGAAGAATACTGAAAAGAGAAAAGTTTTTAAACTTGTCGCGCATTTCATACTTGTTGTCAAAAGTGGCAATTTTATTCACCATATCTGCCGTGCAAACGCTCTTGTTTGTACTGGTAGGTAATTACATTCTTGATATCAAAGGGATGTGGTGGGAGTTTTGGTTGGTGATGTTTTCTACATCGTGTTTTGCCAATATTTTGGGACTCAATATTTCGGCTAGTTTTAATTCAGCTGTAACGATTTATATTTTGATTCCGCTGATTTTAATTCCGCAAATGATCCTGTCGGGAGCGATGTTTAGCTTTGATAAAATCAACAAAATATTAGGAGGTGAAGGTAAGGTGCCATATGTTGCTGAGGTGATGGTTTCGCGCTGGGCATTTGAAGCTTTGGCAGTGGAGCAATTTCAAAATAACGATTCTGAAAAAGACATGTTTATTTGGCACAAACTTGAAAGTGACCTGAACTATCGTTTGGCATACTATATTCCTGAAATTAAATCGCGCTTGAGTCAGTGCAGCAATTTGCGCGACAATAAGAGCGATTCAGCCACCGAAATCTTCGATGAAAATTTAGCTGCAATTCGCCATTCTATCGAAAGAGAAAATAAGAAGTTGCCTAAAGAAAAGCAGTTTTTGGAGACCAGTTTGATTTCTCCCAAAAATTACGATGATGCGGCAGCTACTAAGTTAAAGGCATACATGGATACATTGAACGATTTTTACGCAGTGTACTTTTCACAAGTAACGTCTTTGATTGAGAAAAAAGTGGATGCAATGTCGGTCTTGCCTGGCGATCAAAATTATGCTTACAAGAGAGAACATTTCACCAATGAAAGCTTAGAAAGCCTATTGAAAAACATAACAGCGAGCAAGAAAATTAAAATCATCAACGGTCGTCTTGAACAAATGGTTGATCCAATTTACCGAACGCCATATCCTAATAAAATTGGTTTGCGTTCGCATTTTTATGCCCACATCAAACCTGTTTTTGGCGTGTATGTTCCAACTTTCTGGTTCAATATCGTGGTGATTTGGTTGATGAGTATTGTTGCTTTTGTTGCGCTTTACTTTGAATGGTTGCTGCGTTTCATTGACCGAATGTCGCGCGTGAAAATGCCTAAGGTTAAAATTCCTATTGTTCCTACTGTTTGGAAAGGCATCGTTTGGTTTTTTTTAAAATTGAAATTTAAAAAGAAGGTGAAATTGGCTACTGCTAATGACGATGCTTCTACAATAGAAACACCTGCAGTTCCCTTAAAAACAGTCGCTCCAATTGTTGAAAAAGCTGCGCCGCCTGCTGCGCCAATGGCGCCAAAAGTAGAAGCTCCTGCGGTGGAAAAACCAGCAGTTGTTGAAACACCAGTTGTTGTGAAAGTAGAAGCGCCTGTTGTTGAACAAAAAGATACAATAGTAAGTGAAATAAAAGGTGCGGAAGCACCAACTCAAGAGGCACCAACAGAGTAAAAGGATACCTTATGAAATACAAATTAATCACCTTGTTGTTTTTGTTTTTCGCTGTGGTTTGCAGCGCGCAAAAAAAGAAAGACGCGCCGAAAGACAAAGCAAAAGAAACCATTAATGAAGTCAGCGACTCGTTGATTGAAGTTATTGATGCTGATTTTGAACTGCAAGTCAACTATTATGACGATGGAGCGAAGATGGCCGAAGGACGCTATTCTCGAGTGGGCTTGTGGAAATTTTACCATCCCAATGGCAATGTTGAGTTGGAGGGAAAATACAGCGACAACAAAAAAGACAGCATATGGACACACTATGATATTGACGGTTATAAAATGACCAATGGAACTTTAGTGAAAGGCGTGAAAGAGGGACTGTGGACCATGTGGTTTCCTACCGGAAAGAAACGCTACGAATTGCTGTTTATACGTGGAAAGCTCGACGGAAAAGTGGAAGGCTGGTATGACACAGGAACTTTATGCAAAGAAGAGTATTACACCGAAGGAGTAAAAATTGGCATATGGAAAGCATGGTACAATACCGGTCAAAAAAGAAGCGAAGGTGCTTACTCTAATAATGTAAAAACTGGGCCGTGGACGACCTGGCATTGGAACGGCAGAATTGAATCCGAAGGCGAATACGAAAACGACCAAAAAGTGGGGCGTTGGACGCGCTACGACGATCAGGGTGAAATAGTGGAACGTAAAACATTTGGTGCAGCTAAAGCCCACTAGTTTTTTCTGGCAAGCGGCGCATGCTGTTTGATTTCACACCCCTAATTTTTTCTTTTTAGGTTGATTAAATTGAGCAGCACAAATTGTTGTGCTGTTGTTTTGCTTTCCGCTTGCGCCTACATTTTTGCCCAATTTTTATTGAAATGATATTTTCTGTCGTGGTATATGTTTTGGCTCTATCAGTTAAAAAAATCAGATGGATAGATCAATCATTTACTACGGATGGGCACCCGATTTGCCCGATCATCGCGATTTTGCGTATGCTGCTCCAGCAGCGCTGCTCCCGAAATTACCTAAGAAGGTTGATTTGCGAGAACAATGTCCGCCGATTTACGATCAAGGTCAACTTGGTTCATGCACTGCAAATGCGATTGCGGGTGCTTTTCAGTTTGGACTGACGAAACAAAACGCACACTCTTTTACACCTTCGCGACTTTTTATTTATTACAATGAAAGAGTGATGGAGCACACTGTGCCCATCGACAGTGGTGCGCAAATTAGGGATGGCATCAAAAGCGTAGACAAACAAGGCGCGTGTCCAGAGAAAAAGTGGCCTTATGTAATTTCTAAGTTTACAAAAAAACCTTCGGTTCTCTGCTATGAGCAGGCATTAAAGCACCAATTGTTGTCTTACCGGCGCGCGCCAACCGATCTCACTCATTTGTTAGGTTGCTTAGCAGAAGGCTATCCTTTTGTATTTGGTTTCAGTGTTTATGAATCTTTTGAAAGTGCTGAAGTAGCTAAAACGGGTGTGGTGCCGATGCCAACTATAAATGAACAAATGGTTGGTGGTCACGCGGTATTGGCTGTGGGTTATGATAGTACTTCAAAGAGATTTATCGTTCGAAACAGTTGGGGCAATAAATGGGGACACAAAGGATATTTTACGATACCCTTTCAGTACCTCACTAATTCGAATTTGGCCGATGATTTTTGGACGATGCGTTTATTGGAAGAAAATCCTGAGTTGAAAAAAAAGAAAGTGTTGCGCGGAAAATCAAAAGGTGAAGCGCTGTAATTTCGATGAAAGCGGTGTCTTAAGTTATTTAGCGCGGAATAGAAGAGTATAATACTTGCAGACTCTACCAAAATCGGTAAAGCAGTGCTTCTATTCCAAGCAGAAGGATTGCTAAAATAATGAAATAGTGCCAGTAGTCCTTTTTGTTCAGTGCGTCGAGTGCTGAGGCACTCGATTTCATTTCACCTTGTTCGATAATGTGAATGTTTTTCGCAGTGATTCCATAGCTTTTTTGCAATTCTTGAGCACTGCAAAATATCATTGTAGATTCATTTCTTGGGTAATTCAAAGCCACCGCATCAATTTGAATTTTATCTTTTGTTATAGCGTATATTCCTGCTTTTTTAATTTGATTGCCTGCGTGTAAATTGGAAAGACTTTGTGACTTGCTGGCTGTGAGTGCGAATTCTTCACGATCGTTAGATATCAAATAAGTTCCGCTGCCTTTACTTTCTTTTGGAGCCAATGGAATTTGCAAATTTGAAGATAGGTTTTGATAGAGCTGCCCACTGGTCATGGTGCTCAATACCATGCGATACATAGTAGGAACGCAAAGGGCGTGTTGCAAGAAGTTGCTGCTGTTTTTATCAAGTGGCGCAGCAATTAAAAAGATAGAAGATGAATTTCTGCGATAGCGCAATAATAGTGGGTCATTGTTGAGTAGGCGCATCATGATTTCTTTTCCAGGTAGGAAATCGTTTGTCACTTTGTAATGATAGGAAAACAAAGGGAAATTTATTTTTTCATTGGTCTGCACCTCTTGTTTTGTAAAAACATTTAGAAAAAAATCGGAAGCCATATTGATTTCTTGCAAGCGCGAGGAGATGGAATCACTGCTCCCAAGCGCATCAATGTCTAGGGCAGAACACAGGGCATTTGCGTTTTTATTTTTGCGAGATGGAATGATGCAAAGACTTCCGCCGCCGTTGCTAAAACGGGCAATTTCTTGTAGCATTCCACTAGAATAATTGCCGATTTCATCGAGAATGATAAAATCTTGCTCTTGTAATATGCTGTAATCAAGCTGTTCAATACTGCTTTGTGAGAAGAGCAAAGTAGAGTCTTTTTTGAAAAGTTTAGAATAAGCTGGGTTGGCTATCTTTTCATAGAGGTGTAAGATTTTACAGTTGGCTTTGATGTTGTAAGTGAAATAAAAAGAATTGTCGAAAACAATAGGATGGTTGTTTATTTCAATGCAGCCATTCACACGTCCGTTTTTAAAAAGAGTGTAGCTCAAAGTAACAAGGGCTTGACTGTTCGCTTTTATCGAAACAGTTGTAAATGCTTTTTGTGCGCCGTTGATGGTGAGTTTTATGGGTAAGTTGTCAAGGTCCTTATCTCCATCATTGCTGATTTTGACAAGCAGTTCTTCTGGGGTATTGAGTTTTCGTTGCGGAGATTCAAACCAGCAGGAATCAATAGACACATTGTTTTGCGGGGCTGCGGCCATAGGCAATAAATAGAGCGTAAGGCTGCTGTCAATGCTTTTTACTTTAGCGGGAACTGTATTTTTTTGAAAATCGCTTAACCAATACAAAGTGCTGCTGCTTACTGAGGAAATGTCACTTTGTTGACGCAGGTACACTTCGTTGGTGTTTTTAGTGGAGGGTGACTCCTCAATATTTTCAAGTTCTTGCAAAAATTCTTTTTTCTCTAAATGACGGCGGTGTTTGCCTTCAAAATCATTGGTGGTGAGCATGAAATAGTCGCTGCTTGGCAAATTTTTGACGATGTCTGCTGCTTGTTTTTTGGCTTGGTCGAGCAAAGGGCCACTTTCGCCCGTAGCATTCATGCTGAAAGAATTGTCGACATAAAAAGCATGCAAGCGCTGTGTGCTTTCCTTGGTAGCATCGTTTCTGCTGCGATAAGGTATTGCGAAAGCAATAATCAACGCAGAAAACAATAACAGTCTAAGTAAGAGTAAAAGTAGATTTTTGAGCTGATTGGCTGATTTGCTTTGTTCTTTAATTTGCTTTAGAAATTGAATATTGGGAAAGTAGATCTCTTTGTATTTTCTGAAGTTAAAGAGGTGAATGACAATGGGTATTGACAACAGTGCAAAAGCCCAAAGGAATTGAGGATATAAAAACGAAACATTCATTTGAACAAATATAGTTAAGTGCAAGTGAATTGAACTAAATTTAATAGATTTACGTAAATTATATCCCTTTTATTGGAGCATATGGAAAAGGCATACATGGAACAAACCTTAGATACGCGCCAAAAATCGTTGGCTGTAAATTTGGATAAAACGATCTATGGATCATTTGCTGAGATCGGAGCTGGACAAGAAATAGCCCGTAATTTTTTTATGGCAGGCGCAGCTTCAGGCACCATAGCCAAGTCCTTGTCGGCTTATGACATGCAGATGAGTGACGCTATTTATGGCAAAAGACCGGGACGCTACGTTTGCAAGCCGCGTTTGATTCAAATGATGGACCATGAATACACCAAAGTGATTCACACCCTTGGTGCTTCTTTTCCCGAGAAAAGATTTTTTGCTCTGTGTGATACCGTAGAAACCATCAATTATTCGCAAAGCAACCAAAGTCATGGTTGGATGGGTGTTCGTTTTCAATTGAAACCTGGTGGCGAGTACAATGATTTTGTCATTCACATACGAATGCTCAATCGTGATGGTTTGCAACAGCAACAAGCTATTGGCGTTGTTGGGGTGAATTTGTTGTATGGTTGTTATTACATGTCGCACGACCCTCAAGGGATTTTGAAAAGCTTGCGTGAAAATTTACAAAGCGGAAGAATTGAGGTGGACATGGTGCATGTCAGTGGTCCTGCTTTCAAGGGCGTTGACAATCGCCTGCTGAGTTTGTATTTGGTGAAATCAGGTATGTCTGAAGCATGTATGTTTGGGCCGAATGACGAACCTATCCATCCAACAGAAGTTTTGTATAAGAAAGATATTTTGGCGTTGAGAGGACGCTTCCGTCCTGTAACGCATGTGCACTTAGATATGTTGAAGAATGGACTTTACCAATTTGAAAAGGAATTGGGTGGAAAGTCGGATATCGTAGTGATAACAGAATTGACACTCAAGGATTTAAGTGGTGAAGAAGGCATTGATGAACAAGATTTCTTGGATCGTGTTGATATTTTGACCTCCTTGGGACAGTATGTGCTCATTTCAAGTTTCCTTGAATATTTTAAATTGGTTCCTTTTCTCACGCGGTACAATACCGGATCGCAAATTG